>Ga0315322_10000357_pt1 | contig 33473 bp, 23 predicted proteins | sample M110021515metaG_FD_203461 | JGI IMG/M metagenome (GOLD analysis project Ga0315322, IMG submission 203461) | Ammonia-oxidizing marine archaeal communities from Monterey Bay, California, United States - M1 100m 21515 | ecosystem: Environmental > Aquatic > Marine > Intertidal zone | place: USA...
GTGTCGCACCCAAGGCTGGAATAGTCATCGCCTTGTACTCAACCTGGCCACGCGCAGACGGTGACAACACCCAACAATACTGGAGCGCTAACGAAGAACTCATGGACGCCCTAGTTGCCAGATTCCGGTAGTGGCAAGCTATGTCGTAGGGATGGTGGAACCACTTGCTACAGAGGCACTTAACGCCGCAAAAATTTCTTTGGTGGGTTACGCTGTACTCGCTTACTGGTAGTGAATTTTCTCAACGAGGTCGGATCAATGAAAAAGTTTTTTGTTACAGTTGGCATTACCATTCTTTGGACTGCTGCGGCGATCGCCGCGGACAGTGAAGGCACCGTAGTGCCAGCGAAACTCAGTAAATCAGATATAGCGGGCAACATATTCGAACGCCCGGATATGCTCGAAACAAAACACAAAGACGGCCACATCACGCTGGATGTCACATCGTTATTGAGCAGCGACAAGAAATTTGCCTCTGGCATGTATCGTTCCGGCAAAACTCGTGCCGAGATCAATGAACCATACGGTGTTGATGAGTTCATGTTTTTCCTTGAAGGCGGCGTTACATTAACCTCCACTGATGGCTCTATACAGGTTATCAATGCTGGTGAAGGTGTAACGGTGCCCAAAGAATGGACCGGCATCTTTGATACTGACGGCTACACCAAGATCTGGGTAATCTATTCTGAAGATGGCTCCGGACTGTAACCGGATGATACGGAAATGGGATACGAAGACCGGTCGCGTGCTGATCACCGCTGTTGCCGTCGGTTGACGCTATCGCGGTGATATCAGTATAGGAGTTGCCGTATGAAAACCATCTACAGCAAACAGCACCGGTTGCGGGATGCCAAAACAGAGCTCTACGGTGACGTGCGGCTGAGCCGTTCGGATCATCGTCGAGGCGTCGAATCGATCAAAAGAAGATCCTGATGTTATCCAAAGGTCCTAAAGCACCTGGGCCAAGGTAAACCAAAGGATAAAGCAAAGGATCTACCGAACCCTTCGGACTCCACCCCAACCGCTGGCCGCTTTCGCTCGAGCCGTGTCGGAACTGAACAGCAGCTGCTGGAGGGTAGAGGATATCGGCATCGCAGAATCACTTCCTCACCACCAGCGCCGAACAGTCAATAAAAGGCCGAACGGCAACTCATCTGCCTACCGGTATTAGCGTGGCTTGTTACTGGCACCACTTGGGCGCAGAATCAGGAGAAATTGGACGAAAACAAACCAGGAGGCCCCGATGCCAAGACGCTCCGGCGGCAGAAAGTCTCGCGTTGCGATCAGAACAGCACCACTTGCCGATGAACTGAAGCCGGTGCGGCCGGGTGAAAGTGGTGGTCAGTATCGTCCGCTAACCGATGATGACACCAAAGCCATAGTGGAAAACTGCTTTCGTATCCTCGAAGAAGTGGGCTTTTCACAGGCCACTCCACATTGCATAGAAACCTGCACTGCACAGGGTGCAGAGCTGGGCAATGACGGTCGCCTACGAATGTCTAGAGACGTTGTACAAAATGCCCTGGACGTTTCCCCCAATGAAGTCACGCTTTGCGCTCAGGATCCCGCACGGGATCTTTCCTTAAGTGGCTCCAAAGTGTATTTCTCCACCGCCGGTGCTGCGGTTATGGTGGTGGATGCTGTCACTGGAGAATATCGAGATTCAACGGCCCAGGATCTTTACGATATGGCTCGCATCACAGATACTTGTGAGCATATTCATATGTTCCAGCGCACCTGTGTGCCGCGCGATATCCTCGATAATTGCGCCATGGACATCAACACTACTTACAACGCCATCATGGGTACCAGCAAACATGTTGGAGCTTCCTGGACTGATGCACACCATCTGCAAGAAACCCTGAAATTACTTCATGTGGCTGCAGGCAGCGAGGCGACATGGCGGGAGCGGCCGTTCGTCAGTCAGTCCAACTGTTTCGTAGTGCCGCCCATGAAGTTCGCAGAAGAATCCTTGGAGTGCCTGCGGATTGCTGTGGAAGGTGGTATGCCGGTACTACTTCTGTCAGCAGGACAAGCAGGTGCAACGGCGCCCCCGTGTCTGGCAGGCACTGTCTCTCAGGCCTGGGCCGAGTGTCTGGGTGGTCTGGTTTATGTCAACGCGATCAAACCCGGCGCGCCTGCGATCATTGGCACATGGCCTTTTGTATCAGACCTTCGTACCGGTGCGATGAGCGGCGGGTCGCCCGAACAAGGTATCTTGTCCGCCGCCTGTGCACAGATTGGCCAGTACTTATCCCTACCCATGGGAACAGGTTGCGGAATGTCTGATTCAAAGATACCCGATTTCCAGGCTGGCTCTGAGCACGGCTACAATGCCGCAGTCGCAGCCCTCTCCGGCGCTAACATCGTCTACGAGGCCGCTGGTATGTATGCCAGCCTGCTTGGAACCTGCCCAGAGAGTTTACTGCTCGACAATGACATACTCGGCGCCTGCTTGCGCATGGTAAAAGGCGTAACTGTGAATACAGAAACCCTGGCCTTTGACTCTCTCAAAGAAGTCTGCCTGAAAGGTCATGGACATTATCTTGGTACCGGGCAGACTCTGAGTGTGATGCAAACAGAATACATCTACCCGGAATTTTCTAATCGCCTGAGCCCTAACGACTGGAAAGATGCCGGCAGACCAGACCTATTGACGGGGGTAGTTGCACGTAAAGAGGAGATCCTTTCAGATCACGTGCCACGACATATCAGCGATGAAGTCGATGCAAAGATTCGCGCCCAGTTCCCCATATTCTTAAGTCGGGAAGCCATGGGCCGTGGTTAACCCAGGATCACGGGACAAGTGATGAAATCACATACGCAGGTGGTCATTATTGGCGGCGGCTCACTGGGCATCAGCCTGTTATACCATCTAACAAAAGAAGGCTGGACAGATCTGTTACTGGTTGAAAAAGGTGAATTGACCAGTGGTTCCACCTGGCATGCTGCCGGACTCTGTTCCAACTTTATCGGCAACATGACGGTTGCCAAAATTCACGACTATTCAATCCGCTTGTACAATGAAATTCTGCCGGAGGAAACCGGTGAGGAGTCCAGCTTTCACCAAACCGGGAGTATCCGCATAGGTTATAGTCGACTGGAAGAAGAGTGGTTCCGAAATCTCGACAGTCGCGCTAAAAACGTCCCCTGTGAATTTAACATCATCAGCCAGGCTGAAGCTCAAGATTTGCACCCGTGGGCTAACTTTGACAAAGCCCGAATCATCGTCAGCACTCCTAATGATGGTCATGTAGACCCAAGCTCAGTCGCCATGCCCCTGGCTCAACTGGCTCGTTCCAAAGGCGCTGACATCAGCCGATTCAACCGGGTCCTTGAGATTAACGCCCTGGCCAGTGGCGAATGGCAGGTAGTCACTGAAAAAGGAACGATAATCGCCGAACATGTGGTTAATGCCGCGGGTTGTTTCGCGCCCGATGTCAGTGCCTTACTGGGCATCAGCTTACCCATCGTTAATCTAGAGCACCAATATCTGATTACAGAAAACCATCCGTCGTTGGCGAATACCGCAACAGAGTTACCTGTACTGCGCGATTCGCACTGCAGCGCGTACCTGCGTCAGGAAGCCAATGGCCTGCTTATCGGGCCTTATGAGACTTATGGCAGTAAACCCTGGGCTCTGGATGGCATGGACTGGAGCTTCGATCGAGGATTGTTTCCGGGCGATTTGGAGCGGCTGATGCCTTTCTTAAACCGTTGTATGGCTTTGATGCCCATCTTCAGTGAAGTCGGAATAAAGACTGTGATTAATGGTCCTATTACCCACACACCAGACGACAATGTATTGGCTGGGCCTCAGGCAGGACTTCGAAATTTCTGGAATCTGTGCGGCTCTAGTATCGGTATCGCCCAGGGTGGACTGGGTAAGTACATGGCGCAGTGGATGGTGCACGGACAGACAGAGCTTAATATGGCAAGTCTGGACAGCCGCCGTTTTGGCGCCTGGGCCGACAGAGACTATTGCATTACCAAGGCCATTGAATCCTACGAGATCATGTATACGGCTGTCGGCGTCAATGACAATAGGCCTCATGCCCGCCTGAAACGCATCAGTCCTTTGCATGCCCTGCTGGCCGAAAAAGACGCTGTACATAACGCCGTTCAGGGCTACGAAAAACCGCAGTGGTTTAAGACCGACCTGATTCGCTCGGAACCTCCGACCTGGCAGCGCAGTCATGCGCACGCTGCGGTTGCAGATGAATGTGCAGCAGTACGGGACTCAGCCGGCATCATTGATATATCAGGGGCTGCTAAGTTTGAAATCAGCGGCCCTGAAGCCGCGGCGTTTCTGGATAAGCTGTCGTCCAACAAGTTACCCGTTAAGGATGGTCGCATGGCCCTTACTCTGTTTCATGCGCCCAATGGCGGCATCATGACAGAGCAATCCATCACCCGTATCAATGAACAGCTTTTTTATCTTGTTGGGCCTATTGCCTCGGAAAACCGTGATTTGCATTGGATGCAACAACATAGCAGCGACTTCAACGTTAAAATCAATAACTGCACTGATCATCTGGGCGGTGTATTACTCACGGGCCCAAATTCCAGAGCTATTTTACAACAACTGACCAACAGTGATCTCTCGGCCAAGGCTTTCCCCTGGCTCAGTTGCCAGAACGTTAAAATTGATAGTGCCGAAGTGCGAATGCTTCGGGTTTCCTATGCCGGAGAGCTGGGTTTTGAATTGCACATGCCCGGTTATCAACTGATCTCCCTCTACCAGTCACTGCAACGCGCCGGGGCCGACCATGGTCTCAGGGACTTTGGCGGTTACGCCTTCAATTCACTTCGAATGGAAAAGGCCTACCGTGCCTGGGGCAGTGAATTTACCGAAGAAATCAGTGGTGTCGAAGCCGGCATGGAACGCTTTATCGATACCAGCCGGGAATTTATTGGTGTGAGTAGTATCCGGAAGCGCCTTGCTCAGACAAGCAACATTCGCCTTGCCTATCTCGCCTTTGACGATGATGTTGCCTGCGATTGTTTTGGCAACGAAGCAATTTACTACCAGGGAGAACTGGTGGGCCTCACCACAAGCGGTGCTTATGGTCACCGGGTAGGCTATAGCCTTGCCTTTGCTTACATTAAACCAGAGCTGATAACACAGGGGCTCGGTCTCCAGATAATGACTACTGCTGGTATGCGCAGTGCCCATGTAGAATTAGATGCTGTCTATGACCCCACCAACGAAAAACTTCGAAGTTGAGTCAGCCAAACCTGATTAGCCGTCATAACCGGCTAATAAATCCAATGAGCTTAATCATGCACCTATTCTTATTTTCCCTAATTCTGATTGTTGCTGCTTGTAGCGAACAAGATTCAAATCAACAATTAGTTGCAGAGACGGTAAACGCTAATGATGCTGAAATTGAAAACGGTGCAATTGACTCAGCTGCCCTGGAGAATGCTCGACTGAACAACTGGTTCGATGAGCAATACGTCGAACAGCTTGATTTCAGCCCGCAGGCAAAGACACGCCTGGGTGATAAATCTGACTATGACATTCTGAATGACTACAGCGTTGCCGGCTTCGATGAACAGCTTCGGTGGCGCAGGCAGAGCGTCGCTGCCATGCAAGCAGAGTTCGATTACAACCTGCTTAACGAGGATGGAAAACTATCCTACGACATGTGGATCTATGCACTGGATCGCGCCAACGCGGGTATCCCATACCGGCAACATCGCTATATTTTTGGGCGAGGCGGTCCACATGCATCGCTACCGAATTTCTTAATTAATTATCATCGCGTCGATGACGCATCAGATATAGAAGCATACTTGTCTCGATTAGGAGAGTTCGACCGAGTGTTTGGCCAGTTGCTGGTCCGCGCTCGCTCTGCATCAAAGACTGGTATCCGACAGCCAGTATTCGCCTATGACTTCGCCATTGCTGAAATAGAGAGGGTTACCTCTGGCGTGCCGTTTGATACCAATGGCCATTCCCCAAACTCACCCATCTGGACAGACATTCAAGCCAAGATTGAAGCGCTGGTTGAAACTGATTTGATCAGCAGCGAGCAAGCTCAAGAATACACAGCCCAGGCACAGGGAATTTTAACGGGGGAAGTCATGTCTTCTTATCAGGAGATACTCTCATGGCTGGAACAAGACAAGGCATTGGCATCCGAAACGTCACAGGGGGTATGGGCACTTCCCGATGGTGAAAACTACTATAACTATCGCCTGGCACAAATGACGACACTGGAGCTCAGCGCAGACAAAATTCATGAGATTGGTTTAGCGGAAGTCGAGCGCCTGCATCTTGCGATGGAAAAAATAAAGACCGCAGTAAACTTTGAAGGGTCTCTTCAAGAATTCTTCGTTTTCATGCGCGAGAATGATCGTTTCTACTTTCCTAACACCGACGAGGGACGCCAGGATTATCTGGACCTAAACAATCAGTATCTCGACGCAATCACCCTGAAGCTACCCGACTACTTTGGTCGACTGCCGAAGGCAAAATTGGAAGTGCGACGCGTGGAATATTTTAGAGAGCAATCCGGTGCCGCGCAGCACTACGCATCGGGCACACCCGATGGCTCTAGACCTGGCGTGTTTTATTCGCATATGTCCGATATGTCCACATTACCCATATTTCAGCTCGAAGATGTGGCCTATCACGAGGGCAGCCCCGGCCATCATATGCAGATATCAATTCAGCAGGAGCTAACCGGCGTGCCCAGATTTCGCACGCAGTATCGTACCACCGCGTACACCGAGGGTTGGGCACTGTATGCGGAATGGCTGGCCAAAGAGATGGGCGCGTTTGAAGACCCCTATTCGGATTTCGGGCGTCTGAGCGGCGAGCTCTGGAGAGCGATTCGGCTGGTTGTCGATACTGGCATTCACGCTCAACAGTGGAGCGAGGAGCGTGCGGTGCGATATTTTATCGACAATTCCGCACAGGCAGAGGGAGCGATACGCTCTGAGATCCAGCGTTACATAACCTGGCCAGGACAAGCGACAGCCTACAAGATCGGTATGATGAAGTTTCAGCGACTTCGCCTAAACGCCGAATCGGCGCTAGGAAAGAGTTTTGATATCAGAACGTTCCACGATGTAGTGCTTGGCGTAGGGGCGCTACCCATGCCTTTGCTGGAATCGAGAGTAGATCGCTGGATCGAAAAAGTTCAATCAGAACCGGGGGAGCGGTAGAACCTTAAGCCCGAGTTCGAAAAACTCATGCACCATTGTCAGTTACCCTACCCTGGCATGAACATCAGACTTGTTAACCATTTCGGCCAGAGCCAAATCACCCTGGATCGTAGCCGGTACGATTTTAGGTAAGACTTATGCCCGTATTCACCTAAACTATGCCTCGATTATCACTAAATGTTCATTGATCCGAGTGAACATTTAGGTTCGATTAGGGTAGTCTTAAGGGTGTCTGAAGCAGAAAGTTACAGCACAACTGAGGAACACGAAGTAGCCTGACTCAGCAATATAAAGACATTGAAACTGTTAGGTTTGTTATCTTCTAGAACCCCAACGTTATATTTTCACTTCAGACAAAACTAAAATCTGGAGAAAGGATATGAGACTTACACGGATTTCACTGGTATTTTCAGTTTTTCTGGCATCGACAGCCAGCCCAACACTCACCCTCGCGGCAGAAAGTGCCAGAGAAATGGAAGAAGTTGTTGTGACTTCTCGGCGCCGCGATGAATCACAACAGGATGTACCACTTTCAGTGACAGCCTGGGGTAGTGAGGCGATAGATCAGATTAAGCCGACTACGCTTCGAGACTTCGACTCACTCGCCCCCAATGTCTATATCGGAATGAATACTGCAGGACCTGGTGCATCTGCGATTTACATCCGGGGAATCGGCTATGCCGATATTGAAAAAACACAGAGTTCACAAGTAGGCGTCATCGTTGATGGCATCCAGATGGGGTCTTCCACCGGACAATTGATTGATACCTTTGACGTTGAAAGCATTGAAATCAACAGGGGCCCGCAGGGAGTGCTGTTCGGTAAGAACACCATTGGTGGCAATATCGTTGTCAATCGCGTTAAACCCCAATTTAACGACTTCGGTATTAATGCCAGCGCTGAATTGGGCAACTATGATTCTGAAAGTTACAAAGTCCGCGTCAACATACCTTTAGTCGATGACACACTAGCGTTGAAGTTCGGCGTTATCAGCCGGGAAAGAGAAGGCTACTACGATAATCACAATATCGGCGGCACCGCTGGAGACGTCGATTTCCAATCATGGACAGCCGCCCTACGCTGGGCTCCGACTGAAAACTTCGAAGCGATTATGACTTTTGATAATATTGACGATACCAGTCAGATTCCTCCTCAGGATCCACGCTACGACGGCAGCAACCCCTTTGTTACTCAAGCCGATAAACGTGAACCGACGATCTACGATGTTGATCAGTTAGGTATTCAGGCCACCTGGGACATTAATGATTCTCTTACCCTTTACTCCAACACGGGTTGGCATGACGGTCACGACAAGGTAAATCAGGATTTTGATGGTGGCGGCCGAGAGGGTGTTGCAGCCCTGTTTGGCCAACTGCATACACTACGAGACCAGCAATTCGAGACTTTTACGCAAGAATTGCGCTTGCATGGGTCCTGGGGTGATAACGTCGATTACATGATGGGCTTTTACTACTACGAGTCTGATTTGGACTTTAACCAGAAGACCAACAATGTCCTACAGCTAGCGCTGGGCTTTGATGCTATTGGATTGCCCTGTGGGGCGATTGGTTTTGCAGACCACGTGCTTGTCGGAAATGCACTTTGTGTGCTGCCGAACGCAAAAAGTACACAGATATCCTTCAGTGAGTCCGAATCAACTTCAGTCTTTGGATCTATTACCTGGCGGCCCATGGATAGGTTGGAACTGATGGTTGGGCTTCGTCAGATTGATGAAGAAACAGAGGCAGGATCAAGCTACTTCGATCATTCGACGGGAACCTTCGACCCAGCTAACGCAGCAACCGAGCATGATTTCAGTGGTCTTCCCAGCACACCCGGAAATAGCTACGAGGCAGATGACGATTGGGACGATACGATCTGGACAGGTTCTGTGCTGTATTCATTCACTGACTCCAACCGTGCCTACTTCAACTACTCTGAAGGTTATCGTTCCGGTGGATTCAGCATCCGATCTGCCAGAGATGCATCAGAGGCACCGTTCAACCCAGAAGAAGCTTCACAGATCGAAGTCGGTATAAAGAACGAGTTTTTTGACGGCGCGCTGCAACTCAACCTTGCTTACTGGGAAATTGAAAGAGATGGCGCTCAGTTCTCATCGATCATCACCCTCCCCGGTGGTTCGATACCAGGAACTACGACCATTATTAATAATGCGGGCGAGACGGTAACCGACGGCTGGGAGTTGGAAGGTCGCTGGTTAATCAACGACAACTTTACGCTGAGTTTCAATTACGGCACGACAGATGCTGAAAACAAGGCATTTTCACTGCCCTGCGACAACGTTGATGGCTGTACATCCAACATCCCGGGCAACCCACCTGATCCGTCAGGTACCATTCGGGTGCTCGGCGGCAATAGTGATACCCGCCAACCGGAAGAGAGTATGGCGATTAACCTGTCCTACGTGCAGGATATAGGTAGCGGAACATTCTTCGCCTATGCTGGTTACAAACACACAGGTGATTATTTGCTCGCCGGTACCGGCGCTGGTGCAGGCGTCAATACCTTCGACGGAGACTATCAACTCTGGGACGTAAGAGTCGCATACGACCTTCGCCTTGAGAATGATGCGGTGCTGAGCCTTGCACTGTTTGGTAAGAACCTGACAGATGAGGAGTATCGTGAACAGGCATTGTTCCTTGGTGGCGGTACCTTCAACCTACCCAGTGGCGGCCCCAACACCGGCTTCCAGGGTTGGGGTGCTCCCCGAACCTACTCATTTGAGGTTAAGTACTCTATGTAGTGCTGGCGCTTTAAATCGATGAAGTAAAAAGGGCTGCAATCGCAGCCTTTTTTTTAAATAATTGGGGGCAGAGTAAAATTTACATTTTCATGACATCACTGACCCAGACATCATCATAAGTAATTTTAGGCACCCGCCCTATGGCACATGATCTGAACATATGCCTTGATACCCATGACAAATTATCAACACCCATCTTCTCATTCGTAATGTGTATAGATACTAATAGTTTTTCTATGTCTTTTTATTAATCAGACAGTTACGATCCTTATATGGCGGAGAAGGAGGGATTCGAACTCTCCGCACCTTATTATGGCAAAATTCAATACATGACGAACGAAACCAAACCGCCTAGAAAGCCAAAGAGAATAAAACCCAAGAGAGTTTACTCTGACAAGTATTCTGACCATTTAAATCCACGCTATTGGACCACCTGGATTGGTTTGGCCTGCATGGTCATTATCGCTCACCTGCCCAATCGCCTATCAATGGCTGCCGGAATACTCGCCGGTCATTTGCTCTACTTTTTTGGCCACAACAGAAGACGGATCACCACGATCAATATTGGTTTATGTTTTCCAGAACTCAGCGAAACAGAGCAAGAAAAACTCATCAGAAAAACGACCGTAGATAGCGGTATCGGATTCGTTGAGACGTGTATTTCGTGGTTCAACCACACGAAAATCAAACCCGACATGATCGAGATACAAGGTGAACAGAACCTTTTAGACGCAGCTGGCGAGGGACGCGGGGTCATCCTCGTCGGCGCTCATTACACTACGCTCGATTTGGGCGGGCTTCTAATGGCTCAATACCGCAAGGTTGGCGTCATGTATCGCGCTAACAAAAACCCTTTGTTTGATCTCATCGTTAGAAATTCACGAAAAAAATTCTGCGAGACGGTCATTGAGCGAAGCGACATGCGCAGCGTGATTCGCTTCATTAAAGATGGCGGAGTCATGTGGTACGCACCTGATCAGGACTACGGACCCAAGCAAGCGGTATTCGCGCCATTTTTCGGCATCGAAGCCGCAACCATCACAGTGATCCCACGACTCGTTAAAGTGAACAAGTCACCTGTGCTTATTCTCAGCCATCATCGTAAGCCCAACAACGGTGGCTATATCGTTTCAATAAGCGAACCAGTGAAGGACTACCCGACAGGAGATGATCGTGCCGATGCCACCAGAATCAACGCTTTACTGGAAAGTGAGATTCGGAAATACCCTGAGCAGTACATGTGGTTGCATCGAAAATTCAAGACCCGCCCCGCAGGCGAAGCCAGGATCTACCCTAAGAAAAGATAGACCTAGGAAAAATAAAACTAAGAAAATAGCCCCTCCAGAACATTTAACACGTCGTGCTCACTATCTAGATGGGATCCCCATCATTTACGACGTCTTGCTCGCCACATGGCCTTCGGCCTTTAAGATGCCGGGTAGTACCCGAGTAACGGCCAGGTGGCCAAAGCCCAGGACCTGACAGCCAGCGCCCGGACTCAGCGGTCCCCCGCGGTTTCGTTGTAATGTAAAAAGTAATGTAAAAAGTAATGTAAAAAGTAATGTAAAAAGTAATGTAAAAAGTAATGCTAAGATCAATCGGAATTAGCGAATGGAAAGGCCTAATGCGAGAAATTGGGGACGATGAAAAAAAACAGTTTTTTGAGGATGGTTTTCTCATTATCAAGAATGCTGTATCAAGTAAGTTAATTGCTCGAGCCAAAACGCTGATAGAAGAGGCCATTCCAAAGGATGAACGACATCTGCTGGTCCCAGGCAAACTAGCGACTCATCATGATGTAACCGGTTTATTCAATAATAGTGAGCTTGCTGACACCTTGAAGCGTTTGATGGGCCCTTTTCCCCCGGTGATCAGCTGTCAGGTTGCGGTTATACCGCCATTTAATCTATTGGAAGGCAAGCCGGGCACTCACGTGGATGGTGGCTGGAGTGGCGTCATACCTGAGTCGGCAGAGGAAATCGACATGACGACCTATCGCCCAAAGGATGCGGCAAAATACTTTGGCAAGAACGATGAGAAGCGAGGGACAAACGATGGCCTTCTTTGGATGAACCCTGAAAGAACTTTGTCCTATGGGAGCTATACCGCACTTGTTGGCGTTGCGCTCAATGATCAGCACAAACCAGGCAATGGGCAACTGGGCGTTTTGAAAGGGACACATGAAGATGTCGAGAGCTGCTTCAAAGCGCAGAGGGATGCTGGCGGAATTGTTGGGCCTGAAGGCCCTGGCTGGCCCAGAATAGGAATCGGCAAGAGCGGCAAACCCTATGCCAACGGTTTGCCAGATGCTATTAGGAAGATTGCAGAACAGAGGGCCAGGGCTGGTGAGCCAACCGAGAATTGGCCTTGGCCAGAGTTGACACCCGTTTTGTTGGGCGCGGGCGATGCTGTAATAGCCTTACATAGTTGTCCTCACACACCCACGCCAAATTTTGGTCCAAACCCGCGCATGAATATTTATTTTAGGATTCGCAGGTTGCGTGAAGGCAATGCGAATGAGGGAACTAGACGCGTCGCTCATGGTGTGAGCGATCATCCGGATCGAGGGTATTTTGGCCAGTTCCTTGAATACCCTGACGATTACGACCCCTGGTCGACTAGCATTGATAAGCTTTGTGATCATTGGAGTGAGTGGGATGGTATGCAGTCCCTCACCGGATCTTGATAGACAGCCGTGCAGACAGTGTGACGGTAGATCGATAGCTAATCAGACATTGACCATCCACTACCGAAAAATGGCCCGACGGGTTTCTTTTCGCAAAAAACCACATCAGGATACTTTTCAAACGCGGGATAACGGTGGTTTAAACTTCCTATCTGCTATGCGCTGATTTTCCGTATAATGACTTAACGCCGATTTGACCAGCTTGCAGGGCGTTTAATAAATTCTGCTAAATAGGGTGTAAACCTGTTTAGCGAAAGCGGACAGTTTTTTTTTGGTCTGATGGAAACCCATTCCATTCGGGATTTGAGTCCAGCTTGTACCCCGGGCATTTCGCCAAAGTACTAAAGAGGAGACCGCATGATTACACGACGACGCTTTCTGATTGGTGCCGTGGGCATCGCAACAATTCCATTCAATTTCTACGAGACGGCTTACGCTTTCTTCCAGAATCACAGCGAACCACCGCTTATTCCCCCAAAAGAAGTCAGGGAGACACTCTATCTGTGTTGGGGCAGTGGCAACGAATTTCTATTGGGGGCGATTGATCCACCAGTTCCGAAACTGACCTGGCGGTATTGGCTCGAAAAGATAGGCACAAACTGGGAATCGGAATACGAATCTGAACTAGCCTTTGAGGCTGAATTTTGCGCTCGACTAGACGACTTCGCGGATGAGGAATCTGCCCGTCAAGCATGGTTGGTCGATGATGCACCTAACGCCAGGGCTTACCACTATCTGAACTCGCTTGGAATAGGCGAATCGAAGCAGGTGAGCAGAAATCTTGGGGACCTAATCTTTCAACATCCAGAACCATTTGGTCAAACATATTGCGGCGTTACTACGGATGAACTCTTCACTGCAAGCCTTCTGCAGCATGAACTCAATAGAAGAGGTGCCAGTGTAAAGGTCGAAATCTACAACCCGTAGAGATTAACTATCAACAGCTACAGCTCACCTTCCTGAGGCAGGAGAGTATCAAGAATCAATTAGGAGAAATAATCATGAGTAAAATAGTTTACACCACCCCCTGCGGCAGAGGACGATTCATAGAAGGTCCCTATACTGTGGACGAGGAGATCGAGTTCTACGCTAGGCAGACTCCGAAGAGGATGCACCGGAATCTTCAACAGACTCCTCAAGAATCTCCGCAAAAATCAGAGCCCCAAGAGCCGGAAGACGATGGTCAAGGTCGAGGTGAGGATTAAGCAATGAAGAAGTCAATCAAAGCAGCACTGACACTGAACTACTGACAAGCCCTGTCTGTGGCCACCATCTCCCCGGTGGTGGTCACCAGCCCATACTTCCCGATCAACCGATCCCACTGTTGAGCATAGCTACACCTGTTAATCGCTGGCATCCACTCATCTGGGCCTTTAGCTCCCTTACTCCTGTTTGCGGATGATGACGTTGCACTACGAGAGCGACTTGGATCTATCCGATTTTATATTGGCCATGAAGGTTGCTTGCCGCACCCTCGCAAGAAGGCGCGGCAGAGCGCTGAGACTGGCATGAGAACTAACGGTAATCCCGCAACAGGTCGATATCGAATAGACCCGACATGTCCTCTTCGAGCACGTCCCATTGGGAGGTCATTTCCATAATGTTGGAGCGCTTGCTGATGACATTCCACACAACGTAGTTGCGCCACATGCCTAGGCCCGTTTTTGGATCCCAGTCCCGCGCATCATCAAGAACACGCATCAGGTTGCCACGAGCGTCATACATTTCTTGATGCTGGACGTAATAGAACTCCTTGTCGATATAAAGCCGACGCTTGCCATAGACGTACTTACCGGTCTTATCGGTTACGTCCAGTATCCATACTGGTCTCAACTCCATCTCGATGCTACTGATCTGGCAATCACTATCATCGGTTGTAACCGGGTTATAAACCATGCCCGTTTCACCCTGGGCTAAAACAAATCCTTCACCATGTAGCGTGTAATCAAACTTACGCGGATCAGTTTTTGTCCAGGTCTGTCTCCAGTCATCCCACAACACTTCAAAGCCAGCAGCCATTGGATCCTGGGAATCGGAACCTGCCAGGATGCGGGTTCGCCTCAGACTTGGCAAGAATGCATGGAAACTATCCTCCTGATCTGTGGCTGCGTAACGCATACGGGTAACCGCAGTGCCACGAACATCGAACGGCTTCAAAAAATAGATGGCTCCGCCTTCGACAATGCCTTCTTGATCTGCAATCTCACCAGTGGGTACTACTGATACCCTGCCGTGCATTTTCTGCCACCACAAATCAGCTTCATAAACTCGTTCAACTTTGTTTGACGAGTTACACACATCCACCGCTAGGGGTGAGAACTTCAGGTTTTCGTTGGCAACACCGTGTGCTGTCAGCAAGGCATTAAGTTCCGCCCCATTTTTCGGTGTTGTAAAAGGCAAGGCTGCCTGGCTGGTCAGTGCAAAATTACCATCGCCGTCCAGGACCTCTCCTTTTTCATTGATCGTGAATTCGCGACCTTCCGCGATGGCTTTCTTGGTTGCTTCCAATATCCCGCGAGACATGTAGTAGTGATTGGTTGGCGTGATTACAATCTCGCCCCAATTAAACCAGGCGCCGTCCCTGAGTCGATCGAGCTTCGCCTGGGTCAGATACTCGGTCAACCACGGGTACTGATCGATATTGTCCTTTGTCAGCACCAGCCCACCGCGCAATTCTTCAGGCACGTTCGCTGCGTCAATAAGACTGCTGGCGGTATAGCCGCGGAAAGCCTCCCAGTCCTCGGCCAGTTTGATCGCCTCAGGGTCGCTAATGTGGGATACCCACTCCGCGTGTCGTGGGTCACCGGTCTGCTCTGCAAAACTGTTCCAGCGTTCTACCCATTCGGGTGCAGCTGCAACACCAGAGGCCAATCCCAAACTCAGCAGACAGGCTGCTGATCTAACCCAGTTGTTCTTCGCTATTGAAATAGTCATTGTCATCTCCTGTACGGGTCCTAGAACTGTACGGTTATAGAAAGTTCGATAAGGTCAGAGTGGCGCAACATACCAGCGGGAATACTCTCCTCATCGCCGGATGCCGATATCCACTCAAGTCGTGGTCGAACGTTGTTACCGAAAAAATTGAAATCGATACGTTGTCGATGAATAAAGCCATCGTTATCCAGGTCCCAGATACTCAGCCCCTCGATAAAGATTCGCTCCTGCATCAACTCTAGATTCCACAAAAATGTGACGTAGTTCTGGTTAGAAGGTTGCTCTACTGAACCGTAGGGTGCCTGAGCCAACAAATCGTCAGAATCTTTTGTATGGATATTGAAATACTGTACGGAAGTAAACACAGACTTACGCTGGCTGTCCCAACCGGGCACCCAGAAAAAGTAGTCCATACCGATCATGGTGGAAACCACATCACGCTCGACAATCGCCTGCGCGGGATCGGTAACAAGACCCGGTGAGCCGCTCTCGAGTTTACCGAAAGGAGTCGCTACCAGATTCGAGTTAAAGGGCTTATCAAACTCATAGGACATCTCCATTCGCAACACTGGAGAAACGTCCTTACGGCCCCACCGCCAATCCATCATGTCTTTCGTTACCGAGAAACCAACCACTTTCTGCCTGTAGTCGTAGTTCAAATCAAAATTGAGGTTAAGTGAGCAATCCGGCAGAGCTCCGGCCAGGATATCTGCACAACCAAACGCAGCGAGCGGAAAAGCTACCGATCCTGGTGCTGTTGTCAGGCTGCGTAAAAAATCCATATAACCACCTGGTGCATGGGCCGCTCCGAGAGTGGTCGGTAGATCCAAGGGCACCGTAACCAGTGCCTGAGACGGATCATTGAACGCATTGCCAATCACCAAATCAGCACCGGTCAGCTCAACAACCGGCAAGTCCTGTTGCCCGTAAAACGCATTGAGGGTCCAGGAAGCCTTTAATGCTTCGAAGCTCAGACGCAAACCGAACTCGGCGTCGCTGAAATCATCGCCCGTCCGTTCGTTGAGATTAGCACCCAGAAATGGCATACCCAATCCTGATACAGGATCACGGATTTCAGGAAAGGCGAATCCGAAAAGGCCACCACTCTCACTGGAGGACGGCGTTGGATTATTGATAATGATTCGACTGTGCTGCACCTCAGGGATGTAGATAAGTTCGAGCGAAGGTCGCTTCATGCCCAAGGCTTCAAATGGTTTCTTCATGCCAAGCTTCCACAGCTTGAGGTCAACAGCCACCATCCATGCAGGGATGCGCAGATCTTCCGCGTCACGTAACACCAGACGCTCACGAAAATCCTGAGCATTGACAATATCGAGCAGGCGAATGCCATCAGACTGACCCCAGCCGCGCTGGAACTTACCCACCTTGATGGAATACCGCCGTTTGGGGTCTGTGTACTTAAGCGACAGATCCCGAATAATGTCGTCATTGAAATCGGACAGAGTCCCAATTCCATCGGCCTCAGCGCCAAATGGTATCGGCAGTCCGGGGTAATTGTTAACACTGTTTTCGTTTAGCTTGAAGCCAAACTTCTCTGTAAACCCTGGCGATGTGAAATCCTGAATACCGGACATCGTAATGTCATCGCCAATATCCGGATACAAGTCTCCCCGCACCCAGAAACGTCCAGTCAAGGTTATGTTATTGGTCGGGGACGCACTAGCGCTGATTTCCGCAAGGAAATTAGACGGCCCGGCTCTGGTTCCCTCATTTGGTAAATCGTAGGCCCAAGAATAGCTCTGCTTCAAACGACCGCCTACCCACCAGTTGTCGCCTTCCAGCGCCGATACATTCTGAGTAGTAAGCATAGCCATAGAGGATGCAACCAGCATGAGTTTTTTCCAACTTAATCGCGATTTCATACGCGAACCTCCGTTTCAGTTTCGTTCATAATTTCAAGGTCACTCGGCAAGGCGAGTGTTCTAGACCGTTTGGTTCTCTCTTACGGCCTCTGTTTCACCAACCAGAGCCCGAGGTTTGAAAATTAGTACGGCAGATGGCAGAACCACCAACGCACCAATCATGTTCAGGAACAACACCATGCCTAGCAGCATGCCCATCTCTGCCTGAAAGCGCAGACCGGACAAAAGCAACCACGGCAGCATGGGAATAATCATGGTAAACGCCGTGACAAATATCGCGTTGCCCGCCGTAGAAATGGATCTGGCGACTGCTTCGAACAGCGCGTGACCCGCCCTACTCTCCTCTCTGATGCGGTCAAACATATATATGCCGTAATCGACACCAAGGCCGATACCCAGCGCCGACAGGATTAGGGTGTTCAGGTTGAGTCCGATGCCGTTGGCAGCCATAAAGGCATAAGTGACAAAATTTGAAGTCGACAGGGCAAACACCAACAGCACACTGACCAATAAGGATCGGTAATAAACAAATACACAGGTGGCAATAACGAGAATGATGGCTATAAACAACGATCTGTTGGCTTCACGGATCTCATCGTTGATCGCCTTCGTGATACCAATCTGCCCGCCGGCGAAGAGAAAGCTTGCGTTCTCCAGGCTGTCCGCGCCACCGGCTGTCATAAAATCATCCAACGCAGCGATGGCCCTTTCCACCGTATCCGCTGCATGATCCTTCATGGGGATGGACAGATTGCCGATTCTCCATTCAGGGTCCGTGTACGCGGCGAAATCACCCGGTTCTCCTTTGGAGCGGAAAATATACGTATTAAATGCAACTTCCTGGACCGTATCCGGCACAAGTGCATAGGAGGGGTCACCCTCATAGAGCACGCTGTTGATCGTTTTTACAATCGGAACCAGGCTCTGAGCCGGTCTCACCTCCGGTACATTCTGATACATGTAACGGTCCAGCGCCTCCACTGCGTGATAGACACCAGGCGTTACCATGGTGTTTTCCTCGCCTTCAATATAGACCTGCAACATGTCTGTTCCGAGCAATGAGAAACTTTTGTTCAGATACCCAGCGTCGCTGTTGAATCGTGATTCCGGCCAGAGGATGGAACTGCCCACCTCATCACCGATGGTCAGTCGCCCGGCGCCATAGATTCCTGCTACAAATGCACACAAACCGAGGGATACTACCAATGCGCTGTTCTTCTCCAGGTTGAGTGCCCGCCAGAAACGTTCGATGAAACGCAAACCCAGCCGATAGGTACGTGGCTTTGGCAGGACAGCCATCAAGCTCGCAGCGAGTACCAAGGCGGGGAAAATGGCCAGCAGCCAAACTGTGCAGATGAGTGCTAACGCCTGTATTGAGGGGATACCAACCAGCATGAGAACTGTAAAGCCAGCAGCATCGGTGATGATCGCAGCACCACTCGGCAGGAGTAGTTTTGCAAATGCCGCCTCAACCGAAGAGCGCATATTGGGGTGGTCATGTAACTTTTCGAAGACTCGTGATACGAACTGCACACTATGTGATAGGACGATGGCGAAGACGAAGGCAGGCAACAGAACAAGCAACGGGTCCAGGTTGTATTGCACAAGCCCCATCACACCCAGCCCCCAAACAGTGGCGACACTCGCTGCCACGACAGGTACAACGACACCTACCATGGCTCGAAAATAAAGGAACAGCAAAACAATAATCGCTGCTAGCGATAAGCCGAAAATCAGCGCTACATCACCTAACTCTTGATAGATCAATCCTAGCAAAAGCGGGCGCCCCGCCGCATGAATTTCAATGCCACTGTCGGCGTGGCTGTCACGTAGATCATCAATAAAACCAACTAGCGCTTCGTGATCAGTACCTTCCTTAAAGTCAGCTACGATCATTGCTGCATTCTGAGAATCCGATACCAGCAATCCCCGATATTGCTCCTTCACGTCACGCCGCAGTCGCTCCATCTCTGCATCTGTTTGAGGAATGGCCGGCCACATGACTGCGTTGATTTCTACCCTTCCGCCACCGCCACTGACGGACTTGGTCTTGCGCAATGACAACCCTTGCACCAAATGGCGAATCGCGTCGGGGTGATAGTAGATCTCTTCGACAATCTCGCTGTAGCGCTGCAAGAATTCGGAATCGTAAATATCTCCTTCGGTGTTGCGCACTGCGATCAGCGTCGTATTTGCGCCACCAAATTGAGTCACAAATTTTTGTACTAACTGGACATTGTGCCGCTCGGTCGGCAACATTTCCTCCAGCAGAACTCGAAGTGACAGACCACGGCTGACCTCGAAACTCAGCCATACCGTGACCGCAAACAGGCCAGCCAGCATCCACCAGGGATACCTGGAAATAAATCCAGCGAACCGATGGCTCAAGATCCACCTCCCGTCAGATTAGTCGCATCGTGACGGTGTGAACCAGTACCAAGGCGGTACATGACCCGTATCGCGTCACCTGCTACGTTCGAACCTACGATCAGGCCACGCCGTCCGACACTCCAAAAGGTACCTGCCGGAGTCAAATGAACGCCAGCAAACCAGTTATAGGAAAGTTCCACCGAATCGCTAGCAGAGACAGACGAAAAACTCTCTCCAGCTACTGTAATCACAGTTCCCCGACCAACGGCGACGCCCTCACCGTCGGCATTGACCGACAAGGCTAATAGATGTTCGGTCGATCCTGTCACGAGCGCTCTCAGATCGTAGTCGTCGCCCTCAGGAGTAATCGCAACGGCTGTACCGTCCAGGCCGACCGCGAGAAAGCCGCTGGGCGTAACCGCGATATCAGTAAGGGTTATAGCTGTAGGCGATTCCTTTATTAACCAAGTCGCGCCTCCGTCATTGCTGAAAGCCAAAGTGCCGAATTCACCGGCAAGCGCTACCGATTCGCTGCCAGTCAGAGCAATCCCGTTCAAGGTGGGAAGATCGCGACCTTTGAAGCCAGTCAACGGCTGTCGATGCCAGGTCTGGCCACCGTCTTGTGTGCGCAAAATGGCAGCATGATTCCCGACCGCCCAACCAGTTCGGCCGTCTTCAGCGAGCGCGACTGCTCGCAACATCGTTTCCGGTTCACGATGAACTGCCTGCCAGGATTCGCCACCATCAGCGGTACTGTATATTGTGCCGCGGTGCCCAATGGCGAAGGCTTGATTTATAGAAGTCATGTGCACGCGACGCAACAACTCGGTTTCGCCAGTTGTGCGCCAGTGCCAACTCTCACCGCCATCGGTTGTCTGAAGCACAGTGCCGTAATAACCGGTGGCTATGCCGTGCCGCTCATCATAAAAATCGATGCCATAGAGATGATCGGATATGAAACGGTGACGTTGTTGCACCACAGGTAATTCTGCAGTAGCCACGGCGGCGCCGACCGTGCCCGGTAGAGCGTCGAGCAACCGGCCTCCAAACAGTGCGGCTGTAAGCAGTGCCGGGAGCAGTCCTATTCTTAGCCAGAGTATTGTTTTTGAATTCGTCACTGTCATTCTTCGTCTAACATTTGTTGTTGGTGGGGTGAGATGCTCAAGCCCCCGAATTTGACTCATAGTTGATCGGCATCAGTTCGAGATCTTGCTGTATCGCAGGATTCTGAGCGGTCAGTTCGTCGTACCTCAGATTCCAGACATTAATGTAGTTATAGAAAGGCACCGTTGGGTACAAATGATGAATAAGGTGATAGTTTTGATAGACAAACAAAGGGGTCAACAACCACTCAAAACCCAGTCTGATCGTTGTCGCCTGATACTCATTCTGCTCAGCAGTCGTGTTTGATGGGTAATGGGGTAGAAAGACAAAGACCAGAGCAACAAGAGAAAGACCGATGCGAGATGGCACAATCCACAGGAACAGTACCTCCATGCCGTACCCAAGGTAGGTTAACGTCGCGATGACTCCAACGAAGACTCCTGCCGACAAAATCAATGATCGAGCGTGGGTCTTCCTCTTTTCACCACCGTACCGAAGGAAGGAGTACAGATAGTACAAATCAAAATTGGGCCAACGCAAGGGTATCTGCCACAAAGGAGCGTCGTGAATGAAGTTGTCCGGGTCTTGCTCACTGCTGGTAAAACGGTGGTGCTGGAAATGTGCCCAACGCGCGATCTCGATGGGTGCCGCCGGAATCAACAGTGCCAGAGAGATACGACCTAGAAGTTCGTTGACGGGTAGATTGGTAGAGACATTGCGGTGCAATGATTCGTGCATGATAGAAAACAGCAGGTACATGCCGATGCCATTTGCCAGCATGGCTACCCACAGAGGGATGTTCGCAGTCAGCGTCATGCTCGAGGCAATACCGATCACCGAAAGACCCATCAGCAGCAGGACTACAGAGGGCCATGAAATCGCCGGTGTCTGCTTGAGCTTCTTGAAGTGCTGCTCGCGGCTTGGTATGCGAAATGTCATGCTCTCAACCCTCACTAATCTGTTGCTGTAACAGGCCGCGCATGGCATCGCTGTATGGTGGCCGCATGAATCCAGCAATTTCTTCAACAGGTGTCTGGGTATACACGGCTTTCAGATGAGAGAACTCCCTGAAACCATCGATGCCGTGATAGCGACCCATGCCACTTGCCCCCGTGCCGCCAAAAGGCAGTTGGTGACACGTCACATGTATGACAACATCGTTAACGGCCATGCCGCCAGCGACTATATCGTTGAGGAATTGTGTCCGATGTTGTTCGTTATTCCCGAAGTAGTAGAGGGCCAGCGGGCGATCATGGGCGTTAATGTATCTGGCTACTTCGTCAATTTGTTTGTAGCTCTTGATGGGCAGCAACGGACCGAATATTTCTTCGCGCATCACGGCTGAGTCATCTGGTGGATCCAACAGCACTCGAGGCAGAAGTTTTCTGTTTGCGGCCTCTTCATAATCTTCGTCCGCTGGATTGAAGGTTATTGTTTCGATACCGGCAGCAGTCGCATCACTGATTAGATGCTGCAGGCGCCGAAAGTGGTTTTCATTAACAATGGCCGTGTACTCAGGATTGTCCGCGATAGACGGAAACAAAGTGCTGGTCGCCTTCTCCAATTCAGCAATCAGAGGTCGGAGTAGTTCATCTGGAACAAAGGCATAATCGGGGCTAACGCAGACCTGGCCGGTATTGAACAATTTGCCTGCCATGATGCGAGCTGCAACTATGCTTAGATCAACATCTTTGTCGATGACGACAGGCGACTTACCACCCAACTCCAGTGTAACGGGGGTCAGATTCTCCGCAGCGGCGCGCATGACATGACGACCGACGGTGGTCGAACCTGTAAACATGAGGTGATCGAAAGGAAGCTGGCTGAATTCTTCTGAAACCTTTGCGCCCCCCAACACAACCGCAACTTCTGTCGGGTCGAAGAATTCTCCGATCATCTCGTCAATCAGTAGTGCCGTCTTTGGGGTAATTTCGGACGGTTTCAGCATTGCCCGGTTACCGGCAGCCAGCACACAGACCAGCGGCCCCAAAATCAGATGTACGGGAAAGTTCCAGGGCCCAATGATCCCGACAATACCCTTCGGCATGGAGCGAATTTCAGTGGTGGCGCCTGCGTCACCAGCGGGCAATGGTGGTGGGCGCTGCTCTGTTTTCATCCACTCTGACACGTTGGTGATGGCATGCTTGACCTGCTCGACCGTCAGGAAAACGTCTGCTAAACGTGACAGCTCAAAGGCGCGACCGCCAAAATCTTCTGAGATGGTCTCGCAGATCTGGCTGTCGTACTTCTTGAGCATTGTCAGCAGGCGATCCAATCGGTCAATGCGAGAATCCACTTCCGGATATCCTGCACCGCTAAATGACTTACGTTGGAGACTTAACAGTTCCTGCATATTCACCTTGACTGGCATTTCCAACGGCTCCCTCTGTGTTTGATCAAGGCCTCTAACACCCCTCAGAGACGAATGACCTTTTGATCCAACTTGGTAAGAATGGTGTTCCGATTCGGATTGGATAGGTACCAACTAAAGTTGGTATTGCCCAAAACCAACTAAAGTTTGGTTTTGGGCTGTGCGATTAGCGCAGTTAATCCTATTACCCCATGCGCACAACCGGTTTGATGCTCTGTCCGCTCTTCGTCGCAGCCACCGCTTCGTTCAGGTCCTCGAAAGGGTAAAAATCAATAAGTCGGTCAAAGGGAAAACGTCCTTCTTCAAAATATTGGATCAGTTGAGGAATAAACGTCCGCGGTTCGGCGTCACCTTCGACGATGCCAACAATTTTTCTTCCTGGGATGAGCAATCCCATAATGTTGAGACTGACTTCCGCTTCGAGCGGTGCGGCACCAACGAGCGCGCATGTTCCAAGCGGCTTCAGGACATCAACACATTGCCTCGCAACTTCCGGAATCCCAGTCATTTCAAGGCTGAAGTCAACACCCATTACAGTCTTTTGGATCTCTTCGACAACGTCATCTACTGCAAACGGGTCAATAACGTGATCTGCACCTAGCTCTTGTGCCAGCGCTCTTCTCTCGGCTAAAGGTTCGATAACAACAATTGGCGCTGCCCCTACCAGTTTTGCCGCCATTAGTGCGCTAAGGCCAACGGCGCCGCCACCGAATATTGCCACCGAGCTTGTTTCATTTACGTCCAGTGAATTCAATACAACCCCTGCACCCGTCTGAATACCACACCCAAGCGGCGCGAGCGTTTCCAGCGGTAATTCTTTACTCACCTTGATGGTGTTTCGAACATTGGTAATAGCCATTGTTGCGAAGGACGATTGGCCGAAGAAATTGGCGTTCATAGGTTCGCCGTTTTGTTCCATCGTGGCAGTACCATCGCTACGGACGCCGCTGAAGTTGTTCTCCATAAAGCTGTAGCAGTACGAAGGTAATTCCTGTTCGCACGAAGGACATTCACCGCAGGAATTGAACGACAATAGGACATGGTCACCCGGTGACAGGTCTTCAACCTCACTTCCAGCCTCAATAACAATTCCCGCACCTTCGTGTCCAAGTACAATCGGCATCGGCACAGGCAACCCCTGCTGCATGCAGACCAGGTCCGTGTGGCACACGCCGCAAGCAACGACTTTGACCAAAACCTCATTATTCCTTGGGGCTTGCACAGAAACCTGCTCAAACGTCAAAGGCTCGGAAGGTCCTCTAGCAATCGCGGCTTTCGCAACATGTCTTTCATTATCATCAGTCATATTTGTTCCTTCCTGTCTCGTAGTTTGAAGTTTCTTATTTGTCTGGGAGAGATGGCTCTTGTCAGGAATCTTGTATGCCCGTGGTTTCCCAGTAGGGCTTGCGAAGCTCGGTCTTCAATACTTTCCCAGCCGCAGACAGCGGTAGTGCCTCAACAATTTCCAATGTCCTTGGGCACTTGTACCCGGCAATGTGTTGTCTACAGAACTCACGCAGTTCAACAGTGGTGATCTCTCCCGGCGTCTCTGCACCAGGCACCAGTACCAAAACTGCATGAACCGACTCGCCCCATTCATCGGATGGAATACCGATGACCGCGCATTGCGCAACACCTGGGAACTGGGAAATAACCGTTTCAACCTCTGAGGAGTAGATATTCTCACCTCCAGAGATGATCATGTCCTTGATGCGATCGACAATGTAAATGAACCCTTGCTCGTCGATGTAGCCTCCGTCCCCGGTATGCATCCAGCCGTTGACGATGGACTGAGACGTCAGTTCCGGCTTTCCCCAATAGCCAAGCATGACGTTGGGACCGCGGACGACCACCTCCCCGATTTCACCGGTTGGCAATTCGTTATCCTGCTCATCAACGACACGAACCTCCTGAACCGGACACGCCAGACCTGCACTTCGAATTCGACCCGACTTTCGCGCCTCTAAAGAATGGTTATCCTGCGGTGTTACAGAAATTAGCCCACACTCAGTCATGCCATAACCCTGAACAAGATTTGTGTTTGGCAAAGCCTGCTGCGCTTTTTCGATGGTTCCCAGCGGCATTGGTGAGGCCCCATAGACGATTGTTTTCAGGCTATCGAAATTACTGGGCTCAAAATCCGGTGAATCTAACAGCAGCTGGATCATTGTTGGCACCAGCAACACATCTGCGACGCTATGAGACTTGACGGCACGAGACACGTCGGCGGGATTGAACCCGGGAATCATGACGTGTGTACCACCTTGTAAAAAGGCAGTCAGCAGAAACCCCATACCAGCGATGTGAAATAGTGGAGCGCAGTGCAGCATTCGAGTCTGTTCAGGCACACCGCTCGTAAGAGCGCCAGTCAAGGCGAAGATCATGAGATTGGTATGACTCAGCATCACACCCTTGGGTCTGCCGGTAGTGCCACCGGTGTAAAAAATTCCTGCCAGATCGTCTCCGCTGCGGTAGACATCGTTGATCGGGTCTGCATCCGCCATCAGGGTCTCATAGCACAGCAGCCCATCCGGACATTCGGTATCTCCTGCGAATATCACTTCTTCAAGATGGGGCGCTGCTTCGCGCAAAGCAGGTACCATCGACGCAAAAGCGTCGTCAACAATGAGCACCTTGGCGCTGGAATCCCGCAACGAATACGCGACTTCATTGATACTCCAGCGAGTATTGACAAGATTGAAGACGCCCCCTGCCCAGGGCACGGCAAACAAAATCTCCAGGTATCGACGGGAGTTCATAGACATCAGGGCAACCCGATCTTCTGGGGCGACACCAACTTTTTTCAAAGTGGCAGCGAATCTAGCGACTCTGTCGCCCAGCTGTTCGTAGTTGCAGTTTTGATCTTGATAACAGATCGCCTGCTGAGCCGGTCGCTGTTGAACATTACGGTGAATAAGCTGAGTTAGGTTCATTGCTCTTCCTTACAATGTCATATGCATGTCAGAGCAAACATGCTGATGCAATCCGTTCTTGTTAGGAACCAACTAAAGTTGGTTTTAACGAAGGGAACCTAGTGGTTAGATTCATGTTCTACACATGACGCAACCACCATGAACTTGAATTTGACTGACGAACAAAGCGCAATTGCAGAAATGGCGCGGAAGTTTGCCGAAAACAAGCTGGCACCGGTAGCGGCTCGCCTGGACCTTTGTGAGAGCGGTGAGGCCGATCGGTCGATTTTCCTTGAAAATCTGCGGGGATTAGCGGCACTTGGTTTTATGGGGATGAATGTAAAAGCAGAATATGGTGGCTCTGAGATTGGTACAGTTGCGTTCAGTCTCGCGATCACCGAAATTGCCAGAGCCTGCGCCGCCACTGCAGTGACGATGTCTGTGACCAATATGGTTGCCGAGGTGATTCAAACCGTCGCCAGCGAGGGACAAAAACAAGCCTACCTGTCGAAGCTTTGCTCTGGCGAATATCCTGCCGGCGGTTTTTGTCTCTCTGAAACAGGTGCAGGCTCTGATCCTGCCGGGATGAAAACACGCGCCAGCGAGGATGGTGACAAATGGGTACTTAACGGAACCAAGATGTGGATCAGCAGTGCGGAGTACGCCGGGATATTTATCCTCTGGGCAGTAACTGACCCAAACGCTACGAAAGGCAAGGGAATTTCCTGTTTCCTAGTAGAAGCAGACACGCCCGGCATTACAATCGCGAAATCAGAAGATAAAATGGGTCAACATGCCTCATCGACGAACCAGGTGAGCTTTGATAATTGCCGTATTCCTCGTTCCGCATTGATGGGCGAGTTGAATGATGGCTTTCGAATCGCCGTCAGCGAATTGGCTGGGGGTCGGATCGGGGTCGGCTCACTGGCCCTGGGTATTGGCCTCGCTGCCATGGATTATGCTCGACAATACACGACTGAACGAGAGCAGTTTGGCACCACCATCGCCAGCATGCAGGGCCCACAGTGGATGATGGCTGACGCCTATACTCAGCTTGAAGCCTCTCGACTATTATTGATGTCTGCCGCATCCAACAAGGATGAGGCCAAACCTTTTTCCAAACAGGCGTCAATGGCAAAACTGCACGCCACCGAAACCGCCAACGAGGTCTGCTACACCGCGATCCAACTAACGGGTGGCATCGGCTATACCAGGGAGATACCGCTCGAACGGTTCGCCCGCGATGCCAGAGTGACATCCATCTATGAGGGTACCAGCGAAATTCAGCGGATCATCATCGCGCGGGAACTGCTTGCCGAGGTTCAATAGCACAGGACGAAACTACAATGGCGCAAAAGGAATCACTGGACGTTACCGAACAAACGCAGCTTTTCACTGGTCAACCGCAATATGAAAACTTTGCTCGGATGCAGATGATCAGCCCTGTCAGCCACATGCAACCCGCCGATACCCCATTTGAGTTTCTGGAAGGTACGGCAATGGCTCTGCCTACCTCTTATGAATTTGAAGGCAATACCCTAAACCTGCATCAGCTGCTTGGCGCGACGCATACCTCAGCCCTGCTGGTGATCAAAAAGGGAGAAGTTCGATTCGAACAATACTGGCTAAGCGGCGGGCGCAATGTTCAGTGGATATCTATGTCTGTGGCAAAGAGCTTTATTTCTGCATTGGTTGGCATCGCTCAGGCCGAAGGACACATTGGCGATCTTGAAGAACCCATTGATAAGTACGTGCATGTTCTAAAAGGTAGCGCCTATGAGGGTGTACGCATCAAAGATGTACTGCAGATGTCTTCCGGAGCTCGCTGGAACGAAGACTATAGCGACCGTACCTCAGAGATTTATCGGCTAAGCGCAGCATCCGGAGAAGGTGGTTCTTTTGATCAGTTCATGGCCGAAATGCGGCGTGAGGCCACGCCGGGTACGCGTTGCATGTATAACTCCGCCGACACACAAGCGCTTGGGATGCTGGTTGCCTTTGCAACGGGTCACTCCATCACTGATTATATGCAGGATAAACTCTACACGCCGCTTGGCATGGAATCGCCTGGCTATTGGCTCATTGACAGCAGGGGCCGTGAAGCGGCCTTCGCTGGTCTTCTGATGACTGCTCGCGATTTCACCAAGTTTGGTGAATGCTATCGCTGTGGTGGCAACTGGCAGGGTCAACAATTGATTCCCGCCGATTACGTTGAAGTGTCTGTACAGGCAGATGCGCCACACGTTCAGCCCGGTGGACCGATTGTCGGTGATCATGCATTTGGTCCGGGTTATGGCTACCAGTGGTGGTTGCCCGATGGAGGCCTTGGAGACTATAGCGCCATTGGCGTCTATAACCAGTACATCTATGTCGATCCCGTGCGAGAAACCGTCATCATCAAACTGTCAGCGAACCCTGCCTATGGCACAACGACTAGGGAGTCAGACAACAAGGACCTGGAAAACATCGCTGTCCTGCGTGCAATCAGTCAGCACTGCACTTAGTCGTTACTGATCTAGACCTAGATCAGCGAAAGGTTTCGCGCACGAACGATGGCACTGGTCCGGTTTTTAACACCAAGCTTCTGGTACAGCTGATGCAGATGCCACTTGACGGTTTGCTCTGAAATGAAAAGCTCTTCAGATATTTCTTTGTTCGTTTGGCCTGTTTGAATCCGATCCAGCATCTGTCCTTCCCTTTTTGTTAGAGACTCAAACAGCACACTGGAATCCGCGTGTTCGACAACCGCCTTCTCGCCTTTGTTGTCTACAAGTAGTTGCTCGTTGATCTCTCCCAAAAACTTCATAACCTGGGCAGACAGATCTCCGCTATTCTCACTAAGGAGGGTTGGTATTGACCCAAGAATGTCCGGAGATGCATCAAGAATCGTTCTATAGAGCCCACCCTCACTGCCAATTTCCAACGCGCGGATGAGGTCATCCCTCGCGACTGTAGGTTGTTGTAGTGCCTGGAACACTCGGCATCGCAACAACAACACCTCCATCAGGCGACGCTGGCGCCCCGAATTTTCCGTTCTATCTGCTAACTCTTCCAGTAATGGCAACGCCTTTTTTGGCAACTTCTGATCAAGATAAAGCTCGGCTCTGACTAAATCCTGTACCTCCTTGATAGCCGGACGCAGGTACACTGTTGACGCCTGTGACTCAACAAAGCCACACGCCTTTGCCAGTTTATGAGCTTCCTTGCTCTTGCCGGCATTAAGCAGGGTATGTATCTCAAGGGCCGACAACAACACACCGAGTCGCGGCAGTCTCGCCCTTTCTGCAGACTCCCTGCCGAGGCGAATGACGCCGAGCCCGGCATCGAAATCAGCGTTTAAGAACTGCAATTTCGCCAGAACGCTATAGCTGGCGTAGGCTACATCCACGACAGATTCGTTATCGATGTACTCGAAGAGATCCTTTAACAACTCTTCGGCTTGTTCCAGATCGTTCCGCTCATAACAGGCTTCAGCCAGCAGGACCCTGTTCAGGGATCCCATGTAGGAATGCGAACTGGTTGTGCGATCATTGAGCTCTATGCCCGCCATGTAATGCCTTGTTGCATCTTCCAGATCGCCCCGTTGCATCTTCAGCATCCCTGCACAAGCCCGAGGCCAGGCCTCTAAGTACCCAAGCTCATGGTCCGCACCGATAGCTATGCCTTTATCCGCTGCTGCGACTCCCAAGTCCGTTTCAAATGTCGATAGTGCAGAGTACGCCTGTAGCACATAAGCAGTGACCAGGTCTCGAGGATCAGCTTTCAAATGGTCTGCCAACCACTCTTTCAAGAGCCTGCTAGCTGGCTCTGCATTATCGCCGGCTGATTCCAACAGACACTTATTCAATTGGATGTCATAGCGCAACTGTTCCCTAGATTCGGGCGCCAATTGTTCACAATGCGAATCAAGCGTTTCGAGCAGGACGCGAGCTTCGGCGTAGTGCCGGGAGAACACCAGGGACCAGGTGTACGCCACCGCTATTTCTGGTCGCTTCGAGACATAGTCTTCGGGTAGCTGTTGCACCCACTGCAGCATCGTCCAGTGGTCACCGGAAATCTTCAGCAGATCTTTTGCTATGCCAGCAATCAGCTCCATCGCCTGGTCATAGATTTCACCCCGCAACGCGTATTTGATTGCCTCGCGCTTCTCGCCTTGCTCAAGGCACCAGGTCAAAGCCCGCTGATAGATCTCCACCGCTATACCCGGATACTCTCTTGCCAGCTGTACATTAAGAAAATCCCTGAACAGATGATGGTAGCGATACCATCCACGATTTCTGTCCAGCGGAATAACAAACAGATTTTGACCTTCCACCTGTTCGAGTACGGCCTGAGCCGAATCAATGCCAAGCACGAAATTGGCCAGATTGGCATTCATTCTCTCCAGCAGTGACGTCCACAACAGAAATCGTTTTATATCTTCTGGTTGCTGATCGAGGACCGCTTCACCTAAGTAATCAGTGACGTCTCGATCGGTGCCTGAAAAATCTTCGATAAACTCTTCGGCGTCAGTTCTACCCGTCAATGCGAGTGACACCAGCTGCAGCCCTGCAATCCAACCTTCTGTTCTGCCGGCTAGCGCTTCAATGAGTCCCTCATGAAGCCCTAATTGCTTGGCTTCATTCAGAAACTGTTCTATCTCATCCAGGCCAAAAGCCAGATCCTGAATCGACAACTGACAGACTTCCCCTCGCATCCTCAATGTTTTTAGTCCGAGCCCGGGTTCACTGCGGCTGGCTAAGACAAATATTGTCTGTCCAGGCGAGTAGTGAATGAGTCTTTCCATAATGGCGTGAACTTCTGGATTGTTGATGGTGTGGTAATCATCAACAAACAAGGCGTGGGCGAAATCTAACTTCTCCATTTGGACTACTGCATCCTCAACGAGGTCATCAATGATCTCTTTTAGATCTGCACCGAGATGGTCGGTATCGTTTTCGGACTCAATCGAGTTCAATGTGTATAGCGCTGCCAACAAGTGAGAGATGAATCTAAATGGATTATTGTCATCAGGATCCAGGCTGACCCAGGCGCAACGTACCTCCTTTGACGCAAGCACATCAAAACTTTGGGACATCAAGGTTGACTTTCCGTAGCCTGCTGGTGCGACGACCAGCCCAACTTTTACATTGTTGACCAACTTGTCTGCGAAAGTGGAAAATACGGCACGCGGCACAACCTGACTCGAAAGTTGAGGCTTGACGAGTTTGCTACGATATACTCCAGTTCCGTGTCGCGATTGCAAAGTCATAGTTCCCTTGAGCTGTCAAAAGATAATAGGCTAAAGCCAATAGTCCTCGTCCTCGTCATCAACCATATTCATGACATCAAGTAAACTGCCTGCAGGCGCTGCATCCCCTAAAGCTCTCTCTCATGGACGTTGTCATATCCAAATAGAAGTGTGGCACAAATTGCCACATGCTACTTGTACATCAGGACACATGGTATTGACAAGTTAACTCATACCCGTGGGCTAGAGCTACAAAATAGTTGCGGTGACACGATTATTACGGACCGCGGGCTCCATTTCGAGCGCAATTTGATGCAAAAAGAGGCAGAGTACTCCCACTTCTGAATCTCAAAATAGTTAACTTGTCAGTACCATCCGTTTAGTTGTTTAAGCCGCAGGTTTTTGAAAAATTGCACATCTGGGTACGATGGCAGTCACTACCAATTAACCGTCAAAACGGAAACTACCCCCCCTCCTAATGCTCCGCATGTGTGGTGGCAAACACCACCCCACTAACACCAGGAGTACTACAATGTTCAAAGCAATTGGTCAGTTCTTTACCGCATTATTTACCATGTTTTCGGCACTAGAGAAAGGTGCCGCATCACTAAACCATATCGCTGGTATCGCAGAGGCAGAAGCAGAAGGCTTGGCAGATATTATGGCTATCGAACGCGAGGAGAAGATCATTACGATCCGTAAGCAACTGGCGGTGACCATTTCTGAAGATCCGACGTTATCAATAGAGGGTCCTACGCCACCAGTAATAGCGGCCGTCTAACAGACAGCCTACCCGAGAGGGTAGGTTAACTTTTCTACACATTACACAGTCAGAGATAGTCAGTCCTAGTTAAGTAGCAGCTTCAACGCCTCTGCGGTTAAAGGGTTACTTGAACAAACATTAAGCCAAGAAGATAAATGAGAGGCTCAAAACATAAACAGGCAAATTTAAGAATTTAATAGTAGTGCGGGTTTGTGGCGTTAGATAAAAACTATCTAGGTACGCCATACTCACTGGCTAAGTCCTATGCCATAATGTAAGCCAACGGAGCAATGAAACGCTAGAGGTCGTTCTCGAAATTGTGACGGTATATTTGTCGGTACTTCTGTGGCTGAGCCTATCTTATAACCATAAAAATCAATGGCTTAGGCGCGAACTTCAAGTCCACCCGTAGCTACCAACTTCCCGTCCGATACTGTCCAGAGCGTTTATAAACCTCTGAATTATAAGTATTATCTCTCTAGCATCGCTCCAATCGTGTCCAGTGTGTCTGACTGTATACCGTCAAATGTGACGGTATCTTTGATGGCGGCTGGTGGTAAGGGGTCTGCGGCCACCATTTCAAGGCATCTAATTGTGTTAAGCCACACTCTAGTCACAATTGATTAACACTATTCGAAATCGCTTGTACCAAAGCTACTATCCCGATGAGATATATTGTAAAACCTGTGATCTGCATCTAGAAACACAATATAAAAAGCGTTCCTACAGCACCTCTTTTGGTTCCCTGGGTGAATTTCACCGTGATGAGTAGCAATACATGTTGAATAGAACGACGGCAGCTTGTCTGCTGGCATTGTTGATTAGCCTTGAAAGTCTGGCCAACGAAACGACACACTCATCGGAAAACAGTTGGTGGAAGTCTGCGGTTGTCTATCAGATATATACCCGTTCATTTGCCGACAGTGACGATGATGGCATTGGTGATTTGCAAGGGGTTATCAGCAAACTTGACTACCTGGAACGACTTGGCATCAATGTTATCTGGCTAACGCCTTTCTATCCGTCTCCCAATGTGGACTTTGGCTATGATATTGCTGACTACATGGATGTCGGTCGAGAGTATGGCACGCTAGCGGACTATGATGAATTGATTCGTGAAGCGAGCAGGCGTGAGATTCGCGTTATCAATGACTAGTGAGCTTGCTGACACCTTGAAGCGTTTGATGGGCCCTTTTCCCCCGGTGATCAGCTGTCAGGTTGCGGTTATACCGCCATTTAATCTATTGGAAGGCAAGCCGGGCACTCACGTGGATGGTGGC
>Ga0315322_10000360_pt1 | contig 33359 bp, 22 predicted proteins | sample M110021515metaG_FD_203461 | JGI IMG/M metagenome (GOLD analysis project Ga0315322, IMG submission 203461) | Ammonia-oxidizing marine archaeal communities from Monterey Bay, California, United States - M1 100m 21515 | ecosystem: Environmental > Aquatic > Marine > Intertidal zone | place: USA...
GAACACGAAATTTCGACGCCCAGTGTCTGGATCTTCCTGGATGATCTCCGTGCCGGTGATATCGCCAGGCATCAGGTCCGGCGTGAATTGAATTCGCCGGAACGAAAGGTCCATGGAATCAGCGAGAGTGTGCACCATGAGCGTTTTGGCGAGCCCCGGCACGCCTTCAAGCAGGCAATGGCCGCGAGCCAGGATTGCGATCAGAAGCTGCTCGATGACGGCATCTTGGCCAACAACGACTCGGCCAACCTGTTCGCGAATCTTTTCGCAGGCTGTGACCAAAGCGGTAGCATCAGCGGGGTCGTTCTGGGATTCAATGGGAGGCGGCTGGACCAAAGCAAAACCTGTTGACTGGCGGGATACGGATAGGAGGCAAGACGCTATATTATGACTCGTTCGTGACGGCTCGCCACCTGTCTGAATCAGGTAGGGGGCTGTATCCTGCCTAACGGGCGTTTTTTGTCGTTGTTCACGATTGTTTTCGGGATTCTCATGCCGTCACTGTTTGTTGTTCGTGGTCGGGATCAGGGCCGCCATTTTCAGCTCTCGCAGTCCGTTTTGAGGCTGGGGCGGGAAGCTGGCAGTGAGATCCAGTTGTTTGACTCCGAGGCTTCGAGGACACATGCCGAGGTCCGGGTGCAGCAGGATGGGACATGGGAGCTGCTGGATTTGAAAAGCAGCAATGGGACTCGGGTCAATGGGGACGTCGTTTCCAAGCACGTCCTCCGGAGCGGCGATCGCGTTGAAATTGGGGAAACTCTGATGATCTTCACGGGCGCTGGCCAGCCTCGTGAAATGGATGCTGCGCACGGAATTGACATCGTCCTGAAGACGCAGGAGGACGGCAGCAGGATTGTGTCCTCCCTTTCAAGATCTGGTTCTGATTCGCAATCGATCCCCGGGCCACCCAGTGAATCTGAAAGTGATCGCTCACTCGAGGTCATGTACCTCACGGCTATCGCTGTCGGGCGAACAGATGACCTCAACGAACTTCTCAACCGTATTTTGACCCTCGTGTTCGACTGGGTCGAAGCCGATCGAGGCTGTGTCATGTTGCGGGATCCGGAAACACGGCTGCTTCAGCCAGCAGCGCGGTGTGATCGAGCGGGACTTGATGCAAAGGACCGGAGAATCTCGATCAGTCACACCATCCTTGATTTTGTGTTGGACAAAAAAGAGGGCGTGCGAACCAGCAACGCCCGAGATGACTCGAGGTTCGATGCGGCGGCTTCGATTGTGCAGGCTGGCGTACGCGAAGCATTGTGTGTGCCGTTGCAAGGAAGGTATGACATCGTCGGCGCGATCTACGTGGATACTTATACGTCACCTGGAAAACTCATTGAGTCTGGGCATCAGCTCAAGTTCACGGACGATCATCTCCGATTGATCACGGCCATTGGCCATCAAGCGGCCTTGGCGATTGAAGATACGTTCTACTACTCAGCACTTGTGCAAAGTGAGCGACTGGCAGCGATGGGGCAAACCATTGCAACACTTTCGCATCACGTCAAAAATATTTTACAAGGAATTCGCGGTGGTAGTTATTTGATCGAAGCGGGACTGAAGCGTGATGACACGGATGCAGTCCGGAAAGGATGGGGGATCGTTGATCGAAATCAGGACCGAATTTCGAATCTCGTGATGGATATGCTTACCTTCTCTAAAGAACGTGAACCGGAGTTGGTGAAGGCAGATCTGAATGAGACTGTTCGGGATGTCGTTGAGTTGATGCAGACGCGAGCGAAAGAAATGAATGTGCTTCTTGGGCATCATCTCGATGAGTCCATTCCTGAAGCTAGATTTGATCAAGATGGAATGCATCGGGCTATTCTGAATCTCGTTACCAATGCAATTGATGCCACTTCTGGGGCGGCAAACCGCGATGATCGCCATGACGAGGAATCGGATAGCGAGGCTCCAGAACCCGAATCCCACCAAGCAAAAGTGTTTGTCAGTACCGCATACGATACGTTGGATGGTTGGATCGTCGATGTGGTTGATAATGGACCAGGAGTTGCCGAGGAAGATCGTGAAAAGATCTTCTCGATGTTTGAATCACGAAAAGGAATGCGTGGCACAGGACTCGGGTTGCCGGTGAGTGCCAAGATCATGCGAGAGCATGGTGGGGCAATCGAGGTGCGTGATGGTGAGCACGGGGCAGGGATTTGCTTCCGCCTGAAGTTGCCGCCCGGTAGCATCCCGTCCTCTGACCTGTCAGCGTTCGATACATTTGTTTGAGTGAACACCTCGCGGTAACAGTTGCGGTGGAAAACGCGTCACGTGATCCATCGAAACTCAGTGCATCGCCCTGTCACCGGTTGCTCAGAATCCAAACTCACGAGTCACACCCGTTTCCCTGTTGAAACGGGGCAGGGCGTTTGATTGGCGTGTTGGCGAGGGAGTTGTCGAGACATTGTCCTGCGTACGTCTTGGGATCCTAAGCCAGGGGAGCAGGGCGGATACCTTGATACCTTGCACTTGCGAACTGCCGGTACCAGTTTGGTAATGTCTGAAGACGCTGGTTCTCAGATTCTCTTAAGTGTTTCTTTTCGGAAACGCAGAAAGCTTCGATGCGATCTGCAAATTGATTCAGTGTTTCGCTGCGTCTTCGCACAAGTTCGTGTTTCCTGCATTTGCGATCTGCCTGTTTCAGCATGCGCCTGCTGGCCATATCAATGTCGCGATCTTCAGCGCGGGCGGGGCGCAGGAACTTTGTCCAAATCAAAAACACCGCAACACAAAAGAGTGGTAATTGCGCTGCCCGGAATAAAAGGTTCAGGGGATCCGTGACTCGGATGGACAGAAGCCAACCGATAGCCCGACCCAGGAAGGTATCGCCATAGTCATCGCCGCCGCTGTAGAAAACGTCGAAAAGACCATCGCCATCATTTGATTGGTCGTCGCTGGTAATGGTGATGTATTGCCTGCCCGGTGTTGACTCGACCGCGACCCAGCGTTGGCTGGTTTCGTCATATGCTTCAACCCAAGCGTGAGCGTCGAGGTTGCGAGCGACCCATGATTCGGTGTCCGAGTTGTACTCGTCCACCACATATCCGGTGATGTATCGTGCTGGTACATCGAGGCTGCGAAGCAAAAGTACCGTTGCGGTTGCGAAATATTCACAGTGCGCGGGGTGGCGTGTATCAAGGAAATTGACGATCGGATCGTAGCCCCGGTGACGTTCGGGCAGTTCGAGTGAATATTCAAAGTTTTCGCGAAAGTGAGTACTGACGGCTTCGGTCTTGTCGTCAAAGGTCTGCAGGTTTCCCCATCGTTGCACTGAGTAATCAAGCAGGAACTCATCCATGGTCGGGGGCAAGTCGAGCAAAAAACTTTTACGTTCAGCAGACATTGCCTCTTGGAGTGATTGGGAACTGACAACTGCGACATAAGGTTCGGACATGTCCACACCCAAGCGAACGATACCATGCGGGTTGACAGTCAGTTCGTTACTTTTTGCCTCGACCCAACTGGTTGTTTGTGGAAGAAAGACAACCGTTCCCTTCATCGGATCATTGTGAATCTCCAATTCTACAGTTGGCCCATTGGGATCATTGAGCAAAAAGGTGCTCAAGGTCAACGACTGATTGTCTGCCTTCGATTTTCGAGCGGCGGTTTTGGAGGGAGCGATGTCGCGATCGAGCATCTCGGGGTTACTGGTGCTCAAGATGAAGTCGGTCTGCACCGTCTTCCACTGTTGGCGACGGTAAGTATCAAAGGCATTTCCCCGGAGGTAGCCAGGAACGGGATCTGAGTACACTGTCAGGGCGATTTCTTGCGGGTTCTTTATCATCACTTTTCGAACCGACCCAAGAGTGCTGCCTCGCACATATCGAGTGCCGCCAATGATCTGATCTTCACTGGACATGTTGATTGAAACTTGAAGCTGTTCCTGTAGCTTCTGCTGAATGATGGGCAGCACGGCTTGCGTGCTATTGGCAACGACGCTGGTTGCCATTAAGAGCAGAGACATCGTCAGCAGAACGAGCAGAGGAGTCAGGGACAAGTTAGGCTTGGTGGCCGGTTGGTTGAGCATTGCGGCGGGATCAGGATTTACCGCAGGGGCACCAAGAATACAGTGGGAAGCGAGGCAAAAGCCGGCGCAGGTTGCTAAGGCAACTGTGGTTTGGGCAGCCTGCGAAGTGCTGGCACCACCTGCAAATACGCAGAGCGTGATCATCAGTAAGCCTAGCGGAAGCATCATGTAATGCCCCCGGAGAGGGCGCGCCAGCCAGATAAATAGCGAGATAATGAGGCACGCGTGAGCGCAGGTGTCCAGAGCGGCTTGAACTCGGCCTTGCTGCAATGGGATTTCTGCCATGGACCGCCAAATCCCGCAGGCCGCAATCGCAGCACTCAATGCTAACAGGAAGACCAACCCATTGAACGCTGACACGATCCAATGACGCTTGCCTGGACCTCGCCGCCGCAATCGCCAACCTCGGGCTGACGCCAGCAGAGTCGCAGCCAAGGTGACCATCACGATGGGAATGGCCGAGCGAAACGTTGAACCTACAAACATCGCCTGAACGATAAGCAGAAACGTGATCGTGCGGGTGGCATACGGAGCCATGGGCGTCTTTGGTTTGCTGGTAAGGGGTTCTGGTTTTCAGTTCATGCTGGGTTGCTAACGCATCGAAAATAAGCTCACGGTTGTCAGGCTTCGACCGGGTCGCTCGAGGAAGTTGCCGTTTGCTTCAGCGGTCGGGTTCGGGGCCTTGCGTTGGATTGCTGGGGCGAATCAGTTCTTATCACCGTGCAAGAATCAATCGCATTCGTGCTTAAGTCGGTTAAACTTCGGGTCGTGAGTATGAGGGTGGGTGACCGCCCGGCAATTTCCAATGCTGTGCTGATTTGTAAATCAGCTGCCTCGATTGAAACTGGTTCAGCCGCGGCTAATTTGATCAGCATTGATTCCGTGTCAGTGTCAGAAAGAAAAGTCGCAGATGTTTCGCCATTGTTCAGCGGAGCGTCAGTTCTTGGCGGTGTGTCGTTATTGAAGGGCATGTCCGTGACAAACAGTTGCAACTTGACCGTCTGCTTTGCCAGATCATGGATGGCGGTGGTTGCTAACGAAAGCATTTGCTCAAACGCAGGGTAACAGTCGTCAGCGTTCGCAGTCGCTTGTTCGTCCAGTGCGGTGTCAATGATTAGGAAAACGTGCTGAATTGATGGTGACTGGAACTCTCTGACAATAGGGATTCCAAGTCGGGCCCATGAGGGAAAATCCCATCGCCGTACTGACATGCCAGGCTCGTATTCACGACTGCCCGTGTAATCGAGTTGGTCACCTGAGAGTAATTGATGTGACCATCCCCCCAGATTATTGAGTAGACCTTTCGCGTGTTCATCATCGCCTGCAAGCGGTGGTGGCGTGATCGGAATTGTTATGGTTGATGGCGTATCGACACTCGATGCGAAAAGGTGGAACGGAAAACACCCACTGACCACGGTGTCCGGAAGTTTTCGTATTCCCCGTCTGTGGTAGGTCAATACTGCGAGGTGTGTGGCGGAATCACCGGGGCTGAGGAAAAGATCGTTCTGAGGATTTTGTTGCACGGAATAGCCAGACAGTGCTTTCTTTGCCCGAAATAACCACCGTCGGCGAGGCAAGGGCGGGGCTGCGAAGGCGAATCCAAAGTCGAGCGCAGGCAGAACACTGCGGTTTTGGGCGTGGATGGTGACTTGGAAAGGTTGACCCCGCGGTGCGGAGTTGGGCAGCGAAAATTGGGTGTCCAAGGAGGGCAGCGTGATAAAGTGGATCAAACAGCCCGGAACCAGCATTCCAAGGCAGGCAGAAAAAAGCCCGAGCCAAGGAAATCCCCAAATGATATTGAGAGTGACAATGGCAAACAGAAGAACACTGATCGAAGCTGGTGTCATGGCTCGCCGTATCGCCAAAAACGCTCGGACGGGCGCGACTAAAACCGCATAGGCTCGCCGGGCCAGCCGTGCAACCAATCCGGGCTGCCGGGGGTCGGGCGTTGTGTCCATGGAGTTGCTGCCGGAGCTCACACGGGTACCTCGGTTGACTGGACCAGGTCCCGTACCACATGTGCAGCATCGTCGGAATTGATGCCGCCGCTGCTGCGCAGCGAGATGCGATGGGAAATCACGTCAACGGCAAGAGCTTGCACATCGTCGGGAAGCACATACTGACGTCCCTGAAGAACGGCACGTGCTTGAGCAGCACGAAGAAGCATTTTGGAACCGCGAGGGCTGCACCCGATTCGTACGCGTGAGTCTCGGCGTGTTGCATTGACGAGCGTCACGATGTAACTAGCGACCTTCTTGTTGACTTCCACATGGCGGACCACTTTCTGCAATTCAATCAAGCTGTCTTTCTCCATCAACGGTTTGAGCGCGAAGCCGGGCTCGTCAATCGAGCGATCCAGAAGTAAGTCGATTTCACTCTCCGGGTCGGGGTAGTGCATCGAAAGACAGAACAAGAAACGGTCAAGCTGCGATTCGGGTAGAGGGTAGGTTCCCTCGAATCCACTGGGGTTTTGTGTTGCGATTACCAGAAAGGGTTGGTGCAAGGCGTGTCGCTTTGCATCGATGGTGACTTGAGATTCCGCCATCGCTTCGAGCAAGGCGCTTTGAGTTCGAGGAGAAGCTCGGTTGATTTCATCCGCAATCAGAAGGTCACAAAAAATTGGTCCAGGGCGAAATTCGAACGTACCCGTCGCAGGCTGGAAAATCGAGCTGCCAAGAATGTCTGCAGGCAAGAGATCCGGGGTGCACTGAACCCTTTGGAATTCGAGGTTCAGCAGGCTTGCAAGCGACTTGGCCAAGGTTGTCTTTCCGACGCCTGGTACATCTTCCAGTAGCACTGAACCCTCTGCAAGCAGGGCGGTTAACAACGAGTCGATGACTTCAGCCTTTCCACGGATGACGTTCTGTAACGCCTCGCGGACCTTGGCAATCTGCGTCAATGCCTCGCGTGTCGCGACGGAGGCTGGGATGGTGGAAGGACCAGTATCTTGTGATGGCATTGCTGCGTCGCTGTTCAAAGGATTGCCGCGGTGAAATGCGCCCGTTCATCTGTTGCATGCACGTTTCATGGAGCGTGCCGAGTGTTTCTTAAGATTTGAGGACTCTCAAAATTTGAACGACTTCCTGCCAGTTTTAAAAGCTCGCTTGGGGACAGGCGTAATCTTGCTCAGTTGGGGTGTGTCATGATACGCAATCGGTCAACGCACGTGACGCAACTCGGACGTATTAAGCCCCAGTTTGTGTTTGGCTGCGAGAGAGTATGATAAGGTGCTTGACTGTAAGTTTAAGCTTTTTTCGGCGATCATGTTGCATCGCGTTCGGTGATTTTCATGCCTCCCAAGCGTCAACTTTTGGAAATTGCCGGTACAAGGAAGGCAATTCAAATTACAGACGATCAAAGTCGGACACTGATTGACCCTGTTAGCGGTGTTGCGTTTCATAGCGCTTCTGGGGCATTGGCCGAGACCCGTCACGTTTATCTGAAAAATAGCGGGGTGCAGGAAAGGCTTGCGAAAGGGGAGTCTACCGCAGTGCTGGAGGTTGGGTTGGGAACAGGCCTTGGGATGCTGTTGACGGTTGACGAAGCGGTCAGGGGGAATGCAAAGTTGGACTATCACGCGTTTGAGTTGGACTTGTTGCCCTTGAGTGTTCTGCGAGCGTTGGAACTGGAGTCGGGGTTGAAAAGTTCAGCCGTGTGTGAATCCTACCTTGATTGGTACGAGAAGTGCCTCGCTGGCTCGACACACGGAAGTTATTGCTGGGAATTCAACGAGTGTGTTGCGGTGACGATCCATCACCACGACGTTCGCGAGTTTCGGTTATCGCACTCTGCAGGTTTTGACGCTATCTACTTTGATCCGTTTGCCCCGGCAGTGAATCAAGAACTGTGGACAGAGGAATTTTTGAGCAGGATGTGGACGCTACTGGGTGATGGGGGACAGTTGGTCACTTACTGCGTGAATCGCCGTGTGAAGGATGCGCTGACCGCCAGCGGTTTTGAAATCGAGTGTTTGCCGGGCCCCGTCGGTGGCAAACGCGAGGTCATGCGTGCCACTCGACGCGGTTGAAACTGGTTCTGTGAGGCTTCTTGCCAGATTAGGCGGTATGAATAGCCCGTTTTTCGACATCCATCGCAGCCTCATGCACCGTTTCGGCAAGGGTCGGATGGGCGTGACAAGTTCGCGCGATGTCTTCGCTGCTAGCCCCATACTCCATGGCTGCCGCCGCCTCAGCGATCAGATCACCAGCTCGGGCGCCGATGATATGTACACCCAGAACCCGATCGGTCTCTTGGTCGGCCAGGATTTTGACACGACCTTCGGTTTCGCCGAGGGTGCGTGCGCGGCCGTTGGCGCCAAAGGGACTCACTCCTTTGTTGTATCGAACACCGGCTTCTTTGAGTTGCTCTTCTGTTTTACCCACAGTCGCAATCTCGGGGTGCGTGTAGACGATTGCGGGAATGACATCGTAGTTGATGTGGCTTTCGATTCCGGCCATCCTCTCGACGCATACGATTCCCTCTTCCATCGCCTTGTGGGCAAGCATGGCTCCACCGATGCAGTCGCCTGTGGCATAGACGCTTTCGACTGCGGTTTCGAATTGATTGTCAACGGCAATGAATCCGCGTCCGTCTGTTTCCAGTCCAATCGACTCAAGGCCGAGGTCGTCTGTGGCCGGTGTGCGGCCGGTGGATAATAGAACTCGATCGCACTCGATGGGATCTCCATCTTTGATCGCAACCACGCACTTTTCGCCGTTTCGTTTGGCCGAGTCAACAAAGGTGTTGGTTCGAAAGTCGAGACCTTGGCGTTTAAAGGTGCGGTGGGCGATGTTCGCTATCTCGTTGTCGATGCCCGGGAGAATGCGATCCATGGCTTCCAGCACAATGACTTCACTGCCCAAGCGATTCCAAACGCTTCCCAGTTCGAGTCCGATGTAGCCACCGCCGATCACAACGAGTCGATCTGGCACGTCAGGAAATGACAACGCCGTCGTGCTGTTTCCGATCCGGTCATTATCTTCTTCGACCGAGCGAAGCTTGGCTGGGTGGCTGCCGGCGCAAATCAGAATGCGTTTGGCCTCGATCAATAGCGGTTCTTCACCGTCCACTTGAATGGTGTTGACGTCGCGAAAGCGGCCTCGCCCTTGGTAGGGAGTAACACCGCGTTTCTTGAACAACATATTGATACCACCAGTGAGTGTATCCACGATCTTCTCTTTCCGGGCCATCAGTTTGTCTAAGTGCAACTCAACCCCGTTGATTTGCACGCCGTGCTCGGACATACCGTGGCTTGCTTCCTCGTAAAGATGGCTCGACTCGAGAAGCGCCTTGCTTGGGATGCAGCCAACGCGAAGACAAGTGCCGCCAAAACGGGGATTCTCATCGATGCAAGCTGTGTCGATTCCAAGTTGTGCTGCTCGGATTGCCGCCACATACCCTGCAGGGCCGCCGCCGAGAACAACCAGGTCATGCTGCACCGTTTTCATCTTATCTTGCTCGATTAAAGGGTAGGGTTCATCAAAATCATCGTGTATGAGTCGTGCGACCCAACTGAGAACCGATTGAACAACTCATCAGTAAATGCGTGTCGTTAAAAAAACGCAGTGGAAGTGCTGGTCAGTTGATGTTCAGTGTTCGATATTGACTGTTCGCAGCAGGTCCAAATTGTGCAGAACCAAGTGACATGAGGGTGGGCGATAACCTCGCCTCATGACTGCCCATTCCACCACCTGCCTTCAATTTTGGCTACGATGTGTGTCGCTGCCAACCTGACTTGTTTTTAGTCAATTGAGCTTGCTACCGATAGTCAGCCCGAGACCGGTATCTCGCTTCGCAGGCTGTTTGCTGGTTCTAGGAGGAACGCAGGTCGGCCAATTTGATGATTTTGGCGGGTGTTCCCCTTGCGACCCTTGCTGTTGCATTGACAATATCCCGACGCAACTCTCTCACTCTCCATTGGCGGTTTCCTTGCTAACGCGAAGATTACGTGCGATTGTCGGACCGGCGTTTGCTGCCGTGCTATTCGTGCTAGCGATTCGTCTGCTGTACCGCGAGGTCCAAGGGATCACGTGGGAAGAATTCATGGCTGGGCTGACTGGGGTAAGGCCACTCTATATCGGTTTTGCTGCCTTTCTGATCGCGCTCAATTACGGTCTTCTCACCGCGTATGACTTGTTGGCCCTGCGTTATGTGTGCCGATCGCTTCCACTGCGTCGCGTTGCCTTAGTGTCATTTCTGGGATTCAGCCTCGGTAATAACCTGGGAACATTGCTCGCGGCCACTCCACTGCGGTTTCGTTTTTATTCTCGGTGGGGACTCTCGCCGAGCCAGATCGTCGTGATGATGGCGATTCTGGGGCTGACCTTCTGGAGCGGTTTATGGTTTCTTGGAGGTACGGTGTTGGTCTGCGTACCCGTCGAACTGCCAGAAGAGGTGAGTTTGCCTTTTGGCACCCGCACCCTGGGCGTGATTCTGCTAGTCCTTGCAATCAGCTACCTGCTGGTTTGCTGCCTTTGGCGAAAACCATGGCCGATCGGTAAGCTGAATCTGCGACCGCCTGAGCCCGGGCTAATGGCAGTCCAGGCTTCTGTTGCCGCGATTGATCTGTTGATATCTGCGACGGCACTGTATCTGGTGCTTCCCACTGCGGCGACGGTACCATTCGCAATGGTGTTGGGAGCGTACCTAGTTGGGATTTCTGTTTCACTGCTGACGCAGGTGCCGGGAGGTCTCGGAGTACTGGATCTGATCTTGCTAACTTTGCTCAAGGGTACGGTTGGTGACTCTGTGTTGGCGTCGGTGTTGATATTCAGATTGCTGTACTACATTTTGCCGCTTCTGGTCGGAATGGTGGTGTTGGCCGCGCATGAGATTTACGGCGGCGCAGTGGAAGCTCGGCAGGCGCGACGTAGTCCCTGAGGCTCTTGTGATGCCCGTTGGAAATCGCGTCGCACCTTGAAAAGCGTGGACTGTAGATACGAATCAAATGCCTTGGATTGAGCAAACCTTGCTGGGTTTGTGGGCTTGGTGTTCGTTGGAATCCTTTTATAAACACGGTTGGTTTCGCTGTGGGCGATTCGTCATCGGTGCAGGTTTTTGTGACACTCCTTGAAATGCATAAATCGGATAAACTGGAAGGTCCGGGACGAGGGGCTTATTCCCTGGAAGATTTGTGGTTTGTTGCATTGCAGGGTTCTCCTCATAAGCATCGCGGCAGTGAATTTATTTGTTCTCTAAGGTATGAAGGGTGCTCACCTTTGATGCACGTCCCAAGCAATCTGCTCTTTCGTTTTATCTTCTTTCCATGTGTTGGTTTTGCATTTCTGATTTACTTTTCAGGGATCGTTCGGGGGAGTGATTTTGATCGGGACATCCGCCCTCTGTTGGCTCGGCACTGCTTCAAGTGCCACGGTCCCGATGATGAGGCTCGCGAGGTCGATCTAAGGCTGGACAACGAACAAGGTGCAAAGAAAGATCTGGGTGGTTATGCCGCTGTCATCCCCGGCGATGCCGATGGCAGTGAGTTGCTGAAAAGGGTGATTGCAGATGATCCAGAGCTGCGCATGCCGCCCCCTGACTCTGGAAGAGGCCTGACTGAGGGAGAAGTTGAGATGCTCAGGGCGTGGATTCAGTCAGGTGGAGAGTATAAAAAACACTGGTCGTTCGTTCCCCCTGTGCAGGCGATGATTCCGCGGGTGGGCAACGTGGATTGGTGTCGAAACCCCATCGATAATTTTGTTCTCAGCAAACTTGAGTCGGTTGCGCGACGCCCGGCTGCCGATGCCGATCGTGAGTCTCTGGTTCGGCGTCTCTCTCTCGACTTGATTGGCACTACGCCGTCACTCGATGAGGTCGATCGTTATCTACTGGATCGAGAACCAGGAGCTTACCAAAGGCTTGTTGATCGATTTCTTGCTTCGCCTGGGTACGCCGAACGATTTGCCAGACCGTGGCTTGATCTAGCCAGGTACAGCGATACCAATGGTTATGAGAAGGATCGACGGCGGAGCATTTGGCCCTATCGGGACTGGGTTATTTCTGCTGTCGGGAATGACATGCCGTTCGATCAGTTTTCCATTGAGCAATTGGCTGGCGATATGTTGCCGCAGGCAAGCAATCAACAAAGGATTGCCACGGGCTTTCATCGAAACACCATGCTGAATGAAGAAGGGGGGATCGACCCCATGGAGTACCGATACCACTCAATCATCGATCGAGTGGCAACTACGGGTACGGTTTGGTTGGGGCTAACCACGGGATGCGCTCAATGTCATACGCATAAATATGATCCAATCACCCATGCTGAGTACTTCTCTTTATTTGCGTTGCTAAATAACGCGGATGAACCTGATGTGATTGTGGCTGACAGTCAGCGAGACGCGATTGCAGCAGAAATAGAACAGCGTATCACGGAAGCAGAGTCGGAGCTTATCGAAGCGTGGTTGCCAACTTACGCCCAATTTCAGGAGTTCCACAGATCGCAGCAAAGTTCTGTCTCAAGCACTGGAAAGTCAAAGTCAAAATCAAAATCAACGACAGCCTCGGCAACGCCCCATCCTGCGAAGGCGAAGCTTGTTTCGCAGCTCAAGGGTAAACCTGAGAAGGATTTCGTTGCCCAGAAGTTTTACGAGTGGGTCGAGTCGCAGGTTTCTCTAACTCGATTCTGGACCTCGCTTGCCCCGGTCAGTACCAGGTCCTCCAAGCCTTTGCTTCAATCGTTGCCGGACTTTTCAGTGCTCGCGCGAGGTGACGTTACAAAACGTGAGGTTTACGGGTTGAAGTATAAGTTGCCTGTCAGTGATGAGCCTTTTACCGCTCTGCGGCTCGATGTACTGCCAGACGTTTCCTTGCCCGCTGGTGGGCCGGGACTCGCGTTCTATGAAGGTAGACGCGGTGATTTTTTTCTCAGTGAGTTGACCGTCACGGCAGACGGTCGGACGGTCGCGCTGCAGAACCCTTCCCACAGTTATGGGAAGATAGGCGTGGGCTCGGGCAATGCGAATGCTGCGAATGTGATTGATGCAGAAGGGTCGACAGGTTGGTCCACCTCAGGTGAAGAAGGAACTGCAAATCAGTGGGTCGCCAATTTTGCAGAGCCGGTTGCTGGCGGCAGCTTACTCGAGATAGAACTCGTGTTCGAACGGCATTTCGCGGCAGGCTTGGGCCGTTTTCGATTTTCGTTCACCTCTGGCAAAACTCCCGTGGTTGCCTCAACTTTGCCAGAACAGATGTACGGCTGGTATGTTCAAGAGATCGGTGACATCTCGAAAAAGGATTTCGAAGGTCTGCAACGACATTTCATCAAAACAACTCCGGAATTGAAGTTGCAGCGAAAAGAACTCGCGAAGCTGCACGACAAGATTCCAGACAAGGTGAGAACGCTTGGCATGCAGGATCGGGGATCTGCGGATGAACGTATCACTCATCGGCATCACCGCGGCGAATATTTGCAGCCTCGTGAAGCAGTCAGGCCTGGGGTTCCCGCAGCACTTCACGCTGATGCTAAAACCAGCCCTAGCGACCGCTTGAGCTTAGCTAAGTGGTTGGTCAGTGAAAGTAATCCGCTGGCAGCCAGGGTCACCGTGAATCGCGCGTGGCGTGAGTTCTTTGGTCGGGGCATTGTAGATACTGCCGGGGATTTTGGGACTCAAAGCGAACCGCCCTCCCATCCCAAACTGCTCGACTGGCTAGCTGTTGACTTTGTTCAGAATGGATGGTCACTGAAGCGTTTGCACCGAATGATTGTCTTGTCGTCGACCTATCGCCAATCCGGGCAGGGCCCTGATGTGGCTGACCCCGGGAATCGGCTGTTAGCGGGAATGCCCAAGCGACGGCTCGCGGCTGAACAGATCAGGGATTCTCTGTTGGCGGCTTCTGGGTTGCTGACGAGACAGATGGGGGGACCAAGTGTTTTTCCGCCGCAGCCCGATGGTGTGATGCAGTTGGCGTACGGTGCCCCCAAGTGGACGGCATCGATAGGGGCAGACCGTTTCCGACGCTCGGTCTATACGTTCAGCAAAAGGACTGCGCCTTTCGCAGCATTTGCAACCTTTGATGGGCCCTCAGGAGAAACTTGTCTCGCCAGACGCGATCGCAGTACGTCGCCTTTGCAAGCATTGTCGCTTTTGAACGATGAAATGTACTTGGAGTTCGCCAGTGGCCTGGCTGACACCGTCTTGAAGCAACTCGATGAGAATGCCGAGCCACGGAAGATTGGTTCGGAAATGTTTCGTCGTTTGCTGGCAAGGAACCCTCGGGAAGCAGAGTTAACAGCCATCCTCGACTTTTACCAGCAGTATCGTGACAACCCTAAGGTTTGGATGCTGGTGGCGCGAGCTTTGATGAATATCGATGAGGTCATCACGACCCACTAGGCTTGCTAGCAACGCAATGCATGGCAATGCATGCCATGGTCAACGCCGAGGTACCCGCAGGCAGATTAATCGTGTCGTTCTTACCCTGCCTGTCGGGGGTTGTTCCGCCATCAAGATCGAGGGAAGCAGTAGGTGGATGACTAGCGTTGTAACGGTGGGGCGTCTCACGGTAAGATACCACGACCACTTGCCAAACAGATCCGCGATGTACCAAGGAAGGTCTCGCTTTGTCCGTTCAGAAAAGACAACATCAACGCGTTTCGAGTGCTCCCCTCTCTGCCCCCAGCAGCATGTTGGAGCGATTGCGGTTATTGCGAGCGAACGTCAGCACCGAAGGTCATGCGATTTTGGCGGCGTCCTCTCGGTTGGGGCCCGAAGCTGTGAAGGCTGCGGAATTGACAGCAGAGTGTGGCGGCTGCATTGTTGTGACCGGTGTTGGGAAGGCGGGTCTGGTGGGGCAGAAATTGGTAGCCACGCTTGCAAGCACTGGCTCCCCAGCACATTTTTTGCATCCTTCGGAAGCGGTGCATGGCGATTTGGGCCGCGTTCGGAAATGTGATTTGGTTTGGGCCATCAGCAATTCAGGTCGCAGTGAAGAGGTGGTGCGGATTGCACCCCATTTGCGAGCCAATTCATCGGGTCTGATTGCCATTACATCGGATCACGAAAATCCACTGGCGGTTGCTTCAGATTGTTCGGTTGCGATTGGCAAGCACGATGAGGCCTGTCCCAACGGACTGGCACCTACCGCGAGCACCGCTGTCATGATGGCCGTAGGTGATGGAATCGCAATGCTGGCGAGCCAGATGCGTTCGTTCACGGCACAGGATTTTGCGCGTTATCACCCAGGTGGTTCTCTGGGTCGGAAATTGATTGATGTTGATCAGGTCATGCGTCCGCTTTCCGTGTGTCGTGTTGCCTCGAGTGCGGTTTCGATTCGTTCAGCGATGGTTGCCACGTCCCAGTCTGGGCGGCGGACCGGCGCTGTGATGCTGGTGGACGAGCAGGGTAAGCTCGCGGGGTTATTTACTGACAGTGATTTGGCACGCCTGTTGGAGGCTCGTGAGGAGACTGCATTGGATGCGTCGATTGCTTCTCGTATGACTCAGGAACCAGCTACTGCCTCTAGCGGGACGCTGTTGCAGGACGCGATGGCTTTGATGTCGCAGCGACGCATCAGTGAGTTGCCCGTGGTCAACGCCGAATCCCAGCCCGTGGGGCTCCTTGATATTACCGACCTTGTCTCGTTGACCGAAGCAAGGCAGGGACCTGCCACTGTCCCTTTTGGACCCGTTGATGAGCCTTCCCCTTAGCACTGCTGTTTTTCAAATTCTGTTTCATTGATGCTTTGTCAATTTTGCCTAGGTCAATGATCTGTTGTTCTGTTCCTGTCCACTACTATTAATTTTTCATGCCAGCCCTGTTGAAGCCTGATTCCGAAATTGCTGAATCGATCACTTGCATTCTGTCCGATGTTGACGGAGTGATGACAGATGGACGCATCGTTTATGACAACCAGGGTGTCGAGACAAAGAGGTTTCATGTTCGTGATGGGTTAGGAATCAAGGCTTGGATGAAAAGCGGGTTTGGTTTTGGCATTCTGACGGCACGGACCAGCAAAATCGTCAGTCAGCGGGCTGGTGAATTGGGGATCGAGCATGTTCAGCAAGGTTACGAAGATAAGTGGCCTGCTGCGGAGTCAATGTTGTCCGTCATGGGCTATCAACCTGAGCAGGTTTGCTACATCGGTGATGATTTGCCCGATATTCCTGTCATGCGACGCGTTGCGCTAGCAGTGACGCCGGCGGATGCGGCTTTTGACACGCAGGAGGCTGCGGGTTGGATTTTGCGTTCAAAGGGTGGCGAGGGCGCTTTGCGCGAATTGATCGAACGCCTGTTGCGATCGAAACATCGCTGGGAGGAGCATTTGGGGTAGTTTCGTTCATTGAGGTTGCCTGGGTGTCTGATCTTGTTTTCAGCGCCGCTGGGGTCTGACCTTAGGTCGACATCGTGCCTTGAATCACACCATGTTAAAAAAATTTCGACAGTATCTGGTTGCTCTCACCGTCGTTCTTGCGATGGCCGTTGCGTATCAGACTGTGGTGACCCCGCAGTTGCATCCACCAGAAGTCAAGCGGATGCATGCTGCCACCATGCCCCCACTGACTCGCTTTAACGAGGGCATCAAGGGGTTGTTTCCTGATGAGGACTGTTGGCAACGCAGCGGGTGTACGATTCTTAAGACCGTTGACGGGATGCTGCTGTTTGAAGAGTGGGTTGATTTAGGGAACAACAAGTACCGCTTATCGCCACTTTCCATCGTCGTTGGCGGTGGATTGAAATCCGGCGGGGCAACAACGCCCATCATTATCGATGCGCCGCAGGGCGCGGAAATTCAATTCAGTCGTTCACTTCAGATGGGTGGTGGCCCAACGCCAGCGATCGAACGGGGAAGGGTCATTGGGCCCGTGGTGGTGAAACGAACTGGCGATGGGGTCAAGAAGCGAGATTTGCTCGTTCATACGTCCAACATTGGACTCGATAGTCAGAAAATTTGGACCACCGATGAATTCGATCTGACTTCGGGTGGCTTGTCGATGCGTGGGCGGGACCTCACGCTGCATCTGACGAAAACTGGTAAGGGGATTCCGGAGCTTGAGCGTGTTGAGCTCATTTACTTGTACAGGCTGAAGTACTCGGTGGACGAAACCAAGTCGATGGATTTCGCCTGTGATGGTAGGGTTGAGTACCAGTTCAGTCAGAGGACGCTTGAAATGCGAGACGCTGTCTCGCTTGCTTACCGTGACGGGGATCAAATCAGCACGTTTAACTGCGATTCGCTCCAGTGTGTGCTAGCTGACCCCGCGGTGCGGGCGGATTCAGGAAACGCAAGTTCTTCAGTCACTGACCAATTTGAGAAGATCACTGCGATGGGACAACCGGTCGTGTTGAAGTCAGACGCGATGGCAGTGCAATTCTCAGCAAATAAAATTGAAGTGACGTCAGGCAGCGGCGGGCGGCTCGGGGTTTTGGCTACGGGATCCACGGGAGTAAAAGTCAATTCTGCAGATTGGGGAGGGACGTTTGAAGAGTTGAAGTGCAACCTTCAGATGGGCGATGATCCAAGATTACTGCGGTTGTTGGTTGACGGTTTTGGGCGGGCTTTCTTTCGAGATGATTCTGGCACCGTCGGAGACATGAGTTGGGAAAAGTCGTTCAAGCTTAGTGAGGCGGCGGTGGTGGGCAATGGCGGCTCAGCTTCCCGGTCAGCGGCGAACGCCGCGACGGCATCTCAACCGACTCAGCAACAAGCGGCAGGGAAGGACGCAGCACCCAGAAAGTTTGACTTCGTGATTGGTGGAAACGTCAAAGGGCGATTTGGCCTCAGTAGTGCGTCGACGGAGGATCGAAAAACATCTGGTCAGTTTGGGGCTCGTACACTTGCTGGGGCGGTCAAGTTGATTGCCAGCCAAGCGAAACAAAGTGCCGTTGCAGGGCGAGACACCAAACAGAAAACAAGTTGCGTGCCAGAGTGGATTAGCTTGCAGGATCAAGTACGTATCTCGACCGACAGTGTTGATGCTGAAACAGATGAACTACTGTTGTTTTTCGATCAGACGCAGTTCTTATCGAATGCAAAGCAGGGCCGAGCTGAGTCGTCAGGACGTCCTTCTGCGGTGGTGGCGCCATCGTCGGTTGAGCCGGTGGTGAAAAAAGCCCATGAGCGGCAGACAATCAGGGGACGACGGATCAGTGCGAAACTTGCGGTTGCTAACGACGATCGCTGGACGCCGCAAAAGGTGAATGTCGAAGGGGATGTTTCGATTCAATACATGCACCAGCATGAAGGTGTGGCAATGCCTGCGAAATTGACGGGGCAAGCCTTGCAATATGAAGGGCAACTCGGCAGCGATGTGGTGCAATTGCAGGGAAACCCGAAGGAGCCAGCGCGTCTTGACGTGGGGGATGGATTCTTCGTGGGGCCGATGATTCAGCTCAGACCAAGCCAGAATGTTCTTTGGATTAATTCCGCGGGGGAGTTTCAACTACCATCCGCGATGATGCAGGGGCCGGCGAAATCGGCAGACCCGAATGCGTTGCGGTGGGTGAATGCACCTCATTGTCGTTGGCTGGGTGAACTGTTGTTTGATGGAAGCACCGTTGTGTTGTCGGAAGGAATCGATCTGACCGCTTCGGTTTTGTCCGCAGGTGATGCGATGGATCTGCATTTGACCGGAGACCGTTTGCAGGTTGATTTAGCCGGCAAGGTAGACATGATGAAGCCAAGCCAGATGCAGGAGGTTGAAATTCAGCGGGTTACGATTACCGAAACGCAAGAACGACCGGTGGAAATTCAGGTGCTGCGGCTGGCTGCCGGTGAAAATGCGCAGTCGAAGCATTTGCTTTACACCAGCAAGCTCCAGTTCACGCCCACTGAGATTGGTGGCGTGATCAAAGGGTTCGGGCCAGGTTGGTACCGCGGTTGGATACCGGCGGAAGAAGGGCCGCTACCTTATACGGGGGTGCATCTGTTATTCAAAGATTCCATGCAAGTTCGTGTTGAAACTAAAACGCTTGATTTTCTCGGGGGGGTACGGGTCGGAAAACGTGGTGTCGCAGGTTTCGACTCGCCGTTTTTCGATGCGTCCACAATGGATTCGATTTCGGTAGGCGATTCAACACTCGATTGCGATCGAATACGCGTCAATGCTGATCCGGCGGGGGCGGTGGCAGGTGCTTACGGTCGTAACGCAAGCCCTTGGGAATTGGAGGCGGTCGATGGAGTGGTTTTTCGAGATATGGGCGCTGAGAATGGCCTGCTGGTTGGGACAGCGAGTCGTGTGACCTATTCGAATTCCAAGGACCTCTTCAAGATTGACGGGGCACCCAATCGACCTGCTTTTTTTGAACTCACCAATGCAGATGGAACACCTCGGGCCAAGGGCACCGTTCGCACAATGACGGTGCGTGTTTCGACCAAGGAGGTTGAGAACATGGTGCTTGAGAGTCTCGATATTGCGACTCCGCAAAATCGAGACATACGCTGATGCATTGAGGCTGGGACGGGCAAGTGGCCGGATTAACTTCAGTCTTGTTGCGGTTCTTCGTTGTCCAGCATGTAGTCTTTGATTTTCTTGTGTAGGGTGTTCCGGTTGATCCCCAGTTTGGAGGCTGCTTTGGTTTGGACTCCACCGCAGGAGGCGAGTACCTGAGCGATGAGTTCCTTTTCGATCCGTTCGACGATCACAGAATGGATTTCGCCAGTGATTGCACCAGCATCGCTCAAGCCGCGCATCACAACTTCGCGTGTCAGGGAATCGAAGTCACCCGTCGGAAGCCGTGTTCCCGTGGGTAGCTCGCGGGACGTCACGCACTTGGGTAAAAGTTCGAGCGTGAGCTCGTCGGTTTCCGCCATCACCACTGCGCGCTCTACGTAGTTTTGCAGTTCCCGAACGTTTCCTGGCCAGTGGTAATCTTGCATCGCCTCCATCGCACCGGGGCCGATGTGGACCACATAACGATCGTTCACTTCATTGTAATGCTCAAGGAAAAATGAGATGAGGCTGGGAATGTCTTCCCGGCGGCGGCGCAGCGGGGGAATCTCAATGGGGACAACATTAAGACGCCAGTAGAGGTCTTCGCGGAATCTTCCCTCTTTGGATTCCTGCATCAGATCCCGATTACTGGCCGCTACGATTCTTGTATCGGTGCTGAGAGTACTGGTGTCACCCACACGCTCGAATTCGCGCTCCTGTAGAACCCGCAACAGTTTTACTTGCAACGTAAGCGTGGTGCTATTGATCTCATCGAGAAAGACTGTGCCGCCATGTGCGGCTTCGAAGCGGCCGGTGCGATTGGCAACGGCACCGGTGAAGGCGCCTCGTACATGCCCAAACAGTTCGCTTTCCAGCAAATTTTCGCTCAGCGCCCCACAGTTGACGCGAACAAATGGGCCGTTACTACGATGGCTCAGTCGGTGGATCGCGCTGGCAATCAGTTCTTTGCCAACACCCGTTTCGCCAAGGATCAAAACCGAAGCGTTGCTGCCTGCCACGCGGCGCGTGATCCGATAGACCTCTTGCATCGCTGGCGAGTTGCCAATGATTCCGGGGATAGGGGGCACGCCAGAGCCCGACGGTGAGGTTCCGAGGATCGACATAGGATGATTGTGGGCCAGGTTGAGGTCCGAGACCGCGATCTGGGTTGCGTGGGTCTTGTCGTTTTGGCGCAAAGTACGCGCCTATCAGCACGCGTGAAAATACCCGCATTTCAACTGTGCGGATACCAGACCGCTGCTGGCTCGCCTCCGTTTGGGGGTTTGGGTCGCTATGATCACCCAGAACATTGGCGTTGGGGCTGAAATTTACGCGGCTGCACAGGCGGGATTATCCGCGTTCTGCGAGTGCCTGTGCGGCTTTTGTCTGGTAGGTCTGGCGATCCAGAAACGTCATCTGAGGAATGCGACGGCTCTGCTTCACTTGACGTCTCAGATTTTCCAATTCGACGATGGAAGTGGGTTGGTTGACCCACAGGGTGGGAGCACGCCAGCGTCGACTGCTCAGGTCCGGTCCGGTTGGACCGTAGAACACAATCGGAATCTGTCTGCCGCGGTCAAGCCTCCGTACGCTGTCGACCATCTCGATAGGAGGCAGGTCCGCTAATTGGGTCTTGGCGAGAATGAGTCGCAAATCACCGCCTCGGCGAATTGCGTGTTGGAGTGCGGCAACGCTTGGGACTACTTCAACGTCGAAACCAATACTGCGCAAAATTGTCTCTGCCTGCATGGTCGTGTCAGCTCTGGTCTCAACAAGAATGGCACTGGGTTTGTTGGTCAGCGAATTCATTTCGCTCAAGGTGCGTAAGACAAAGCTGCTACCGGGAAAGGCTCTTCCCTTGGCAAGCTCAGTTACTTTCAACGCGGCCTCAAAGCGAATGCGTGGCTCAGGGGACGACGCAGCACGCACAAGGGCGGTGCGTCTGATCCCTGTGCCTCGTAGAAAAGTTTGACGATCTGTATCCGTTGCTGTGGTGGTGTCAATGACACGGAGCAGGCCAACGGCGGCCGGTAGGTCATTGGTGTTCATCGCATGTTCGAGTGCATGCAGCAGAGCAGCTGCATCGTTCAAGATCGGATACTGCAATCTCGCTGCCTTGACTTGGGCATCATCGCCCCAGTCTGGATCGAGCATCAAGCGGTAGCCAATTTCAGCAGCCAAAATATCGCTGGCGCCATTCTGGGAAAGGCCGCCCAGTCTTCGCAGGCGTGATGCCGCATCCGCAACATCACGATAAACTCCCAATATTTGTTGGGTTGGTTGATGGGTCACGCCCGTGCGGGCTTCGTTCAAGCTCCAGAGCACTGTTTGTAAATCATCATTCTTCGTTAATTCTGCTGCTGTTTCCTTTTGCGTGAAGTTAAGCAGCAGTAGCTCACGTCCAGATGCCTCTGAAGGCACGGCCCCTTCCAGTTTGAGCAAGTTCTGTCTACCAACAGATCGCTCCTCGGCACTGGAATCCTGAGCAAGGGCGGCAGTGAGGAAATCGATGGCGTAGCGAGACCGATTGATCCTTGCCAGGCACTCCAAAGCAGCTGGTCGTATCTCGTTGGTCCCGTACAAGGCTAGCTGCTGTAGAGCTTTCTCGCCTCCCGAGCCAAGTTCCAACATGGTTCGTAGAATCTGATCGCGATTGGAAGGGGCAGGAGTCTTGACTGCAGCGGATACAAGTTCGACGATTGACGCTTGCCCCCCAGCTAACAAGACGCGGGTTGCAGCAAGCGACTTGTCCGTGGTTTTTGCATCAAGATCTGCAATTGCGGCTTGCAAACGTTTCGGCTCTTCTGTGGTGGTCCGCGATGCTTTAGTCAGCATGGCTAAACCTGACTTGGCTGCGTCACTAAGCGTCGGTTCGGCGCTGATGGCTATGAAATTACGTGAACCAATCTCTTCTGCCATTTGAGTAAGGACTGCATCTGAGGCCCCGCTGCCTACTACACGTGTCAGTAATGCGTTGACTTCGGGCCACTGTTTCAGACGGGCAAGTGCCGCAATCGATTCTGCAAGTTCAAGGTTGCCCTGAGACGAGTACCCCATCCACAGGTCTGCCATCGGAGATCTCTCGACAGGTGTCCCATCATTGTTGCCTTGGCCGGCTGGGTTCGCTGGCGACTTGTTCTGCGCCTGAGTGAACCCGGAGACCGCGCAGGCCATCGACAGGATACAGGCGATAAGAAATTTTTGATAACGGTTGCAGGTCGACATGCTTACGTCGCGTGGTTGTAGTAATTGGTAGCAGGAGACGTGTCCCTCCATCATACTCGCGGGCTGCCGCCGGCAAAGCATTGTACGGTCTCGACCGGCGGTTGGTTTTAATCCGGTTACCGCGATTTTACGGCCTGGCGGTACCGCTCTGCCAATCTTTGGCTCTTTGGGACGCTCAATGTATCGGCTGATAAGGGGCCTCGCCTCCAGAACGCCGACTGCGAGTACCGGTCGTGAGTGTCAGTAGCATTGGTGCTGCTACCTGCGACATGAGCCGCATCGACAGGTTTTGTAAAGATGGATCCGTAGGAAGGCGGATTTCGCCTACTTGCGGCAATCTGCAGCGTTACGCAGGTGCTTCGTCCCCTGCAAATGATTTGCAGCATCATGCTCTATTCGGGCATTGGATACGGATCCGCGAACGATCCGAGTGCACCGAGCCCACCGTCCACCTCAAGGTCGGTCGCCGTAATGAACGATGCGGCGTCGCTGGTGAGCCATAGGACCGCCGATGCAACCTCATGTGCCTCGCCAATTCGGCCAATGGGATGCCGATTGCCCAATGCCGCACCGCCACCCTGTTCCGCCAAGCTTGCGCGAATCATCGGTGTGTTGATCGCACCGGGCGACACTGATAAAACACGAATGCCGTCCCGCGCGTACTCGACTCCCCATTGGCGCGCTTGCATGACATTTGCACTTTTGATGGGACCGTAGACACCCACTTCACGTGCAGTGCGATGGGCCTGACCACTGGCCAGATTGATTATGACTCCCGACTGTTGCTGCTTCATGTAAGGCAACACTTCCGCGGCCATCCGCATGTAACCACAAAAATTGACATCGATCATTCGTTGCCAAACCTCCGAAGGAATTCGGTCGATGGGCTGATAGGACTCAGGCGGTTGAATGGCCGCATTGTTAACCAATACGTCCACCGCACCGTGTTCCCCGATTACCCTGTTTATGACTGCTTTGCAATCTGATTCTGATGCTGTGTCGCAGCGTAAGTACGTCATGCCATTGCAAGCAGACGGTTGGTTGTTTGAAGGTGGGGCGACGTCCGCGATGTAAACATGGGCGTTCGATTGGACAAAAGCATTCGCGATCGCTTCTCCGATACCCATGCTTCCGCCGGTCACGATGACGATACGCTCACGATTGTCGAATGTTACTTTCCCGGAGGGGCGTTTCGTTGGCATGGATTACTTGCTGCTGGTGGCCGGTTTCTGTTTTTGATTTTCAGATTTGCGTTGCTTTGAAGTTTGATTCTTCGCTTGAATGCCGATGCCATCCAGACGCGTTTGAAGAATTTTCTCCATTTGTTTTGACCGCGGGGAAAATTCTTCCGTGTCTGCGAGGTTGGTGAATTCACCTGGGTCCGTTTTCATGTCATAGAGCTCTCGCGTGCCATCCTTGTACCGCATGTAATGCCAATTCGGGGTTCGCAGTGAAAAACCATTATTAAACGACAAGGCACCTGGCTTGACTTGATTTGCCGCTTTAGTGAGTAAAGGCACGAGACTCGTTCCCTGAAGTTCATTTGGAGCCCTTTGGCCCGTCAAAGCACAAACAGTGGGATAAATATCAACCAACTCGACAATAGCGTCTGAGGTTCCGCTGGGTAGGTTGGGTACCGACATCACCAATGGGACGCGGAGGACCTGTTCGTGGAGGTTCGACTTCTGCCAAAATTGATGATCCCCGAGATGGTATCCGTGGTCGCTGGTAAACACGATGGCTGTGGAATCACGCAACCCGAGCGCATCCAATTCGTCGATGATCTTTCCAACCTGTTCATCCATGAACGAAACCGACGCGTAGTAACCAGACCACATTCTTCTTTGATTATCCGGATGTTTGCCGATCGGATTGGTTGCAGAGATTGTTTTTGCCTTTCCCAGCTTTGGTATATCTTTCAAATCATCGGTCTGTTGCGCCGGTAGTTTCATTTCCTGCCACGGATAGGGCTTGAAATACTCTCGCGGAGCCACCATCGGGTAATGGGGGCGCACGAGGCCGACCGCTAGAAAAAAGGGCTCGTTCTGATGCTTTCGCAGCAGGTCCACCGCCTTGTTTGCTGATTTGTAGTCAGGTTGGTCGGAGCCGTCGCCGTCGTATTGCACTGTTACAAACATACGATTCGGCATCTTGGTTGATTCACGAGCTTCGAGATCGTCCGTGAATATGTTCAGGTTCAGGCACGCATAATCCCCTGGCGTATGAGCTTCGAGTCCGGGTGAATTGAAACGCTCGGTCCACGAGGATGCAATATCCTCGCCATTCGTGCCGGCGATGATATCACCTGGAACGCGCATGTGGTAAATCTTGCCGACCCGCGCCGTGTACCAGCCGTTTTCGCGGAAGTACTGGCCCATGTTGACTTTGCCAGTGCCCTGGTAACGGCTAAACATCAGTGACCGGCGTGAGGGGCCACATGAAGTGCCTTGGCAATAAGCACGCTCGAATAACATCCCCGAACGCGCCAGTTTGTCGATGTTGGGCGTCTTGCAGAATGGATCGCCATAGCATCCCAGCACGTTAGCTCGAAGGTCGTCTGCGATGATGAACAGGACGTTCTTGATTTCTTGCGGAGGCTGCGGTGCAGTTGCCCGGCTTGAATTGGGAAAGATCAGCTGCCATGAAAAGAACAGTATCAGGTTGCTGGTCGTCAACGATGAGAGCGAGGTGTGCATTCCGGCGCCAGATTGGGAGAGAATTCTTGTGTCGAGGAATTCAATGTACCACTTCATCGCTGAAATTGCGCGACGACTGTTCATCTACCAACCGCTCATCCAATAGTAGGTGAAAGATTGCAGAACTACGAACAACGGGTCGCGGGGCCCATTCGCGGTGGAGTTCTCAGAATTCGGGTGCGTTGCACTCTGAGTTAACGCGGGCTTAAGTTCAGGGAACGATCTCACGAATTTTCGGTCGAGTGGTTTTCGCTCTCACCATGTTGGTGGCGAACTATGTCGCCCGTCACCAGATAGATCACTTCCTCGGAAATGTTGACTGCAAGATCAGCGATCCGTTCGAGATGACGAGATGCACTGAAACAATGTACTGCTGGTGCGATGTAATCAGAGTTGTCCCTCATCAGTTCGTGCAACAGATCAATGACGATACGATTCGTGCGATCAACTTGATCGTCTGCCGCGATCACCGCGCGAGACTTTTCGACATCGCCTTCAATGAATGAGTCAAGGGCATTTTTAACCATTCGTGTGGCACCTGCCGCCATCTCATCAAGTTCTTCCGGGACAGGAAACAAAGGATACTGTTTGATTGACTTGGCACGCTCAGCAATATTGCAAGCGAGGTCTGCCATTCGTTCAAGTTCATTGTTGACTTTGACCACGGTGAAGAGCCAACGCATGTTGGAAGCGACAGGCTGGTGCAACGCAAGTAGTTTGAGGCATTCCTCCTCAAACTTGATATCGTTGGCATCAATGATTGCGTCTTGGTCGATCACTTCGTTGGCAAGGTCTGCCCTACGTTGCGCTAATGACCGTACGGCAGTGAGAATCATTTGCTCAACCAAGCCAAATTGAGAAATCAAATCACTGCGGACGGAGTCAAGTTCCCGGTCAAGGTGTTTGGTCATGTCGCGCTTCTTGCCGGAGAAAAGGGGTGTTGAGAGCTGATCAAAAAGTTCGTTTAGCCAAATCGGCCGCTAATGTAATCCTCAGTGCGTTTGCTGTTTGGATTGGTGAACATGGTCTGAGTATCATTCATTTCGACCAGTTGCCCTTCGAAAAAGAATGCTGTCTTATCGCTGCATCTTGATGCTTGTTGCATGTTGTGTGTAACAATCACGATGGTGTATTGATGACGGAGTTCGTTCATCAACTCTTCGATCGCCAAGGTACTGCCAGGATCTAAAGCGCTGCACGGTTCGTCCATCAGCAGGATTTCAGGACCCACAGCAATCGTACGAGCGATGCAAAGTCGCTGCTGTTGCCCGCCTGAGAGGCCTAGGGCAGGGGCATTCAGCCGATCTTTGACCTCCTCCCAAACAGCCGCTTTACGCAGGGACCATTCCACAATGTCCATGAGTTCGCTCCGACGCAATTTCATGTGAAGACGTGGGCCGAAAGCAACGTTCTCAAAAATTGATTTCGGGAAAGGATTGGGCTTTTGGAAAACAATGCCCACCTTGCGACGAAGCTCAACGACATCGGTTGTGTTGGCCAGGAGATCCAAATCACCCAGATGCAAACGACCGGTGGCTCGTGCTGAATGAATGGTGTCATTCATGCGATTGATCCAACGTAACAACGTGCTTTTACCGCACCCGCTGGGCCCAATGAAAGCGGTGACTTTGTTTCTCTGTACGTCCAGTGATATCGATTTAAGCGCTTGGAAACTGCCGTACCACGATGAAAGCTCTTGCATCTCAATCGCGTTACTAGCAGGCGTAGGTTTCTTCTCCTCGGTTTTCATTTGCGACACGGTCGGAGGGATTTGTGGAGTGCGTTTCGCGCGGAGCGGGGGGCTCGTGGCGTGCGGCGGGGTTGTGACAGCATTGCTCATGCGATTTTGATCCGGAGGCATGGGTTCGCAAGTATGGGTTCGCAAGTATGGGTTCGCAATTTGTTTACTGAAGCTTGTTTTGCATTCGATGGCGGATGAGAACTGCAACTGCGTTGAAGCTCAATAGGATGGCCAAAAGAACCACGATCCCGCCAGCAGCGATGTTGTGGAACTCTTCCTGAGGACGTGACGTCCAGTTATAGATCTGCAGTGGCATGACGGTGTAATCATCCATCAGGTGCTGTGGTGCGGATCGGATATACACAATCCCAGCGATGATAAGGATGGGAGCCGTTTCGCCTATGGCGCGGCTGATTGCAAGAATCGAGCCAGTCATGATCCCGGGAATGGCAGAGGGAAGCGTTACATTCCAAACCACTTGCCAGGGCGTGGAGCCCAGTCCCAGGGCCGCCGCCCGTAAGGTTGCGGGAACAGCACGCAGAGCTTCCTGCGTACTGATGATGATCACCGGTAAAATGACAAGCATCAGGGTCAGGGCTCCGGCAATCACGCCTCGCCCAAACGGTAGCCGAAGGTAATACCACTGGTTCTCGCTGATGCGTCCGGGAGTCGATTGGTTATCGATGGTCCGGCTCAGTTCCTCGGGATCAGCCGAAGGCTGCTGTGAGAGGGCGTCAATCGCGATGATTTCTACTTCAATGAAGCCCTCTTCCTGATTTTCGTACGCAATCATACCGGTCTGTGGAACGACGGGTGGAGAGTTTCGAGATTCCACGGGCAGCAGGAAAAAACGCTCGCGAACCTCTGCCCCGCCGGTGTCTACAAAAGGGTCGCTGGCCAGGTTGCTGAACTGATCGAAGTAAACCGCACCCACTTCCATGCTGGGACCGACATTCCCCTCGGATTTGTCGAACAGTGAGAACATGGAAACAAAGGCGGTCAAGCCAAGAATCCCATAGACCACGCTGGGGACCCCCGCGAGATTCGTGATGTTCAGCTGGATTAGGTTGAAAACCTTTTTCGCAACTGCGTTTCGTGGAGTGAATTCTTCGATCAGAATCGCTGTTCCGATTCCCAGCGGTAGGGTGATCAGACTGCACATCGAACAGACCCACAGGGTTCCCATCAATGCGGGCCATATCCCTGCATTTTCCGGCTCCGGCTCCGGCGAACCTGTGAGGAGTGTCCAACTGAGGGTGGGGATACCGGCAGTCAGTATTGATCCGAGTAAAAACGCAAGGATTAATACCGAAGCTGATGCCGTGATGATGCACATCCGACGAAAGCGTATGTCCTTCCTGATTCGCGCATCCGTGGTGAGCAGCTTCGATTTATCGATTGGCATGCTCGGCTTGCGGTCCGCACGTGCAGGCTCATCTCCCAGATTCGCACCGTTTGTCGGAGGATGAGATTTTTGACGATCTTGTTCAGACGGATTGGATTCACTCAATCGTAAGTCTCCCGATACTTCCTGCGAATGTGATTGCCAACAATCGTCAGGCTCAGTGTGATTGCGAACAGAGTGAACGCAACCGCGTACATCGAGTAATACTCCATGCCAAAGTTGGATACGTCACCCCCGGCAATTTGCACCATATAGCCGGTCATCGTTTGGGCTTCTTTGCCCGGGTTGAGCGTCACTTGCGCCCGACTGCCTGCTGCAAGGGCGACGATCATGGTCTCGCCTATCGCACGTGCAATCGCAAGTAGAAACGCGCTGATGATGCCACTTAGGGCCGCGGGGATGATTACTCTCACGGTGGCGTCGAAACGCGTGCCACCCAATCCAAATGCACCATCTCTCAAACGTGAGGGGACTGCTTGAAGAGCATCCTCGGCAAGGGAGCAGACGGTTGGAAAACACAGAATGCCCACCGCTATTCCTGCGCTCATTGTGTTGTAAACGTTGAATCCGGAGTAACACCATTGCAGAAACGGAGTGATGGTCATCAGAGCAAAAAATCCGTAAACCACGGTGGGTATGCCCGCTAGAATTTCCAAAATCGGCTTCAGTGTGTTTCTCACACGCCGGGGTGCATACTCACTCAGATAGACTGCCGTGATGAGTCCCAACGGAAGAGCGAAAACCATCGCTATCGCAGTGACAAGAAAGGTGCCACTGATGAGTGCCCAAATACCGAAACTCTTGGTGTCGCCGAGAAGCGGTGTCCACTCGGCTGATAGAAAAAAGTTACTCAGCGTCACTTCCGGAAACTGGAAGAAGGTTACCGTTTCGGATGCGAGCACAAAAATAATTGACCCGGTGATCAGGAGCGAAAATAGACCGCAACCGATCAGCCCCAAAAAGATACCCTTCTCGCGGAATCGCACCATGGTCAGATTGCGACGGTCGCGGAGCAACAGCGTCTGAACTTTCGGTTCCAGTTGCTCCATGGCCCGGTTTCCGTTGATTGCGGAACTCATTTGTTTAAGCGACCTTCGTAGTCATGGTCTCGTGCGGAGAGCAACGTCAACGTTGCCTCCGCCAAAGTGCTGCTGCCGAACGGAGGGCACTTAGTTAACCAAGTTGTCTTGCTGGTAAATTTCCGTCACCGGCCCGGAACGCTTTTCCAATTCGGGGGTCAGGTAGTGCGTGCCTGCTTTTCCCATCCGACATCGCATCATGGCTTCCTTGTAAATCGATGCCGGAAGCGCGACATAGCCTGTGGTGCTGGCGAGACCGGGTGCGTTTTGCAAGTAATAACCGATGAATTTACGCACTTCCGGCCGTTTGAAAGAAGCTGTATTCACGTAGATGAACAAGGGGCGACTGAACGGAGCGTAAGTGCCGTTTTCAATCGTGGTGGCTGTCGGGCTGACAGCATCTCCGGTTTTTGGATTGACGACCGCAATCGACTTCAGCTTGTCCTTATTTTCCTCATAATAGGCGACACCGAAGAACCCAATGGCATTCGGTGTACCCGAGACACCAGTAACAAGGACGTTGTCATCTTCGCTGGTGCTCATGTCTGAGCGTAATGAGCCGCCACTTTTTCCAACGACAACTTCTTTGAAGTAATCGAAGGTACCTGAATCGGTGCCCGGTGCGAAAATTTTGATTTCCTCGGCAGGCCAACCCTCTCTGACATCCGCCCACGTTTTTGCTGCAGTCTTAGCGAGAAAGATTTTTTTGATTTCGTCGAGGGTGAGCTGGTTGAGCCACTTGTTGCTCTTGCGAGCAACCAAGGTCAGTCCATCATAAGCGACTGGTAATTCAAAGAAACTCACCCCACTCTCGCGTGCTGCGGCAAATTCACTGTCTTTGATCGGACGCGATGCATCAGAAATGTCCGTGTCGCCGACCGTAAAGCGTTTAAAACCACCACCGGTTCCAGAAACACCCACGCTTACCTTGACACGCGGATACAGCTTCTGAAATCCAGACGCTGCAGCTTCACTAATGGGATAGACCGTGCTGCTTCCATCAATGGCAACTTTGCCCAGTAGCCCATTGTTTTGCGCGTTTGCGGAATGTGACCCTGTGTGTAGGACCAACCCGACAAAAAACAGCAAGGGGAGCCGGTACTTCATGAGTTCATCTTTTGGTTGCGGAGCGTGATAGGTTGCGATGAGTCGTCTCAACCCATCGTTTTGATAAAGCTATCAGCGGTAATCCAAAGGTACGAGTCTTGAATCCGTGTGTTTCGTGTGAAGGTTTGGTTAAGGCGTTAAAGTTCGCCGCGTAGCGAATAAGAGATAGAAATTTGATTTCCGTAACGTCGCCAAAACGATGGCGGAGCGTCGTCGAAACGTTGCGAAAGTGTGCGTGTGGGGAAGGAGGTGGGGTGCCCACTCGAGGCCGCAACCGCTTGTCTGGCATGAGGATGCGATGACGCAGCCGAGGGACGCAGCCGAGGGACGCTATCTGCGACGTGGGCGAGAATCCCAAGTCAATACTTGAGGAGGCGTAGCTCATGAGCCGGAAAACTCCGATCACCGCGGTAAGGGTGAATACGCTGAACGCAAGGGTTTGTCAGTGTAAATCGTGCGAACGTTGACGTTGATGCACTCCGCTTGGCACGCTTTTTCCGTTTGGCTCAGCGCCACTGCTCGATCAAGACCCGTCCGTAGCCAACTTGCGGAAGTAGGCTTCGATTGCTTCTCGGTAGTGTGTTGGTAGATCACGGCTGATCTGTTGCAACGCTTCTTTTCGCTCAGCTGGTGGAAGTTTTCCCCAGCCATCGCGTTCCTCAATTCGCTTGCGATCAACGTCTCCAGTGCCACTACCACCGGCTGCCTGACTGTCATTCATCGGTGCCGCTTGCCCGCCTTGGCTGTTTCCTTGCCCTTGACCGGATTGTTGCTGTTGCTGCTGTTGTTGCTGCTGCTGCTGTTCTTGTTCGATCTGCTCGATGAGCTTGGACAGTTTGTCAATGATCTTCTGTTCCCGGTCCTGGACGTTGTCGTCGGCCCGTCCGAGATCCAGCCTCCGAGTCACATCAGTCATCAATCGGGAGATTTCGTCGAGCGAGTCTTTTTTGAGTGGGCTGATGTCAGCAACCATCAATTGAGCGGTCCGCGTAAAGCGGATAGGGCAATCTTTTTCGTTTTCCAATAGGCGTTGTAGGTCTACGAGTGCTTCCTTCTTCTGTAGAAGCGCGTGGTAGCACGCACCACGAAAGAAAAGTGTTGCTGCCGGATCAGCCGAGTCAGCAGGATCAACCTCTTTGAGTGCAAGAAGTGCTTCATCGTACAGTCGTGCACGGACTAGTTCACGCCCTAGCCACGTTCGGACAGACGCCTGAAGTGGTTGGGGTAATGCCCCCACGTTGAGGTGGGCTGAATTGTCAGGGACGATTCTACTTGCTGCTTCCGGCAAATTTTCGGAGGCTGCTGCCACTAGCTGTTCAACAAGCGGGAAGTACAAACGCGAAGTGCTAACAAAAGCGTTCAGCGGATCAGCATCGTTCGCTTCCAGTGCAAGGGCAAGTTGTTCCGCGGCGCCGTCGGCGTCGGGCGATGGAGTTCCCAAAGCATTCATTGATTCGCGTAGCATCAGTGACAATTCTTCTGTGTTTGGTTGCTGCCAGCTGGCATCGCTTTCGAACGCGTCATCTGCCGCGTGTGCGAGTAAGCCCAGACTGGGGTGAGCCAGCACAAAATAGACGGCAGCGAAAATCGCGAAACACTGCAGCGATCGGTTCGGCCATGTTGGGACGGGTTGGTTTGCCACGTTAGCCTCGGAAGTTACTGATTTCTTTTGAGCACCAAATCACGGGTGATTCGGTATAAGCGGTTTTGTCGGTCTGAAAGGTTTTGCAATAACGGCAGGATCTCGTCACCGGTGGATGAGCCCGATTCTAGCAAGGTCGAGTATCGATCGGTGGTGGATTTGATCCTGGTTTCCATGGTTCGGATCAACTTGAGTTCCGCAAGTGCCTCCACCAACGGTTGTTCGCCTTGATTTGATTGTGATTGTTGTTGCTGTTGTTGCTGCTGCTGTTTCTGTTCCAGGTCACGCTGGGCTTTCTGGAGTGCTGTGATCATTTCGTCCAGTGCGGCGAGGATGTCTTGCTGGATACCCTGTGTGACCGCGTCGATCTTCGTCTGCCCAAGCCTTTCTGATACGGTCGCAGTATCGTCACGAATTTGTGAAACAACTTCGGGGAACGCTACGCTCGAGCCCTCTTCTCGTAGCAGCAGCATGGCACGATCGGCTTCCAGGGTGATGCTCTTTTCGGCAAACGCGAGATCGCCGGCTTTCAGGTCCGTTTGCCGATTACGTTGCTCCGGCGGAGTGGCGGAAAGGGTGATCGTGTCGTCGAGGACTTTGTTCTGCATCGTAGCCATCTTCCGTAATCTCGCCTCTAGCTTTGCGAGCTCACGGAGCAATTCCTCTTCTCGCAGTTGTCGAAGAATGCGTTCCAGTTGGTCGATTGCGGTCCTCAGGTTCTCTTCTGCTTCCCTTTGCTTTTCCGTCGCTTGGTCTCGCTTTGCTTCCTCAAGTTCCTTCTCTGCCTGCTTCATGTTTTCGATGGCCTTCTTCAGTTGCTGCTCGACTTGCTGCTCAGGCGTTTGAGGTTGCTGTGGCTGTTGCCCTTGTTGAGATGGCTGGCCCTGCTCTGACTGCTGGCCCTGCTCTGACTGCTGACCCTGCTCTGACTGCTGTGAAGCGTCCTTGGATTCACCGTCTTTGGATTCACCGTCTTTGGATTCACCGTCTTTGGATTCACCGTCTTTGGATTCACCGTCTTTGGATTCACCGTCTTTGGATTCACCGTCTTTGGATTC
>Ga0315322_10000361_pt1 | contig 33349 bp, 24 predicted proteins | sample M110021515metaG_FD_203461 | JGI IMG/M metagenome (GOLD analysis project Ga0315322, IMG submission 203461) | Ammonia-oxidizing marine archaeal communities from Monterey Bay, California, United States - M1 100m 21515 | ecosystem: Environmental > Aquatic > Marine > Intertidal zone | place: USA...
CCACGAGGTTGGAAAAGCGGTCAGGGAAATGCGAAAAGAAATCCCTGGGATCAAGCTTGGCATCCATGTTCACAACGACGGCGGTCTTGCGGTAGCCAATACCCTGCGTGCCATTGAAGAGGGTGTTGTTCAGGTTCATGGGACGATCAATGGGATCGGGGAACGGTGTGGCAACGTGGACCTGACATCGATCCTGGGCAACCTTGAGCTGAAACTCGGATATGAATGCCTGCCGGAAGGGCGTCTACGTGGTCTGACAAATTTATCTCGGAAAGTCTGGGAGTACCTGGGGATCAATGGACCCAGCGGTCAGCCATTTGTCGGTCCCAGTGCTTTTGCCCATAAAGGGGGCGTCCATGTTAGCGCCGTGCAACGAAACCCGGACACCTATGAACACATAGATCCGGCGCTGGTCGGTAACTCACGAAAAATCCTGATCAGCGAGCTGGCGGGCGGTTCGAACCTGAAAGCCAAACTGTCCAATCGCTATCCTGAACTAGAAGAAGGTAATGCCGTTAAGAGCATCCTTAATGAGATTCAGGACAAAGAACATTCTGGTTATTCCTATGAGAATGCAGATGGTAGTTTCGACCTGATCGTTCGACGTCACATTGGAAAGTACAATCCATCTTTCGACCCGATTTATTATCGAATTTACTCTCCGAGTAACGAAGTGCACTCAGACTCAGATGGTCTGATAGAAGCCAGTGTCAAAATTGGTATAGATGATCATGTTGAGCTTTGCGCGGCAGAGGGTATAGGTCCTGTTGATGCGCTCAATCGGGCGTTACAGAAAACGCTGGTTGAGAAATTCCCTGTCATCAAAGACCTGCACCTTACCGATTTCAGCGTTAAGGTGGTTAACAGTACTGAAGAGACTGCGGCAAAGGTACGGGTGCATTTAGAACACAGCTTCCAGGGCGAGATGTTTGGCACAATTGGCGTGAATGTGGACCTTATCAAGGCAAGCTGGAATGCGCTGATTGAGGCCTACCACTATGCTCTGTTGCAGCACTCGGATTTTGTGGCAGAGCTTGAGCCGGCTTCTTCAACGGATACCGATTCCAGCCAAAGAAAATCGGCCAACTAGTCACCTGATTCCGAAGTCAGAATTCACCGCACGAATGCAATTGACTATCGAGTGCAGCCAGTGATCCGTGATATCTTTCCGATTGAAGCTTTCAACATCACTATTCTCTATATCAAAATTTTCAACTAAATGAGGACGACCCAATGAAGATTGATGGACACTTAACGCCGGACTGGCACTCAATTCCAGATCACGTAAAGAAGATGGAAGCGCAGGGCTTCGACCGTGTTGGCACGGCCGAGATGAATCATGACCCTTTTATGCCGTTGCTGCTGGCTGCGGAACACAGTGAAAAAATCGAAGTAAGCACCGGCATTGCCGTCGCATTCGCACGAAGCCCGATGATTCTCGCGAATCTTGGGCACGACCTGAACGCATACTCTAAAGGACGCATGGTGATGGGGTTGGGTTCCCAGATTCGACCACATATCACCAAGCGATTTAGCATGCCATGGGGCGCACCCGCACCACAGATGAAAGAATTGGTGCAGGCAATGCGCGCGATCTGGGCTAACTGGTATGAAGGCGAGCCACTCAGGTTTGAAGGCAAGTATTACAACCACACTCTGATGACGCCAGCGTTTACACCGGAGGATAAGGAATACGGCCCACCTAAAGTAACCCTTGCTGCCGTTGGACCGATCATGACTGAAGTTGCGGGTGAAGTTGCCGATGGGTTGATCATTCATCCATTTAGTAACGAGAAGTACATTCGTGAGGTAACGCTGCCAGCGATTGAGCGCGGTCTGGCCAAGTCTGGTCGGTCACGTGAAGATTTCGAAATCGCCTATACCCCGTTTATTGTTTCCGGAAAGGACGAAGAAACTTTCGAGAAAGTAAAACTTGAAGCTAAAAATCGTATTGCTTTCTATGGGTCCACTCCCGCGTACAAGAATGTTCTGGGTGTGCATGGCTTGGGCGACATGCAATTCGAATTGAACAAGTTATCCAAGGAAGGCCGGTGGGCTGAGATGGGCGAAATGATCACTGATGATCTCCTGAATATTATGGGTGTGATGGGTGAGCCTTCCAGTCTCGTTGCCGAAATCAAATCACGATATGGCGATTTTACCGACCGCACTAGTGGTGGGTTTACTTTTGTAGATACGGAAGAGCGCGTTGAGATGATTGCGGCGCTTCGCGCCTGACAATAGTGCTCAAATGATGGGGATTTGAATGTCTAATGAACTTTGGCGACACAGCGCAACTGAACTGGCGGAACTGATTCGAAAGAAAGATGTTTCTAGCCGGGAGGTTGTTGAATCCCATCTCAACCGGATAGAGGCCGTTAACCCGGCCGTGAATGCCGTAACTCGAGTGCTGGCAGATTCAGCACTCGAGGCGGCCGACCAGGCTGATGCTTCGGCTGTATCGGGTCCGCTGCATGGCGTACCTTTCACCATTAAAGAAAATATTGATTGTGTCGGCTCTCCCACGACGCAGGGTGTTCCGGCGATGGCTGATACCATGCCATCCCAGGATGCGCCTGTCGTTGAGAGAATGAAGCTGGCAGGCGCGATCCCTCTGGCAAGGACAAATTTGCCAGAATTTGGCTTGCGCATTCACACCGATAACCCACTGCATGGTCTTACCCGCAATCCCTGGGATTTAATGCGGACCGCTGGTGGAAGCAGTGGCGGTGAAGGCGTAGCGCTGGCGACGGGCATGTCACCCATCGGCCTGGGCAATGATATTGGTGGCTCGTTACGTAACCCTGCTTTTTGCAGCGGAATTACTGCTATTAAGGCGACGACCGGTCGGATCCCCTGGGCTTCTTCCATTGAACCCGTTTCCCAGCCCATTGCCTATTCACTGATGGTTGCGGAAGGCCCGATGGCAAGGTCAGTAAAAGACATTAAGCTCGCACTCGAGTTCCTTTCCGGTCGAGATGTTCGTGACCCAATGAGTGTTACTGCGCCTCTTGACGGTCCAGAACCGAAAAACCGTAACGTCGCACTGGTGACCGAAATTGAAGGCATTAAAATCCCGGCGGCATTTGTTGCCGCGATTCGTCGCGCAGGAGAGATTCTCGAGGCTGCTGGTTGGCATGTAGAAGAATGCCAGCCACCTGAGCTCGCTCGCGTCAATGAAGTGTGGGCCCAATTGCTGACTCGGGATGTTGAAGAAACGTTGTCGGACATCAGCCCGATCATGACTGAAGGTGCCGTTGGCCTGATAAATCGGTTGATAGAACGTTTTCCCTCTTCAGCGATGCCTAATACAGTGGTTCATACGGAGCGAGATCGATTGTGCCGGGATTGGTCTGCGTTTAACCAGCGGTATCCTCTGGTTGTCGGTCCGGTATGGGGCGATGTTCAGTTCCTCCACGATGCTGACCTTGATCCACATACGGGCGTTGATACAACGTTGGACCGATTGGCATTCATTACACCGGGTAATCTACTGGGTATCCCTGCACTATCGGTTCCGATGGGCGTGCATGACGGCTTGCCGCTGGGAGTCCAGGTCTATGCTGATCGCTGGCGTGAGGATCTGTGCCTGGCTGCGGCCCAATTGATTGAGGATGAAGTAGGGTTGATCTGCCCTATTGATCCGGTCACTTAGCCAAAACCAGTACCGTCTGGCTCTAAGCTGAGTGAATAATCCTTTGCGGTCCGCGTATGTTGGTAACCAGTACGCTGCATCTTCAAGGGTATTCTCTGTTTGAATCATCGGTCATGAAAACAAAAAACCAGCACCGGTGAATTTTGTAGAGTTATCAGGTTTTGCTATCGCGCCAGCTAGCATCGATTGCCTGGTCGGTCAAAGTGGTTTCACCCTTTACTCTTGCTGAAACCCTTGATTCGGTCCTGCATCGACTTGTCTGCGCCGGGGCTGTTTTCTCGTTCAAAGGTCAGGCCTTCGCCCAGGGGCAGATTCATGCCTTTGTTCACCAGCATTTTGTCAGCGCGAAGGGTGTGCCAGGAGTTGCCTACAATCTGTCGTGCGATCTCGAGCGTACGGTCGATTAGCGCTTCGTCAGCGACGCATTCATTGGCAAGGCCCATTTCGACAGCCTCGCTGCCTGCTACTACCCGGCCGGTATACATCATTTCCTTCGCTCGAATCGGCCCAATCCTGCGGGGTAGTCGTTGGCTCATGCCCCATAATGGTGTCATGCCCCATTTTCCATGGGTGTCTGCAAACTTGGCGGAGTCGCTCGCGATTAATAGGTCACAGGCGATGGCGAGCTCGAGAGAACCTGTGTAGCAATGTCCCTGTACTGAAGCGATGACGGGCTGTGGCAGTTTCTCAATCAATTCGAGGGTTTCAGCCTGGAAGTGACGAGAGGGTGCCGTCTCGCCAGCCTGGATCGCCTTCAAGTCGTTACCCGCTGAAAAGGATCGCCCTGCACCGCGAAGAATCACGCAGCCTATCTCTTCTGATTGGGCAGCGATTGACTCCAGGTGTTCTCGTAACTCAATAAACAGGTTCGGGCTTAGTGCATTTAGCGTATCCGGTCGATTCAACGTGAGGATTGCGATCCCGTTGTCGTCGTTTCTTAGTACCAGGTCCTTCATTGTTGCCTCCATTGGTTTCTAAACAACAAGCGTGTTCTAAAACAGAGAATTCAACCTCCATTGTGCGCGATTCGACGAGGTGCTGCAAAGCTGTGACAGGTGCGTGTATGCTTCGTAATTGAGGAGAAATTGATGATAGAACTACCCCGGTCTGTTGAGTGGCGAGACAACACGCTCGTTTTACTAGATCAGAGAAAATTACCGCAGAAAGAAGAAGTTGTGATTTGCGAAGCCATTGAACAGGTGTTCGATGGCATTAAAACACTCACCGTTCGTGGTGCGCCCGCTATAGGCATCGCCGCTGCCTACGGCCTATTGTTAGGCAGCCACAATAAGAATAGTGCTGATATTCACGCCGGCTTCAATGAGCGATGTGACTACCTGATCAGTGCAAGGCCTACGGCGGTTAACCTGGCCTGGGCCGTAAACCGGATGCGAGACCGTGAGCGGCGCTGTCATGACCAGACTAGCTTGTTTGCTAATTTGTTACAGGAAGCACAGTCAATTCATGAGGAAGACAGGGTGGCGTGCAATGCCATCGCTGATGTTGGATTGCCACTGGTAGAGGCGCATCCGAATTTGCTGACCCATTGCAACGCTGGTAGCCTCGCTGTCTCTGAGCTTGGTACAGCACTCGCGCCTATCTACCGCGCTCACCAGAAAGGTATAAAAGTCCACGTGTTTGTCGATGAAACAAGACCGCTGCTGCAGGGCGCAAGACTGACCGCGTATGAACTGCATCGTAACGATGTCGATTGCACGCTCATATCAGACAACATGGCTGCTCACATTATGTCAGAAGGGAAAGTCGACATGGTCATCGTGGGGGCAGACCGGGTCGCAGCGAATGGCGATGCAGCTAACAAGATTGGCACAATGAACCTGGCGATTCTTTGTCAGTACTTTTCGATCCCTTTTTATGTTGCAGTGCCCTTGTCGACCGTGGACATAGAAACAGCCTCCGGTAACGACATTGAGATTGAAGAGCGAGATGCTTCCGAAGTTAAAGAGTATGCAGGACACCCGATCGCGCCGGTTGGTGTTGCTGCCCGGTCCCCGGCCTTTGACGTTACACCACACAAACTGATCACGGGCATTATTACAGATGCAGGCCTGCTGAAGCCGCCGTACACTGAATCAATCGTCCAAGTAATAAAGGCTAAATGATGGTAGAAACTGAAGGTGTCATTAAGTTTAACCTGACTTTCCGTACCGAGAAGCTGGGTGGCGTCGACATCGGGGAATTGTCTGCGTGGCGAACGGTTCTTAAAGACCTTGGGTTATTGGGCCAAACTCCTGGTCGGTACGACGGTTATGGGTTCGGCAATGTATCGCAGCGCTGCGCTGGTGGGTTTGTCATTTCCGGAACCCAGACAGGAAAACTTGATGCCGTAACGCTGAAGGACTATGCGGTCTGCGAAACGTGGGATCTGCAGCGCAATGCAGTTGACGCCAAAGGATCCGTTAAGCCATCTTCGGAATCATTATCTCATGCTTCTATTTATGACGTTCATGAGTCGGTGACCTGTGCGCTACACGCTCACAGTCCCGATATCTGGCAGCACTCGGTTGAAATGGGAATCCCGGTGACAGAAGCGTCAGTTGCCTACGGAACACCAGAAATGGCTAAAGAGGTAAGGCGGTTGATAGTAGATATGGACTCGCCGGGTATATTTTCAATGGGTGGGCATGAAGATGGCGTTTTCACCTTCGGGCGCTCGTTAGCGGAAGCGGGGCAGTTAATGGTGCATGAACTGGTCAGGGCAAGAGCGCTGACCTAACCAGGTATTAAGTGGGTCGTGCTCAAATAGAGCGAAAATCTGGTGTATTCTGAAGATACAATGGAAAGATCTCAAAACTGACTTTTTTTCGCTGTTTTATTAACAATGATGAATACAATAGGGTTTCTGGAGATTAGGAAAGCTGATGGCCGATAACAGAGACAATAAACCGATAGTGATCATGCTCGTGATTGTGCTGGTAGCGATTGTTGGCGTAATCGCCTACTTCGTGACAACCAGCGAACCTGAGCCGCAGGTAGTAGAAAAAATAGAAATACCTGAAGTCGTGGAACCTGTAAAATCAGAACCGGTTTCTGATCCAGAGCCCGAACCCGAACCTCCGGCTGCACCGGTCATTGAGGCACCGGTTGAAGAGGAAGAGCCAGATTTTGTGTTGCCATTGTTGGATAACAGCGACCAGTTGATCAGGGACGGTGCAGTCAGCCTGTCAAGACATGAAGGCGTTAACGCCTGGGTAGCACCTAATCAGCTGATTCGAAAGTTTGTTGCGTTCACTGACAACGTTGCTCGGGGGCAAGTCGCCAAGGAGCCTATCAGGTCACTGGCACCTGAGGGGCCATTCCTGGTGCAAAAAAGAGACGAAAAAACTTTCTTACTGGATCCTGCATCGTATAGCCGGTACACGCCATTTGTTGAAGTTGCCGGGTCGGTTGATGCTAGAAGAGCGGCTGAGTTCTATCATTTACTCAGGCCGCTTGTTCAAATAGCTTATGCGGAACTCGGTTACGCTAACCAGAACTTCGATGATGTAATGTTCCAGGCGATTGGTCGATTACTTGAGACCCCGATAATTACAGGGGAGATACGTCTTATCCAGCCAGTTGTTATGTACAAGTTTGAAGACCCAAAACTGGAATCCTTGAGTGCGGCTCAGAAGCAGCTGATACGGATGGGCCCTCGCAACACCATCGCATTACGGGCCAAGATCAGCGAAATTGCGTTGGAGTTGCGCGCTATTTTGGACAGATGACTCTCCCTCTATCTGACTACACTGTCCTGGACCTCACCATTGCGCGAGCCGGCCCCACCGCGGTCAGACTGCTTGCAGACTGGGGCGCAAACGTTATCCGAATTGAACCACCACCTGATGCCGGGCTCACCGATGTTACCGGTGGCCGGCTGAGCCCTGATTCACAGAACCTCCACCGCAATAAACGCGGTATGACGATTAACCTAAAGTCCGCTGATGGGCACGCTTTGTTTTTAAAGCTGGCGGCGAAGGCCGATGTGGTGGTAGAGAATTTCCGAAAGGATGTGAAATATCGGCTGGGTATCGACTACGAGGCTGTAAAAAAGGTTAACCCCGGCATCGTCTATGCCAGTGTATCCGGGTTTGGTCAGGATGGCCCTTATAGTGAACGCCCGGGAGTAGACCAGGTGGTGCAGGGCATGAGTGGTCTTATGTCTGTTACAGGGCAGCCAGGAGAAGGCCCGATGCGTGTCGGTATTGCCATCAGTGATACATCCGCTGGTATGTTTCTGGGGCAGGGGGTACTTATGGCGCTGCTTCACAGGGAGAAAACCGGGGAAGGAAGCTGGGTTCATACTTCCCTGCTTGAGTCGATGCTAAGCAAACTGGATTTTCAGGGTGCGAGGTACACTATGGCCGGCGAAGTTCCAGGCCAAGAGGGTAACAATCATCCGACAAATTCTCCGATGGGTGTTTTTCATACCTTAGATGGCATGGTCAATCTGGCGGCGAGCACTAACAAGATGTTTGGTGCGTTTACAGCGGCTGTAGGACAGCCGGAACTCGCCGAGAATGAAATGTTCAGGAACGCCAGAGGGCGGATCGCTAATCGCCATGAGCTGTGGCGATTGATCAACGGGGTCACGGCCGGCATGATGACGGCTGAGCTAGTGGAGCTAGCCAATGATGCCGGGTGTCCGTGTGGGCCGATATACGATATTGCTGAGGCATTTGAGGATGAGCATGTTCGTTCTCTAAAGATGCGTCGCACAACCAGGCGCGAGGAGATAGGTGAATTCGACCTTGTTCGCTCTCCAATTAATATGAGTACTTTCCCTGTCGGCGATCATTTCGAACGTCCTGGGCCTGTTCTTGGTGAACACACTGATGAAGTCCTGACCGAGATGGGTTTCAATGCAGAAGACATTAACCGGCTAAGGCAAGCTGGTGCTATTTAGAAAGAGCAAACGATGGAACTAAAAACCGAAAAAATGTTGGCGCAGGTGGAAGATGGAATTGGCTGGGTGACATTCAATAGCCCCGAGCGCCGCAACGCGATTTCACTTGAAATGTGGGAGGGGCTGGCGACTATCATGGAAGCCTTCCAGCATGATGGCCAGGTAAGAGTCGTGGTAATGAAGGGGGCTGGTGATAAAGCTTTTGTGTCAGGCGCAGATATTTCGGAGTTCGATTCGGAACGTGGCAGCGCCGCGCAGAAAGAGTCCTACGGTAAGGTTGCAGCCAACGCTAACCGGTGGTTGGTTAAGTTGGATAAGCCGCTGATTGCAATGATCCAGGGTTTTTGCATCGGTGGCGGCCTTGCGACCGCACTCAGCGCTGATGTTCGTTTTGCGACGCCGGATTCGACTTTTGGCATTCCGGCTGCGAAGCTCGGCCTTGGATACGAGTATGAAGGGCTCAAGCGTCTCACTGAATTGGTTGGTTCGTCGCGGGCAAAAGACATTATGTTCTCTGCGAGGTTTATGGCGGCAGATGAGGCCTTCCACATGGGCCTGGTGAATCGGGTTTGTGAAATTGATGAGCTTGAAGGTGCGGTGAAAGATTACGCCGCGCTGATTACTGCCAACGCGCCGCTTACCGTCAAGGCTGCGAAGGCGGCTATTAACGAAGTGGTCAAGGACCCTTCGAGCCGGGACCTAGAGTCTATATCAATGATGATCGATGCATGTTTCGACAGTGACGACTACAAGGAAGGGCGCGCGGCGTTTAAAGAAAAACGAAAACCCGTATTTAAAGGAAGCTAGTGATACCTCTTTCACAATTGCCCTGATCTGCACTGAACAGGAATTGGTCAGGAACTGGTCAGGGACTGGCTAGCGCTCGGTAAGGGCTGCTGACTGGGCTCTCTTCAACGGTTTGAGAATGTAGTCCATGACGGTCTTTTCGCCAGTCATAATATCGACCGTGGCCACCATGCCGGGGATAATGGGCAGAGGGTTTTCACTGGTACCAAGATGGTTCTTGCTGGTTCGCACCCTGATCCGGAAGAAATGCTCGCCGCGTTCATCGGTGATTGAATCAGCACTGATGACTTCTAGTACAGAATCCAGCCCGCCGTAGATCGAAAAATCGTAGGCGGTGAGTTTGACCGTCGCTTTGCCGCCGGGATGGATGAATGCGATGTCCGAAGGGCGGATGCGGGCTTCAACTAACAACGTATCATTCGACGGCACGATTTCAATCAGGTCCATCCCAGGCTGTATGACTGCGCCAATGGTATTAACCAGCACCTGGTTTACGGTTCCATCTACCGGGGATTTGACAGTCGTTCTATTAACCCGGTCTTCGAGGGCCACATTAGATATGTTCAGGCGGCTGAGATCAGTTTTGGCCTCATTCAGTTCGGCCTGAGTCGCGCTCTGGAACTGTTGCCTCCTTTCTGCGATTTTCTGGTTGGCCTCGGCCACTGCGGCTTCTGACCCGGGAATAGCGATGCCTGTCTCTTCGAGTTGTCCAAGGGAATCGTTGACCGCAGCCTGCAATCTCAGTAGTTCAACCTGTGAAACCGCACCGCTTTCAACCAATGGTGCTGTGATCTCAAGTTCTTTTTTCGCCAGTACCGCGTTGCGTGTTAGTTTGTTCTTAGCGGCCCTCAGCTCTGCCAGACCCTGTTCGTACTGGGTTCGCTGTTGCCTGAGTATACTGAGTGAAGATTCGAATTCCTGCTGCCGGGACGTATACAAAAGGATTTCATCGTCGAGTATGTCCTGGTGTTTTCGAGAAAAACCAGGGATTGAAGTGAACGGTATTCCATTAATTTCCGCTTCCAGTCTGGCTACCCTTGCCCGGAGTGTATGAACAGATAGTGTGCCCTCGCGAAATGAGCTGGCAAATCGTGTGTCGTCCAGCAGCAGTAGTATTTGGCCTGCGCTGACAGAATCGCCCGCTTTAATGTTCACCTTTGACAGGATGCCCCCTTCGAGGTTTTGGACAACCTGAATTTGGCCCGATGGAATCACCCTGCCTTCGGCATGAGCGACTTCGTCCAGTGTTGCGAAATTTGCCCAGATAATAGCGATGAAGACAAAAGCTACGGAGAGCCAGAGAATCATGTGACTTGCCAGAGGCAGTGACTCAATTTCTGCCGCATAAGTATCCGGCATAAAGTGGATATCTGATTTGTATTCCCTCATTGAGGCTTACCCGCAAGCATTTTCAGGACCTCGTCTCTGGGTCCATCGGCTATTATTTTGCCGTCATTTAGCACTATCAGTCGATCGACCAGCGAAAGCATCGATGTTTTGTGCGTCACCAGTAGTAGCGTTCGATTTTTTGCGTATTCGAAGAAGTGCTTCAGGAAAAGCATTTCCGCGGTGTTGTCGATAGAGGCTGTGGGTTCGTCCAGAACCAGGATAGGTGCGCGGTTAATAATGGCTCTTGCGATCGCAATGCCCTGCCGTTGTCCGCCGGAAAGACGTTCACCGCGTTCTCCAACGTCCAGGTCAAACCCCTCGGGATGCGTATTAAGGAAATCGAGAATACCAGCAACCCTCGCTGCCTCAAGGACAGCCTCATCGGTAGCAAGCGGTGTTCCCAGGACGATGTTTTCCCTGACGGTGCCACTGAAAAGAGAGATTTCCTGGGGAACGTAACTCATGTTCCTGCGCAGGTCAGTGGGGTCGATCTGGTTAATATCTGTGCCGCTGACAAGTATCGCCCCGGCGTTGGGTTCGTAGTAGTCCATAATCAGTTTTTGGAGCGTTGTTTTTCCCGAGCCTGTTCGACCAATGATGGCGACCTTTTCTCCCTCTGTGATCTTGAATGAAATGTTGGAAAGTGCAGATATCTGCTGATCCCGATAGTTGAAGGTAACTTCCTTAAATTCAATGTCGCCCTTGATTGATGGACGATGCAGGAAGCTTTTACCAGCAGGTCTTTCTACCGGCAGTGCCATGACTCGGTCGATGGCATTGAACGCGGCAATCGAATGGTGATATCGAGTTAGTATTCCAGCTACCTGGCCCATTGGTGCCAGGCAGCGACCTGTCAGGATTGTGCAGGCTATAAGACCGCCAACACTGAGATTGCCATCGATAATGGCGTACACGCCGACCGCTACGATGGCGATAGTAGAAGTCTGCTGAATGAGTTGCGCCAGGTTAACGATGGACATCGAAAGGAAACGAGAGCGAAGCCCCATTTTTGCGAGCTTTGCATTGAAGGTCTCCCATCGCTTCTGCATGACGCCCTCGGCGCGTGCTCCTTTCACTGTATCCAGTGAAGCTAGAACTTCAATCAGCATGGCGTGTTTGGCGGCCGATTCCTTGAACGTTTCTGTAATGATGCCGTGCAGAGGCCTTTGTAGTGCGAGACCAGCAAGTATGATCATCGGTATTGCCACCAGTGGAACAATGGCCAGAACCCCGCCGACCAAATAGATGAGGAGCACAAATAGGATCACAAAAGGGAGGTCAATCAGCGCTACCAGTGTAGTTGATGTAAAAAATTCTCTGAAACTATCAAATTCCTGAAGGTTGTTGGCAAATGAGCCAACCCGGTTCGGCCTGTGGCTCATCTTGATATCCATGACCCTGTTAAAGGTCTGAGCGGACAATGTGATGTCTGCTCGTTTGCTTGCGGCATCGATGAAATATCCGCGCAGTGATTTCATGATTAGGTCGAAGATAAACACAATGGCAATACCTGACGCGAGGACCCAAAGCGTCTCGATAGCATGGTTGGGAACCACGCGGTCATAGACATTCATAATGAACAGGGGAGTGACCAGGGCAAAAAGATTGATCAGGAGAGAGGCTACCAGTACCTCGGCGTAAAGGCCGCGAGATTTTCGAATCGTGCTCCAGAACCAGTCCTTGGAGATCCCTTCTACCGCCATGCCCGGTTTGAGCAGATAGCAGTTACCGGCATAACGCTCTTCTAGCGAAGTGATCTCAATTTCGTGAGTCTTTTCCTGTTCATCTAAGAACAGAACGGTTGCAACATCGCCGTTTCGTTCTACCAGAATAGCTGCCTGGTCACCCTTCATTTCCAGAACGACGGGCAATATGAGAGGTGTAATGTCCGTAAGTTGGCGTTGGACATAGGAAGCATTGAATCCGACTGATGCCGCGGCGCGAATGAACAGGGGTGTCGTTAATCTGCCATCTTCCAGGGGGAGACCGGCGGTTAGGCTTTCGGCACTGTGTGGTTGATGATGGAGTCGCGTCATCGCAACAAGTGCTTCTAGCAGAGGGTCTCGGACGATGTGCTGATTAGGTTCCTGCATCCTCCCAGTATAGCATCTGAAAGGCGCCCGATAGATGCCTTTGCGTGGAGATGTACTGTAGCACTTATTTGGGTAGTTACTCGGGTGGGTACTCGGGTGGGTACTCGGAAATGTACTTGGGTAAATGCACCGGGTATGTGCTTGTGTAGATGCGCTGGGTATACTGGCCGCATGCGTTCGTTTGTCACAGTCATGCCGCTATCTGTCTCCGCAGGTTCTTTGGGCGATATAGAGCCCTCAGCGGATGAAGAGCCCTCAGCGGATGAAGAGCCCTCAGCGGATGAAGAGCCCTCAGCGAATAGACAGCCCTCAGCGAATAGACAGCCCTCAGCGAATAGACAGCCCTCAGCGAATAGACAGCCCTCAGCGAATAGACAGCCCTCAGCGAATGGACAGCCCTCAGCCTATAAACATCTGGCTCCGTCCATGTTGGACCAGGCGCAAGTTGCCGCCGCTGGAGGCAAACACAAGGCTGTCATCAGGGTGCTGACTGATGAATCTCTTTCCAGTTCAGTCAGAACAAAATACGCGCGTCGTATTGACCGCTACAGTAATGGCCTTCCGATTCAATTTTGATTTTCTCAACTAATTTGTCCCTATGTTATTAGGCTTTTTTGAGCACCTGCGTAGATATCGCGTGCCGGTTTCGGTTCGTGAACTGATCGATCTTTTGTCGATTTTTAGTCACCGATTGCTTTTTGCTGATCAGGATGAATTCTATTTTCTTAGTCGGCTGTCGCTGGTCAAGGATGAAAAATACTACGATCGTTTTGACCAGGCGTTTGCTTCCTATTTTTCCGGACTGGATGACTGGGTTGGCGTGTTTGAAGAAGATGAAAGCGAACAGCTCAGAGAACTTCTAGCCCGAGTCAGGGAGGGTAATGAGCGAGAAGTCGCATTGGTAATGGAAGAGTATGTCAAAGCAGTCGCTGAAGCGAAAGAAAGAGCCGCTCGGAAAGACGATGAGGACAACAGCAAAGATGAAGGTGAGCCAGGGTCGGGTGAAGGAGAGGGTACTGAAGGTGGCGAAAAAGGAGAGCAGGGCAATGATGGTGAAGAAGGCGAGGGAGATTCTGGTGAGAAGGGCGAGGGTGAGAAAGGGAAAGAAGGTGAAGGCAATGATGGTGAGAAGGGTGAAGGCCTAAGCGAAGAAGCCGAATCAGGAGAGCGAACCGAAAAGACTGAAGCGCCAAGGAAGAAAGCGATGAAAGTCTGGCTGGACAGGGAATTCGCTGACTATGATCCCGACGTCGAGCTGGGTACCAGAAACCTGAAGATGGCACTTCGCCGATTACGTCGATGGGTTCGCGAAGCATCGGATCTGGAGCTGGACCTGGCCGATACCATCAGGTCGACCGCGCGAAACGGTGGGTTCCTGGAAATTAAGGAAGTACCTGAACGACATAACGCAGTAAAAGTTTTGATGCTTTTTGATGTCGGTGGTTCGATGGATCAGCACGTCGAACTATGTGCGCAACTGTTTTCCGCAGCACGAAGTGAATTCAAGCACCTGGAATATTTTTACTTCCATAATTATGTTTATGAATCGGTTTGGCATGAGAACGAGCGGCGTACTGAAGACAAGTTGCCGATGCGGCATTTGCTCCAAAAGTTTCCCCAGGACTACAAGTTAATCATAGTTGGCGATGCCGATATGGGCCGTCATGAAATTTCAGATCGCGGTGGGAGCGTCGAGCATTTTAATGCTGAACCCGGGGAGGTCTGGATGGGTCGTTTGGCGGAACAGTTCCGAAGTGTCGTCTGGCTTAATCCGCTCCCTGAAAGTAGATGGCGGGATTCTGCATCGATTCAACTGGCTAAGAGGCTGGTCGATGGCCAGATGTTTTTTTTGAGCGATAAAGGTCTCGAGTCGGCGATGAAATACCTGATGAGGTGAACATGCCCGCCCAGTCTACCTAAGTCGGAGTTTTGACAACCGTTTCTTTGGTATGCCTGATGTGGATCACGAATCAGGCATATTCAGATCGTTTAAAGCAAGGAGCACATCATCGTCATGACTGGATTGCTGTGAATTGATGACTTTAATTGCTTCATACCAGTTAAGTTCCTGCTCGTAGATGAGTGTATCCATCGCCGAGATGGTTTTAAAACATTCACTTAGCAGTAGAGATTCGGTAATTTTACCTAAAACGTCATCGTCTTTTCTCGCCAGGGCTATTGCTGCCGCCATAAAATCGTCCTGAGGCCCTGCAGACAGAGCCTTGATTTTATTGCAGCTACAAAAACAAGAGAGAAACAAACCCATGTCGAGCTGCAGTTTGCTGTTCATGTCCAATTTCAATGAATTGCCAATCCCTTTCGCGAGATCTTTCCTGAACTCATAGCGCTCTCGCTTAGATTCGAAGTTGGGGTCATAACTAATCAACAAGTTCTTGTATCCTTGTTGTATCGCTTCTATCAGCCCCTGATTTTTTGAGAGAGATGCACCGGATTCCCTGGCTCTATTGGCAGCATTTTTCTGGCTTGCCTTAATTCGGTCAATTTCTCGTCGATTCTTTTTACGCTCCAATAGCTCTTTATAAATGATCAGTTTTAAATCTTTTGGCTGGTGGGGCTTAACGAGATAGGCATGGACGCTTGCTCTATTGATAGCGTTGACGAACTCGGGGATGTGCAAAGAGCCGGAAATGGCGATTCTGATGACTTCGGGGTGTTTCTTTTTAACTTGTTCGAATAATTCAGTGCCACTGAGGATCGGCATGTTGATGTCTGAAATGACAACATCGATGTTTGTTTTTTGCAGGATATCAAGCGCCTTGAACGCGGATTCAGCAAAGTGGCAAACATAGTTGGCTGTGCCAAATTCCCGTCTCATCAGGCTTATAGCTCGATCATCATCATCAACGAACAATAAGACTGGTTTTACCTCAGGGCTTTCGTGTGCCTGATTAACTTCTTCTTGTATTCTCATCGCCTGGTTCATCGCCTGGTTCCTGCCTTGATTTATAGGTTGCCAATTTATAGTCGAGAGGTAATCAGGGATTAATGGAGTTGTGGACTTTTGTAATGGAATGTAACCAAGAGGATCATAGCGGCGAATTGTCAGGTCCTAAATTGAACGCGAAATAGAGTTTCGACCGTGTGAACACGCTGAATTGCATGATTAAAGCTGCAGTCGGCATTGGTATTCGCCTAAGCATGAACTTACCGCCAGTAACTAAATCAATTGTACTGAACGAGCATGCGCTCCTTCTGATCGTGATTTATGGCGCTTAGGGATTGGCGAAGGCAGTCTGGCGGAGGCGCTGAGAGGCGAGTGATTAAGGTTCTCTGTATTCCAGTTCGTCTGTGGAGTGAGAATTAGATGCCAGACCTTGTGCCAGATTGTGTTTAGATTGACGCTATCGATATTAACAATGGGTAGAAAAGCACAATGACGGAAATGAAAAACTTTAATGAAAAAATTATCGAGGAATTTCGAGCTAACAATGGTCGGGTCGCCATGTTCGCAGATTTCCCAATGATCATTCTGCATACGATCGGTAGTAAATCTGGCAAGACGTTCCTGGTACCTCTGGTGCTGACTATCAAAGACGGTGAGATGTTGTTGTTTGCATCATTTGCAGGCGCGAAGAAACATCCTGCCTGGGTGTTTAATCTAAGGGCTAACCCGGAGATTACTGTTGAAGTAGGCGATGAGTCGTTCGCCGCTCGGGCAGTTGAGTTGGCGGAGGCAGAGGCTAAGAGTACGGTCCAAAGGCAGGCCCATGTTTCTGAACAGTTTGCAAAGTATGTTGAATCAGCAGCGCCGCGCGATATTCCCGTGTTCCGTATCGATAGGATTTAGTCCTCAGGCAGTCACCAGCAACTTGTCAGCAACCGGCCAGCAACTGGTCAGCAACTGGTCAGCAACTGGTCAGCACCGATTTGGACCTGACGGAGCAGGGCCTCTTTCACAACATCACAGACATTTGTCACAGGGCAAGGCTCCACTGATTTTGTTTATACTCCTTGTCTCTGGGGGTGGGAGCCAATAATGGATCATGTAAGGCTTGGGCGAACAGACCTGATGGTGAGTCCCGTGGGGCTGGGTTGTGGTGGATACAGCCGGCTGGGTATGCGTGAAAGCAAGGATTCTTCGACTGCAGAAGGTGTGGTTAAGCACGCCCTTGATCTGGGAATCAACTACTTTGACACTGCACGCGCCTACGGTACTGAAGAAGTGGTCGGCAAAATTGTTCACTGCCAGAGGTCTGAGGTCGTGATCAGTACAAAGACGATGTTCCGCGACAAGGATGGCAACTACATGCCCGTTGAAAGGCTAGTTGATTCATTAGAGAAAAGCCTTGCTCGACTGAATACGGACTATGTTGATGTATTCAGTTTTCATGGGGTGATGCCACACGACCTTGACCATTGCCTGGAGGTATACGTACCGGTGCTGCAGCAACAGATTCAGCTTGGAAAAATTCGGTACCTGGGTATTACTGAAAATTTCAGAGATGACCCGACTCATGAAATGTTGCAAGGAGCAGTTCCGGTCGGCTGCTTTGACGTCGCGATGGTAGGGTTCAACTTTCTTAACTCCGGAGCGCGTGACCGGGTTTTTCGGGATTGCCTTCGGCACGATGTCGGCACACAGGTTATGCACGCTGTACGCCGAGCGCTCAGTAATCCGGCGGTGCTGATGCAAAATATTGAACAACTGATTTCCACAGGCGAAATCGAAAAGGGTGTTGCTAGTAATGATGATCCGTTGAAGTTTTTAACCGGGCACCCCGAGGTCAAGTCTGTGATCGAGGCTGCTTATCGATACTGTCGATATGAGCCGGGTGTCTCTTTGGTGTTGACTGGAACCGGCAGCTTGGATCATTTAACCAGTAACGTTGCGGCTCTGACAGCGCCACCATTGCCTGGCGAGCTCATAGAGGAACTGGACAGAATTTTTGGCAAAGTTCGGTCTGTCTCCGGCGACTAAATGTCATCCTTCGGCTTTCCCTCGAACACCAGCTTTTTCAAGCCATCTTCAATCGATGCTGGTTCAATGTTGAGACTAACCAGGTCTTCAGTGCTGAAATCTTTGTGTTCGAGTAACCGGCGAACTTCATGCTGTGTGATAATGGGTACGCCGGGTAACAGGTGCGTCATTGGCGCAAGCAGGCTTAACAGGCTGATCGGTATAGAGACGACCCGGCAGGTTTCTCCTGAGTACTCAATGCAAAGTTCGATGAAACGTCGGTAAGTGATAGGGCTTTTACCGGGTACCACTATGGTCTTTCCGATGCTCGAATGGGCGTCTATGCAAGCCCGTATTGCCTTGACGACATCACTGGCAAGGACGGGCTGGATAAGCGATTTCCCATTGTCGGGCAGTGGGATGATCGGGGAGACTCGTGCCATTTGAACGACACGTTCAATATTGTTGAGTCCTGGTGCGCCATAAATCATAGTCGGGTGAAGCAGGGTAGTTGGGATTTCACTCATCCAGATAGCATGAGACATAGCAGTCAGACGGGCACATTTGTCATCTGGAAACCGCGTGTAGATGCGAGTTGAGCCAAGGGCTATCAGCCGACTCATATCGGGCTTGCGTGCAATCAAAGTTGTCAGTATCTCTGGGCGGGTACAATGTACAAGTAGCGTATTTTTGTTTACTAGCCTGGCCAGAGCTGCAGTGTCGCTAGCGTCAAGCTGTACAAACTGCGCAGTGCTGTTCGTCGGAATATTCCGGGGATTTCTGGCGATGCCCGTCACCGGGATGCCATCGCCCATCAGCGCCTCGTACAACATCCGACCAGGACCACTACTCGCGCCTATGATAGTGATCGACATCGCCATGGCTAGCCGGTGTTTCTCATGCTTGCAGCAATACCGGCAATCGTTACAAGTAGCGCTTTGTGTGCCTGCGCCATATCACCTGATTCTTCGCGGCAACGCTTGATCAGCTCAATTTGAAGCAGATGCAGCGGATCTGTGTAGGGATGTCTAAGGTCAAGTGTCTGCCTGATTTCGGGGTTTCCCTCGAGCAGCATGTTTTGGTTTTTCATCCGGTTAATACTGTCGATCAGCTTAGTCAGTCTTGCACGAAAGGAATCGCCCATCAGTTTTAATTTCGGGGACACAAGAATTTCGTCATAGCGCTCGGAGATTTCTGCATCCGCTTTACATAGCACCATCTCGAGCATGTTGATCTGGGTTTGGAAGAACGGCCATTCTTCAAGCATTTCTTTTAGAACGTTAAGTTCCTTGCTGGAGAGTTTCTGTTCGAAGGCCGCATCTGTACCCAGCCATGCCGGTAGCATCAAACGTTTTTGGGTCCAGGCAAACACCCAGGGAATGGCTCTCAGTTCACTGATAGACCTGTCTGTGTCGCTGCCGCTTCTGCGCGCCGGTCTTGAGCCTAGTGCAAGCAGCGCGAGCTCTCGTTCCGGGGTACCTTCTGCAAAATAGTCGATAAAGTCGATGTCGGATTGGACGGTCGAGCGATAACTTTCACAAGCAACCTCCGAGAGTCTCTGCATCAGGAGCCGCCAGTTTTCTCTTGGTTGTGGAGGAGGCAGCAGGCTAGCTTCAATAGCAGCGCTTAACACAAGATCCAGGTTGATCAGCGCGAGTGGTGGTGAACCGTACTTGAACCGGATCATTTCACCTTGTTCGGTGACGCGCATACTGTTTTTTACAGAACCAGGTGGCTGTGACAGTATCGCTTGTCTTGCCGGAGCTCCACCGCGTCCGGGTGCGCCTCCTCGGCCGTGGAACAGGGTAAGGTCAATATTGTATTTATCAGAGACGACAACCAGTTCTTCCTGGGCGCGATACTGGGCCCAGGAGGCGGCCATCTGTCCGGCATCCTTAGCGCTATCAGAGTAGCCAATCATGATTTGCTGTGAACCATCAATGTATTCTGTGTACCAGTTGGTTCGAAGCAGACACTCCAGGGTCCAGGCGGCATTCTCAAGGTCGTCGAGTGTTTCAAATAGAGGTACGACCGGTAGCACTCGAGTGACGCCGGACTTACGTAGAAGTAATACAACACCCAGTACATCGGAAGGGCGCCTGGCCATCGAGATGATGTAGCTGGCAATACCTTGCCCATTGTCCTCTGCGATGAGTCTGAAGGTTTTGAGTATTTCACCTGCATCACCTTCTGGGTACCAGTTGTCTGGTACCAAAGGTCTGCGTGTCTTGAGTTCCTGCAATAGAAAATCTGTTCGGGCTTTCTCTGACCAGTGCTTATAGCTACCCAGTTCCAGGTATTCGGTGATCGCGTCCAGAAGTTCGATATGTTTGTCAGAGCTTTGGCGAATATCCAGTTCTACCAGGGTCACTCCAAATGTATTGGCACGAATCAGGGTTTCTTTTAGAAGACCGTCGGCAATGATATCCATGCCACATAAAAGAAGAGAGTCATAACATAACTGTAGCGGCGCGATCAGGTCAGCGTCACTGTGAATTAATCCGGGCTCTGGTGGTTCGGATGTCTCTGCCCAGGTTCGGGTCGCTGCTAGTCTTTCACGCAATGACCTGAGAATGTGCCGATAAGGTTCGTCGACGCCTTGGGGGCACTCTGCGGCAAGTTCGCTGGAGCAGTTAGACATTGAGAGCTGTGACAAAAGTTCTTCAACGTCTCTTAAATACAAATCTGCCGCCATCCACCTGGCCAGCCTTAAGATTTCCTTAGTCACATCAGCGGTGACATTCGGGTTACCATCTCTGTCTCCACCCATCCAGGACGAAATTTTGATCGGCGCTACACTTAAAGGCAGTGTCTCTCCTGTTACTTTGAGTGTCAGTTCACTTAACCTATTCCACAGCCGTGGAATAGCAGACCACAGTGAGTGTTCGATCACCGCGTAACCCCATTTGGCCTCATCCTGTGGTGTGGGTCTTTCTGTCCTGATTTCATCGGTGAACCAAACTTCAGCAATCAGTCGCTCCAGATCCAGTCTTTCCTGTGTATCGAGTTCCTTGTCTTCGTTGACATCATTGAGAGCGGAGGCTATGCGGTTGTATTTTTGAATCAGGGTACGTCGAGTAATTTCGGTCGGGTGTGCAGTCAGAACAAGGTCGCATCGCATACTGGTAATAGTTTCAAGGACACGCTGCTCATCAATCCCTTTACTGATCAGGCGGGTGAACAATTCTTCCAGCTGTGAACCAATAACAGTTTCAGTCGACTCCGCCTGTTCGGCAATATTAGTGAGATTAAGAAACTGGTTGAACGCTCGTGCGACGGATATTAGTGATTCATCGTCAAGCTTGTTAAGCACCTGCCGCAACTGCTCATGGTCACCCTTTACGCTATTATCAGGATCAGTCACAGATTGTCGGTTCGCCTTCGCGAGTAGTCGGATTTCTTCAACCTTGGACAGGAAAGTCTGTCCGTGTTGGCGCGTCATCGTCTCACCCAGGATAGTACTTAAGGTTCGAACGCGATGGCGCAGACGTGAGGAGATTAAATCATTCATAAGTATGTCGGCTAATAGTTTGCTAATTCTACACGGCTCTGGATGCGAAGTGCAGACTGGACGCCTGCCTGTGGGTACAATAGTTTTTTTTGATTCGCAGGAGAGGCAAGTGGACGAACTGGATATGACTGGAAAGGTTGTGTTGATCACGGGTGGCAGCAGGGGGCTCGGTAAAGCCATGGCGCTTGGTTTTGCACGCCACGGCGCAAATGTTGCTATCGTCAGTCGAAAAATTGAATCGTGTATGGAAACGGCCAAAGAGGTTGAAGCCTGTGGGGTTAAGGCATTTCCGTACGCCGCTCATGCCGGTGACTGGAATTCCTTGGATGCAATGGTAGAGGCGGTCTATGAAGAATTCGGTAAAGTTGACGTGCTGATTAACAACGCTGGCATGTCGCCACTTTACCCTTCGCTTGACCAGGTTACCGAAGAGTTGTTCGATAAGGTCATTGGTGTCAATCTCAAGGGGCCGTTTCGACTTAGTGCGAATATTGGAAGCAGGATGGCCGAGGGGCAGGGAGGCTGTATTATCAATGTTTCCAGCATTGCAGCTGTCCAGGCGAGTCCAGGCTCAGAACCTTATGGTGCCGCGAAGGCGGGGCTGAATGCGATCACTGGTTCCTTTGCAGCGGCTTATGGCCCAAAAGTGAGGGTCAACTGTATTATGGCCGGGCCTTTTCTTACGGATATCAGCAAGGCCTGGGATATGGAGGCCTTCGAAGAACGCGCTAGCACAACAATTCCGCTACAGCGCGGTGGTCAGCCTGAAGAGGTTGTAGGAGCGGCGCTTTACCTTGCGAGTGCCGGGGCAGGATTTACCACGGGCGCAATTCTTGCCATCGATGGAGGCTCCCACTTGCTTTAAATTAAGCCTAAACTGGTTTTCTGAGTGCAAATACGAAATCCCTAAAAACATCCATCAGGGTTTCGTATTTAAAGTCAGTGAATTCACCCGCGTCAAAATACATGCCATGCTCGGCACAGGCTTCATATTGAATATGTTTTTGAACGGGGTCCGATACTAGCTCCATGGGTTTGTGGCAGCGAGGACAGTTGATGTCTCTAATTTTGTTGTTTTTCTCTCCGAGTGAAGGGTCTCCATCATCAATATGGTCGGACATCCATTTCTCTTTCAGTAACTCTGCCTCGCCAAGATCAAACCATATACCCCGACAGGCAGGGCATTTATCGACAGTTACCCCACCGCTAAGTGTGCTGAGAGTATGTTCGGTCATAGCGGTATGGCATTTAGGGCATTCCATTGCTTCCATTGTGTTTTTCCTAAACGTCTATTTCAAAACAATATTATGCACTTTTCTGCTTGTTTGGCGAAGTGGCTTGATTGAATTCTAGCGTTCGGTAGAAATCGTCGCAGAGGCACTAGCATGAATATATTCATCCAGTGGTAATCCAATTTTCGAACGACAATTTTTACCGGGGTACAATAGTTGGAGTCTGGTTCATGAGTAGTTCTGCATGGCGGCCGGTGCCGCGTGAACTGGATGAGTCGCCGATGGCATTTCAGTAATTACTGATCTTCTTCCCGCAACCTGATTCGGCTTTTGTTCTCGGGATACTTGCCGACAATCGGTTCATAGAATTCTCGGATTCTATTCATATCCCGGGAGAGGTCAGTGGGCGGGAAGGCAAGGCCAAGACCCGCTTCTTTTTTCGAGTAGTCCAGATACCCGCAAACCAATGGAATCTGTGCGGCCTCTGCTATCCGGTAGAAGCCGGATTTCCAATATTCGGTTTTTCGACGCGTTCCCGATGGCGGAATGACCAGAGCAATGCCAGAACCTTGTTCAATTTGTACGCTAAGTGACTGGACAAGGTTGTTGCGTTTTGAGCGATCCACGGGAACGCCGCCAAGGAATCGAAGAATGGGCCCTAAAGGTGATCGAAACAGACTGTCTTTGCCCAGCCAATTGACGCTAATGCCGAATGAATAGGCTGCTGCCAGCAGGAAGATGAAATCCCAGTTGGAGGTGTGTGGTGCAGCAATGATCACTATGTTTCTGGCGCGCGGAACCTGACCGGCCTTTTGCCAACCGCACATTAACAACACCAGTTTGCCCAATAGCCGTGCTAGCGGGTTACACCGCCGTGGTTCTGTGAGGTCCATTACCTTGGAAGTTTCCTAATGTATCAATATTGCACCGGGTGTATCCCCAGGCACATGAGAGCAATGTAGCACCGCATTGACATTTAGGCTACAGCCCGTCGGCCAAGCGACTTAGAACCCTCTGCATATCGAGTCTCACCATTTAGGTGGGCTTTGGTTAATTTGTAACTTCCCGATAAAGTGTTGTTTTTTTAGTCTCACGAGGCGATAGAGTAGTGATACAGTAATCACTCGCTATTCGAAAACTTACAAGGACCATTTGTCATGTGCAGGAAAATAGCATTCTTATTGTTGATGTGTTTCATCACCAACGCAAACGGGTCAGATCTTAGGGCCGTCGCGGAAGAGGCGTTGATGACGGGTGATGTCGAACTTGCGTTGGAATCCTACGTGGAGCTCCTTGAGGAGTCCCCGGATGATCAGGAGTCACTGGAAATCGCCGTCATGCTGGCCGAGGAGTTAGGAGCCGCAGAGCTGGCGCTTCAGTTACTGATTGCCGATGTAGAACGATCGGTTGAACTGAAAGAAATAGACAGAACCCAGTCAAGCTTGCGGCTTATTACAGAGGTCAACAACCAGCTACCCGCATGGGTCGATGAGGCGCTCGCTGTTGCATCCGCTATCACGGAAGACCAGCGCGCTGATTTCGAGGCATGGCAGGAATTGACAGCAGAAGCTCAAGCGTTGCTGGAGTCAGGAGATTTTGAAAATGCCATGATGTTGTTCGAGGAAACGCTAATGCTTGCTGTTGAAGTCTTCGGACCTGATCACTGGCTGGCAGTTGTGTCAACCAGGGACGCCGGACTTGCCGCAAGGCAGCTCGGAGATGCCGCGACTGCCGATGCATTCTATAGCGATGCCTATGCCATTAGCAGTGAACTGCTTGGCGAGGCTCATCCCCAGACACAATATATTGCGGGCCTTATGGCAGAGCTTTATAACGCTTCCCAGGCTTTCGAAGAAGCAGAGGCAATGAAGGGGTTCATTACCGCGAATTACGAATCAGAAATCGGTGTCGCACACAGTCTGACGATGGCATCCAGGCTGAGTGAAGTCGATACCCTGACTGATGCTGCAGATAACAGTAGAGCAGAAGAACTCCTGTCTGTGGTGTGCGGTGTCTATACCGAGTACTACAGTCCGTACCATGCAGAAACGCTGAAGTGTCAGGCTCGGCTTGCCAGACTGAACAGAAATACAGGGAGCCTGGATGAAGCCGAGAGATTACTAGTAGCCACCGCCCGGAATTTGTCAGATTCCACAAACGGAATTTCAGAGTTTGCGCTTTCGATTCAGGTCGATCTTGCAGATATTTATTGGGAGAGGGGTGAATACCAGGCTTCAAAAGATAAGTTGTCGGGCTTGATCTTGACAGCACGCCAGATTGGCGCAACTGAGCTTAGTTTTGTCGGTAAGAATTATTTGGCCCGGGTCATGGCCAGTGAAGGTGACCTGGATAGTGCGCAGTTAATCTCAGAGGATGTTGTAGGTTATGGCGAATTGGCCTGGCGGGAGAATCCTGATCAATATTACAGCGCGTTACTCGAATTAGGTGCGGTTTATCAGCGTAAAAGCAGATTTGAAGACGCGGAGAGGATTTTTGAGGAAACCATGCTCGCTATGCTTGAAATAGGGGGTGAATATCATCCCACGACACTCGTTGCGATGAATAATCTGGGTAATATTTATGAGCAGTTAGGTTTTTATGATGACGCGGAACCTTTGCTCGAACAAACCCTGCGTGGCATGGAGGTCGCCATGGGACTGTCGCACGCGCAGACGGCACGGACTCGTAACAATCTGGCGTTACTGCATGAGAGCCAGGGAAACTTCAGGGAAGCAGAACCCCTGTACGACACCAGCTATGAACATATCGCCGAATCGCTGGGTGAAAATCATCCTGATGCAATGGGCATGCAAAATAACCTGGCCTACCTTTACATGATGATGGAAGAGTATGAAGCGGCAGCCGCCATGTTCGAAGATTTGGTAGAGCGTTGGAGTATTACCCTTGGAGCAGATCATCAGGATGCGTTAAAAAGCCGCAACAACCTGGGTCGGGTTTACCAGAAGCTAGGGCGGCTGGATGAGGCGCAGCAGCAGGTCGCGGCTGCATTGGCTACCCGAAGGACATCGTTAGGGGAGCGACATATTGATACTATTCGTTCCATGATCGATCTGGGATCAATTTACCTGGATCAGGGAAGGATCAACGAGGCCCGGGACGAACTCACCAAAGCCCTGGAAATTGCAGAACAGGAGGTTGGCGAACAGCATCCCTACACGTTTGAAGCTCTGAACAACCTGGCCACAGTAGAAGAGGCTGCGGGTGATTTTTCAGCGGCGGTTGAGCTCAGGGAAGAAGGGCTTGCGCGGCGCAGTGTGTTCCTGGACCGCATGTTATGGGTAACAGGAGAAAATGCTCGTGAAGGTTATATCCGCCTTCATAGACCCGAACTTGATGCCTATCTGAGGTTATTAGCTTCAATTACGGATCCAAGTCGCGGCAAAAAGGCGATCGAGGCAAGCCTGCAGAGAAAGGGGCTATTGCTGAAGATTACTTCGGAGATAGAACAGGTAGCACAGCTGTCAACTGACCCGGTTTTAGCCTCCATTGCAGCTAAACTGGAACGCGCCCGAAGGACACTCGCGTCGTTAACGCTTTCCGGACCCACGGCTGATACCCAGGGACGCCATGCAGCAGCGCTCTATGATTTGGAACTTAAGGTTAACGACCTGCAGGCTGAGCTAGGTCGCGCCAGCGGGCGTTATCGCTCGTCAATTGCCGGTACTAACGCGGATGCGCTTGCGGATTCTCTCGCTGACGATAGCGCTTTGGTCGATATCCTGATGTATAGCGAAGGCGCTGAATCCCGTGCGCTTGCCGGGGTGATTGTCAATCAGGGTGGAGAAATCAGCTACGACCTTGTTGAGTTCTCAAACAGGCGTGCAATGGAGGAATCGGTGATCGAATATCGCACGATAATCCAGGACGATCTGGCGGATGAAGATGAGATTATTGAGGCCGGACAACTCGCATACGAGTTGGTGTGGGCGCCAATAAGGGAAAGCATCGGCGAGCTCGAATATGTCTACCTGATACCCGACGGGGTGTTGAATATCCTGCCTTTCAACGCGCTCATGAATGACGATGAGGAATATCTCATCCAAACCACCGACGTTCACATTCTAACTTCAGGCAGAGATCTCTTACCGAATGACGATCAGTTGTCGTTGGGCGCCTACGTGATTCTGGCAGGACCCGATTACAACTCGGACCAGGTGTTGGGTGCAGAAGAATTGCAAGTTGCAGCTGGTCGCCGTTCAGCAGCAATGAAACTTGGTATCCGGGGTGCTGGTGGTGGATTGCGTGGCCTGAACTTCGCACCATTGCCTGGTGCAGAAAAAGAAGGAAGAACGATTAACGACCGGCTTGAAGCTAACGAACATGTAAATGACGTTTTCTTTGGTGAACAGGCTCAGGAGCGGATTTTGGCAGAGATCACCGAGTCTCCGGAGATATTACACCTTGCGACTCACGGGTTTTTCCTCGAGGCGGATGACACACTTCGGAAAAGGCTTCTAAAGATGCAGCGGTCTTCAGAAATCCAGGTTCCGCCCCCGGGTGACAATCCTCTTTTACGAGCCGGGCTTGCTTTCGCAGGTATCAACTCGAACGCACAGTTCCTGGGTGATATCGACACGGTCAACGACGGCGTGCTAACGGCACTCGAAGTATTGGGACTTAATCTTTCCGGTACAAAGCTGGTCGTACTTTCTGCTTGCGAAACCGGCCTTGGTGAAATTCATGAAGGCGAAGGTGTCTATGGGCTGCGTAGGTCGTTCCAGGAAGCCGGTGTGGCTGAGGTCATCAGCTCCTTGTGGGAAGTCAGTGACGGGGGAACCCAGGCGTTGATGACAGATTTTTATGACAGGCTTCTTGATGGCAACCCAGCCCGTGAAGCCTTGCGTGACGCACAACTGGCGCTGATGGACTCTCCAGAATGGGGATATCCATACATTTGGTCTGCATTTATGATCGTTGGTAGCTATGAGTCTGCGGGAATTACTATCCAATAGTTCGACTTTTGGCACCCTATGCTTTAATATTTTTTAGATAATCGGGTAGAGCCATGAAGATTTCGATAGCGTCACTTTCTTTAAAAAAAGTCTTGGTACACTCGGCAATGGCGCGGGGTGTGCTGATGCTTGGTTTAATTGTTCCATTCGCCTCAGCTCAGACGTTGGACGATGCGATAAGGGCGACATTGCGAACAAACCCGGATGTTCTTGCTAGCCACTATAGTGTCAGGGCGGCTGAAGAGTTGAAGAATCAGGCTCGGGGAGGCTATTTCCCAAGTCTGGACGTCGTGCTTGCAGGGGGCAGAGAAAGATCTAATAACACCACTACCCGCGCTCTGGGCGAGGATGATTTATCTCTGACCCGTGCAGAGAGGAGCATCCGCCTTACCCAACTTATCTATGATGGCTCGGCGACAAGAAACCTGGTTAAGCAACAATCTGCTCTGGTTGATGCCGCTCTTGCCCGGTTGGTCGGTACCCAGGAAAATATCAGTTTACGTGCGATTCAGGTCTATCTTGAATCTCTAAGAAGGGCTGTTGTCGTTGGTCTCGCAGAGGAAAATCTCGGGTACCACGAAGAAACACTTGGAAAAATTATTGAACGGTTTGAAAGTGGTGTCGGAACTAAGGTCGACGTCGTGCAGACCCGTGGCAGACGAGCGCAGTCTAAATCTAACGTCCTGCTGTCTCAAAGGGACGCGAAAAACGGAGTTGCAGAGTTCTACCGCGTAGTCGGTGAGCGCCCGACGATGCTGGTCGAGCCTCAAGCTGTAGGCGGCGTTCCGGGAACACTGGAACAGGCTCTGGAACTTGCACTTGCTAATAATCCGGGACTTAAAGCGGTAGAAGCAGAGCTTGAAGCAGCGATTGCAGCAAGGAGGCAAGCGAAAGGGGTTTTCTACCCTCGGTTTGACCTGGAAATTGGCGCGACTCGAAATGATGATACGGATGGTTCTGTAGGTGCGAATGACGACGAATCTGCCGTTATCAGGATGTCCTATAATATCTATCGCGGTGGCGCCGATCGCGCACGGCTAAACGAAGCCGAAGCTCGCGAATTTGCACTCAGGGAGAGTGTCCGCAGCAGCCAGCGTGCCGTAGAAGAGGATGTAACGCTCATATGGAATGAACTACAGGATATTCTGATGAGGCTCGAATACCTGGATGCTTATGTGAAATCGACGGAAGAAGTTCTTAGTGTATACGTCGAGCAATTGACACTCGGTAAGCGAACTCTTCTGGATTTGTTGGATGTGCAGAACGAATTGCTCAGAGCGCAGATATCAAAAGTGTCAGGAGATTATATCGCTCTGCTGGCTCGCTACAGAGTTCTGGCAAGTACTGGTCGTTTGCTTGAAACACTGGAAATTGATCCAGAGACTCTCTAGTACCATTTAACCAACATCCCCGCTAAGGGGAATGTCAAAGATTGCCTGTCCCCTCTAGAAAACGCTTTCAAAATGTGCCTTAATGGCCGCTTGCGTCAATTCTCGTGAATAAAAAAAGTGTTTAAAATCAATAGCATATGGTAGGCGTAGGTTTAGATTTCGGTACTTCAAACAGCGCGGCGGCTTGGTACGATGGCGAGCAGGTGCGCATGGTGCCGCTTGAAGAGAGCGACGCGATAATGCCCACCGCAACGCATCTGGACCGTGAACTGATTACCCTGACGGGAGAAGTAGCGGTTGCCCGGTACATCGATGAAAATCGTGACCGGATTGTCGAGTTGACGCCCGAAGTGATCGCGAAAGCCAGTATGGTTACCTCTGAAGCAAATTCAGCCGATCCTCATTCCAATGCCGAAACTGAAACGTCCAGTGTCTACGGCCAACCCTGGGTTGATCGCGGAATGCCCGGACGGTTATTCCGGGGTGTGAAACGTTTACTGGGTAACAGTTCGATCAGGCGTCTCCTGGTGTTTGATCATCCGTTTCGATTAGTGGCGTTGATTACCCCAATACTCTTGCGAATTCGTCAGGCGATAGAGGAGAGCCTCGGAGAGCCCCTCGCAGACATTCACTTTGGTCACCCGGTGCTGTTTGAAGGCAATGAGAACCTCAGAAACAACCTTGCCCTCGATAGACTTTCAGAAGCATGCGGTCATGCCGGTATTAGTGAGCTGACGTTTTATCCTGAACCAGTTGCTGCAACCTTGAGTTATCGTCACGACGAGCAGTCTCCTGACAGCGGTTGTGTCCTGACCGTCGATTTTGGCGGAGGTACACTCGATCTTAGTGTCGTCGAGTATTCCGGGACAAGCTTTGATGTGCTCTCAACATCTGGTATCTCATTGGGCGGCGATCACATCGATCAGCTCATCTTTAGAGAACTTTTGTTTCCGCACTTTGGCAAGGGGGAAACCTGGTCAAGGGTTAAAGATGGTCGCTTAATTGAAAATGACTTTCCCTTTGAGGAATATGAAGACAAGCTGTTGAACTGGGCCGTCACCTATATTTTGAACCAGAACCAGTACCGATCAAAAATTATCGATCGCATTGCCCAGGGAGGTCAGGGTAAGGAAAAGTTTGAGCGGCTGCTTGAACTGATTACTCATAACTTCAGTTACCTCGTGTTCCAATCAATTAAGGATGCGAAGGCTGCTCTGTCGAACGTGGAAGAAACCGTCATCGATGTCCCTGAGCTTGACCTGGCTGTTCCTTTCTCAAGAGACCAGTTCGAGCAAATTATGACAGATGTGCTTGGGCGTATCGAAACTGTGACCGAAGAGGTCTTGCAACGTTCAGGTAAGGGAAGGGCAGACATCGATATTGTGATTCGAACCGGTGGCTCATCTCAGATCGCAGCGGTGAAGCGGTTACTGGAAAAGCAATTCCCGGGCAAAGTGACTGAACATGACCCATTCACGAGTGTGGCGGCGGGATTAGCCATTGCAAGTTATTATGGATACCAGTTTCAACAATCCTGAAGGCAATTCAAATGGAAAAACCAATCAGTAGATTTCCGGTACCGAGCCTGGAGCAGATCCCCGAAGACCTGCGAGACCGGATGATAGCAATACAGGAGAAGACGGGGTTCGTTCCGAATGTGTTTCTGACCCTGGCGCATCGGCCCGAGGAACTTCGTGCTTTTATGGCCTATCATGACGCGCTGATGGAAGGAGACTCTGGCCTGTCAAAAGCTGAACGTGAAATGATCGTGGTCGCTACCTCTGCGGTTAATGATTGCCAGTATTGTGTGGTTGCCCATGGCGCGATTCTCCGAATCAGGGCAAAGAACCCACTCTTATCAGATCAGATAGCCATTAACTACCGGAAAGCCGACTTGACGCAGAGAGAAGACGCTATGCTGGAGTTCGCCCTGCAAGTAGCCAGTTCTTCAGGTGAGGTGTCAGACGCAGACATTGCGAAGGTTAGGGCGCAGGGCTTTAGCATGGAAGACGTGTGGGACATTGGTGCCATTACTGCGTTTTTTGCACTGAGTAACCGAATGGCTAATCTGACCAGCATGCGGCCAAACGATGAATTCTTCGGTATGGCGAGATAAAAGCTAGTTTCTGGTTAACAATTTTAGTCTGGTACCCTAGGTTCCAGAGTAAATATGGTCTCTCTAGGACCCTGTTGGTAGCAAGCAGGGACTTTTGGGTCGAAGCCCGTCCGTAAACATTGTAATGTTGTCGGGTTCAATAAAAATAGCCTGTTATGATTTTTTTTGTTTTATTACTGGCCTTCAGCAGTGGGGCCAGTGCATACGAATCCGACCAGTACACCAATCGAACACAAGATATTTCTGACTCTCTCGATTTGTTGGACGGGGCTGTTAATAAGGCTATTCAAGACATTCTTGCGCGAAGGAAAGCCCCTCGTACCAAATTGAAAATAGCGAGGGCTATCTATTTTGAAATTGGCGGTTTGTATTGGGCTGATAAAATTGAGCGTTGGGCTGCTAAATCTCCAGAAGTTGAAAAATACGACCAGACTCGGCGTGATAGTGTGTATAAAGGAATGCCTTTTTGGGCTACACGCGTGAATTTTATTTTTGGGGTTGGTCGCTCATTTCGAGTCAATAGTGTCATGGTTGGTTCAGACAAGTTCGGCCACTTTGTTTCTCAGGGATATAAATACTACAGGCGGGAACTGCGAGGTGAACCGCGGGAAAAGTTGTTGGGAAAAGGCTGGTTCGCCGAACGATGGATTTATGGTGAACTAACAACCGGGGTGTTTTCCAACGCCGATCTTGTCGCTAACTACGAGGGCTGGCGTTTTTACCAGAGCTTGTTTGAAGACAATGTTGTCGAGGGTAAGTTAGCAATCTTGGTATTAGATGGCGATAAGTATGTGCAGCAAAGACCATTCAGTTTCGCCGACCACATTAACGATTATTGGGATGAAGCACTGAACCCCTCTTATACGGTACCCTCATTGAACAAAAGGCTCAGAAAGGCGATTAAGGCGTTGTGTCCTGAGTATTATGAGCGCCCAGAATTGTATACATCTCCAGATGATGCGCAGTTCTGGGCTAGATACGAGCACCTTGGACTGAAAGACAGCCGTCAGAATCAGTTCGATGCCATTTGTGATCAGTAACGATGTGACAGCAGTTCTACTCCCTGTGCAAGGGTTTAGGTCTATGGCCTCGACCCCGCTATTGGGCTCCAGTGTTGTCAGACCTTAATAATTCGCCCTGCTCATCCAACAATCTTCTATTAAGGTAGGTTAATAGAATGTCATCGTAACTGTTTAATATTAAGGAATATGCTGTTCTCGGCTAATTCGTTGATAGACTGCCGGGACGCCCTACCGCACCTGCAACTATATCGGCTTTGACTTCGGCTTTAGTGGATTTCTGGCTCGGTGTTTGACGGGTCCTGAAGTTAAACGGGTCAGTATCAATATCTTCGAGTTCTATTTCCCCAGCGAGAACGGCAGATTTCCATTGCTGGTGCTCATCTTCACGGGCGTGAAATTCTGGCATGATCTCACGGGCAAACAAATCCAGACTGTCGCAAATGTCCTTGTGGGTGTTCTTGCCCGCCTGGTTGAGCAGAATAACCTGATCAACATTTGCAGCTTCGAGTTCGAGCAATTTTTGGCGAATAGTTTCGGGAGAGCCAATCAGTTCACTGCCTGAACGTTTTTGTCCTGCGGGGGTTTGCTTCCATTCCTGATATTTGTCCCAAAAATTTACCGTTCCAGGTTCGAATGGGCCTTCCTTGTTGTAGAGCTGCAGCGCAAACTGAAAGAAGGTCCAGCCATCGGCTTTTTCCCAGGCCTCTTCGTCGGTTTCGCAACACATGAATCCTCCGACCACAGCGATGTTTGGATTGCTCTGGTAGTCCGCCAGTTTTTCCTGGTTCCTGGTGAAAGTATTGTAGTAGGCATTGACCCAGGCATTCGCTGCGTTCAGGTCTACGAACTTGAATGACAGTGCGCCCATACCCCGGTGGGCGGCATATTTTATAGTATCCAATTGCGAACAGGCGACCCATAAAGGTGGATGAGGTTTTTGCAGGGGCTTAGGAACCACTGCTCGTAAGGGGAATTTGAAATACTCTCCGTCATATTGCCAGGCATGGTTATAGAACATCGGCAGGACACACTTAACAGCATCCTCCCAGATATCTCTCTTGTCCCTGAAGCGTAGATTGAAAGGGTGAAGTTCCGTGACGCTAGAGCCTTCGCCGAGCCCGAGTTCAACTCGGCCGTCCGAGACCAGATCGAGTGTGGAAACTTTCTCGGCTACCCTTGCTGGATGGTTAGTCGTGAGCTGGATGATGCCATGGCCAAGCCTGATATTTTTCGTTCTCTGGCTCGCTGCCGCAAGGAAAACTTCCGGCGCAGAAGAATGAGAATATTCTTCTAGAAAATGATGTTCAACTTCCCATGCATAGTCATATCCGAGTTG
>Ga0315322_10000362_pt1 | contig 33320 bp, 24 predicted proteins | sample M110021515metaG_FD_203461 | JGI IMG/M metagenome (GOLD analysis project Ga0315322, IMG submission 203461) | Ammonia-oxidizing marine archaeal communities from Monterey Bay, California, United States - M1 100m 21515 | ecosystem: Environmental > Aquatic > Marine > Intertidal zone | place: USA...
GGGAAGACAACCGAGCAGAGGAGTACGGTCAAACCGATGAAGATCTCGCCGCTGACAAGCAGGTCCATGCTGCTCTCGAGGATACTGCCGGCGTGGTGGTGCCCAAGGCGATCGATGCTAAGGAAGGGCAGCAAAACCGCGAGCGGGTAGACGATCAGTGCAGCGAGCGCTGTCGCCGCAGTCCATGCGTTGCCATTCCGCAGTTTGTTGTGTGGACTTCGGGCCACTACGCCTTTGCAACGCGGGCAAATGGCACGGTGGTCTTTCGGGATCTCGGCGATGCGTTGGACAAGGCCGCAAGTGCCACAGGCGCGGAGATCTTTGGCGACAACTTCCATGGGGAGAGTCTACGCCCTTGGCGAGCTCTATTCCCGACTCTTTCTAAAGGCGCGAGGTCAACTGGAGAGGACGGCCGCAATGCAGGCGACGTTGACGATGTCGTCGACGGTACAGCCCCTGGAGAGGTCCATGAGCGGTCGCGACAACCCTTGGATCAAGGGGCCAAGCGCAGTGGCGCCACCAAGGCGCTGGGTCAGCTTGTAAGCGATGTTGCCGGAGTTGAGGTCCGGGAAGATCAGAACGTTCGCATGGCCGGCAAGCGCCGATCCAGGGGCTTTCTTCTCGGCGATTTTCGGCACGATCGCGGCGTCGACTTGCAGTTCGCCGTCGCAGCACAAGCTGGGCGCGCGAACTTTGAGTAGCTCGGTTGCCTCGCGCACCTTGTCTACTTTGGGGTGCTTAGCAGAGCCGCGTGTCGAGAAGGACAGAAGCCCCACGCGCGGCGATAAGCCGACGAGCTTGCGGTGGCTCTCGGCGGTCGAAATCGCGATATCGACGAGTTGTTCTTTGGTCGGGTCGGGGACCACTCCGCAATCGCCGTAAGTGATGACCTCGCCATTGGGCATGATCATCAAGAAGCAAGATGAGACCGTCGAGAGGCCTTGCGCGGTGCCCAAGACCCAGAGTCCTGCGCGGATGACTTCGGGCGTGGCCGCTTCCGATCCAGCGACGCCGCCGTCGCAGTCACCCGACGCAATGAGAGATGCCCCAAAGATCAGCGGGTCTTCCAGTTTTTGGCGGGCCTCTTCGATTGTCATGCCGCGCGACTTTCGGCGCTGGAAGAGCGCTTCGGCGAAGGCTTCCTTGCGATCGTCGCGGAGGGGGCGAAGGACCTCGACGCCACTGGGTTGCTCGCCAATACCCGGCGCGTCGATGAGCACGGGGCGGCAGAGTCCTTCCGAGGCCAGGCGCGCAGCGGCTTGGCGCACGCGTGGGTCTTGCGATTCTGGTAAGACGATACGGCGGTCTAGGCGGCGGGCCTTTTCGTGCAACTCAAGAAGAATATCCATCGTGAAGCTAAGCGGGCTCGGGGGTGGCGTCGATCACGTTCTGGGGGACGTCCATCACCATGCGCAACACGGCCAGGCCGTGCGTCTTGCCCTGGGCGTCGGTCTTGAGTGATGCGGAGCCGCCGCCACCCAGACTATTGTGAAGAATGAAGTTGAGCACAAGCATGTTGTCCGCCGAGTAGCGGGTGACGGCGCCGTCATTGATCGCGGCCATGTGCTTTTGGACGACATCTTCCGTGAGCTCGGCTTTCAAGAAGGCATAGGCTGCATCGGAGCGCGCCATGATGCCCGCATTCGAGCCCTCGCCCTTGTCGCCCGAGCGGGCCATTGCGATGCGGTTCAGTTCGATGTTTGGCATAACAAGAGCTCCTTAGGATTCAAAGACCTCGACGCTTGTCGAGACGTGTTTGTTGTGGAGGAGTGCGGGCCAGAAGCCAATCACTTCGGTGGCCTTCGGGCGTCCGGCCGCGAAGCCTGTGACGCCGGGAGGACCGCTGGTGACTAGCGGAACGAGCTCGGGGCCGAAGCGATTGACTTTGTTGCGGTCCGCGCCGCGAACGCCCATGCGTAGGACGACCTCGGCGGGGTCGCCATCGGTTCCGCCGTCGACACCGGCGTGGCAGACGCCCGAACCGACGAACTCTTCGAAGCGCTCCTCTTCTGAATACTCCGCGCCGTCAAAGGCAAGGCGCCGCCAGACGATCTCGGCGCACAGCTTTGCTTTCGCGAGCGCGTCGGGTCCGCAAATAGTGAGCTGGCCGGCCGACTTCCAACCTTCATGGAAAGAGATGGAGACCTTCAGCGTCTCCGGCGGAGGACTGCCGACCGCGCCCGAAACGCGCACGCGGTTCTCGCCGTCTTGCTCGAGTTTCACCGACGTGAAGTCGGCGCAGCAGTCCGGGCCTAGGTAGTTTTCTGGGTCGCCCATCTCGTAGCAGAGTTGGTGCGTGATAGTGGAGACGTCGATCAGTCCCCCTGTATTTTCGTGCTTCATGATGGTGAAGCTACCGTCTGCGGTGGCCTCGATGATCGGGTAGCCGATCATCGCCATATCGGGGATGCGCTTCCAGTCGGTGTAGTTGCCGCCGGTGCACTGCGCGCCACACTCAACCATGTGCCCGGCGATCGTGCCAGCGGCGAGTAAGTCGAACTCGTCCTTCTTCCAGCCGAACTCGTGGATCATCGGGCCGAGAACAAGGCCCGGATCGGTTCCGCGCCCGGTGAGGACAATTTGCGCGCCGCCGTCGAGCGCTTCGGCGATGGGGAAGGCGCCAAGATAGATGTTGGCCGAGCTCACGGTGTCGCGCACGTCGGTCAGGGGCGCGCCCGTGTCCATGTTCGCAAAACCCTCGCCTTTAGCCATCAGATCATCGAGGTCGGCGAGGATGTCATCGCCTTCGACGATCGCGATCTTCAGCCCCTTGATACCGTGCTTAGCTGCGACTTCGAGCAGTGCATCCTTACAAGCGTGGGGGTTGACCCCGCCGGCGTTCGCGATGACCTTGATGTCTTTCTCGATCAACTGCGGAAGCACGCGGTCGATCAGCTTTACAAAATCAGTCGCGTAGCCCTTTTTCGGGTCGCGCGAGCGCAGCTTCTGCATGATGCTGAGGGTGACCTCGGCGAGATAGTCGAGCGTGAGATAGTCCAGTGGACCCTCGTTCACGAGACGGACCGGACCGAGAATGGAGTCGCCCCAAAAACCTTGGCCGTTGGCGATGAGGACCTTTTCCTTGGAGCCCATAGAACAATAGTGAAAGTGGAGTGTGCGCGGGGTAGAAGAGTCAGCACGCCGCAGGGCGAACGGAGGGGCGATATTCTAATCGCAAGCCGGTGGGATTGGTCCTGTTGCGTGGGAAACCAAGACCTGAGAAGACCATGACGGTCGCTGCTTTTCAATAACGACGTGATTTGCCCTGTTGGGGGCCACGTTCGGTATGGTCTTCGGCATGACTCAGCCTTTGATTTTGGTAACCGGTTTTGGACCATTCGGAGAAGTCGTGGAGAATCCCAGCGGCCTTCTTGCGGGCGCGCTTGAATCCGAGCCCGAGCTCTTGGATGGGCCCATAGTCGTGTCCCGCGTTCTCCCCGTGACGTTTGCCGATGCACCAAGCGCGCTTCATGACTTTGTGCGTAGCAACGAGGCGCGGCTCCCGCGGGCACTTCTCTCTATGGGCGTGCATCCAGGCCGGGGCTTTCGTTTAGAGCGGCTGGCACGGGCTCATCCGAGCTCAAAAACGACCGACACGTCGGGGGTCGTTGGGAGTGACGAGAACCCGACCCAAATTGAGTTGATCCCCCGGGAGGCCAGTTTTGATGTTCAAGCCCTACTCGCGGATTTAGCATACGAGGATGCTCGCACTTCGGATGATGCAGGAGGGTATGTTTGCGACTGGGTTTATCAGCATCTACTCGCCCACGGTAAGCGCCTTGGAATCCCGGCGCTTTTTTTGCACGTGCCTTCGCAAGGCGTCACGCCTCTAGCGCAGCAGCTCCCTTTCGTTCGGAAGGTCGTACAAGCGCTAGCGTCCCTCTAAGATGCGGCGAGCTCCCCAATCTCCACCCCTTTGAAGCACGTCCCCATGGCAAAGCAGATCTCCTGGTACTACCACCGCAAAAGCTGAACGAGCTGCAAGCGCTCCGATGAGTTCATCGGACAAAACGGGATCTCTGTTACAGAGATGGCCGACGCAAAGAAGCAGCGCTTTGGCCCAGGTGACCTCGACTTGTTACTCAAGGGCGTTACAACACTTGTGGGCGCGCGCGGCAAGAAAATAGTTGAGCTCGACCCATCGGATTCCGCGACCCGAGACGCTCTCGAAAAACTAGTGATTGGACCCAGTGGGAATCTAAGGGCGCCTGCTGCCCGCGCAGGCAATAAATTTCTAGTCGGATACAACGACGAAATGTGGGCAGCTAACCTCTAGACTCGGCGCAGCTTAGATCTGCTCTTAGCGTTGGCTACTAGCCCTATTTCAAAGACAAGAGCCTTGGGACTGGCGTGGCCAGCCCCAAGGCTCTTGTCGTGCGAACCTAATACGGATCCGCATGCGGGCCATGGTGCCCCACCTGAAAACTTGGCTAGTAGCTAGCTTCCATGCTGATTTCAGCGGCACCGCCAAGGATGATTTCGCCGTCGACTTCGCCAGCCATGCCTTCGGCGTCAATGGCGACGTTGACAGCAAGAGCGACCTCGACCTCAGAGCTCATGGTGAATGAGGCTGCGTGGCCTGCCCTGACGTCCCACATCAAAGTGCCTTCGCCGTCGAATGCGACGGAGAGAGCGAAGGTGTTGAACTCAGGGATTGCGTCCGTCGGGACATCCCCACCGCTGGCCTCGATACCTGCGAGGATAGCATCGACGATTTTGTCGGCAAAGTCCTCTTCGCCTGAGATGTCCATCGTGATCTGGATCTCTGCCAGGTGAGACTCGTCGTCCTCGCGCATGCCTTTGAATTTGGCGGTGACATCACCATCTATCAGCTCGACTAATGTGTCGTAGGCCTCGTCGCTGTCCATGCCGCCGTCGAAGCTGGAGAAGTCCGCTTCGTCACGTCCTTCGACGTCATAGGCTAGGTCGCCACCGGGGACAAGAAGTGATGCGATCTGGATCGCATCCACTTGCCATTCGTCATCGACGGAGACGCCTTCCTCGGGAAGCATGAATGCCAAGTCGAGGCGGGGCAGTAGGCCTTGCAACAAAGTGTCGTCGGCTTCTTCGTCGTCGACGAATGCGCGGGTGTACTCCTCTTCTTCTTCGTCCCACTTGAAGCTGACGGTCGCGTTTTCCAAAGCGCTGTCAACCGAGAATGAGTTCGATTCGCTCTCGCCCTGTGCTTCCATCGAGCCTTCGCCTCCGATGTTGGCTGCGCCGTAAACGCGCTGGAATGACATCGGCTGACCGTCCTCGACGCTCCTGTAGGTGTCGGTGAAGGTGCTTTCAAGCTCGAGGTTCACACTGGCATCGATGGCGCCAATCATGCCGCCCATGTCGTTGCCCATGAAGTTGACGGAGAGCTCGTCTAGGAAGAACTCGGCGTTGTTCTCATACGTCATCTCGATACTTGCATCGGAAGACGGTGCGAATGAGATGTCCGCACGAGGCATGTCGAGGGCCAAGAGGGCAGGAACGGCTAGGAGGGGCAGGAAGCGTAAGGTTTTCATTTTAGTTCGTTGGTTGCGGTGCAAGGGATGGAGTCGCCGGGGCCGAGAGGGGCGGGGGATCAGGGGTAGTTCTCGATCACCATGTCCCTAAGGATAGTACGGCCGGACTTTGTAAAGATTCCCGGATGCGCCACAGCGGGCATCTCGTATGGCAGTTCGACCTCGATCATCTCTTGGTCATCAATATAGATGTCGAGGAACCCTGAGGGGTAGACGTGAACGCGAATATTCGGGTTGTGTCCCTCCTCGAGAGGCTCAGAGAGGTTTTCGTCGAGATCAATCTTGGTGATCTTAACCGCGATGCGATCGGGCATGCATTGCAGGATGGAAAGCTTTCCATTGTGGTCGATCCCGACAACGGTCCAATCGCCATCTGGGGTGCCCGAGGCGACGAGGCCGTGAACGGTACCAAGGGCCATCTCGCCCTCGCGAATCAACTTTCCACGCAACTCGTATTCACCCAAGACCTCGATGTCCGAACAGATCATCCCGTTTGGGCCTGTCTCCATTTCGATGGCGACCTGCTTAGCTGTATGCGTGAATTCGCTTGCCATCTTCGGGAAGATACGTAGCCATTTCGCACCTTCGAGAGGATCGATAGACCCCGAAAGTCCGCCGTTCTGACCGACGTCGGCGCGCAAACGGTTGGACTCTTCACGCAAATAAGGGTCGCGCAGAAGCTCGGCCGCCTTGGCCGCGAACGTGTAGGCGCGCATATCGTAGTTCCCGTCATCGAGGTAAACCGTCAGAAGCTCGGCCGCGTCTTTGCGGAGCGAACGTGTGCGGTTACGGACGAGGCTAAGCGAGCGGTAGGATTTGTTGATCTTGCCTAGGCGGTCGGTGAGGTCTTCGTAGCCATTGTCGTCTAGCCCGTCCCATGTGCCGTCATCGATCAGGTCTAGGACGATCTGGATCATGTGCGCCTCGGCGCCGTCACGATCTAGACGACCGAGAACATCGGCTTCTAGCATGATGATATCGCCGTCGGGAATGTCCTCGCGATCGATCTCGGTGCGAATGAATTCTAAGTCCCGGAGGGCTCGTTCGAGAATGCTCTTCTCCGTGACTCCAGCGATGCGCTGAGATTTGGCTTTCTCGGCGGCTACCAGGTAGTTGTCGATGCGCTTCTTGCGTAGGTTGCGACCTTGGTTGCCCGAGTACATCGGGTAGACGGTCTTGAGGATCCAGTCGCGGAATGTGTTCTCGAAATCGGAGAAGCTCGTGAAGTTTCCGGGGTTGCCAGGGCGCAAGAAGATCTCGTCGAAGAGTTTGCGCGGATGTCCACCTTCGGTAGTGACCTTCTGCAGATACTCTTGGTAGTACGGGCGCCAAACGTAGGCGAGCGTCTTTGGGTCTTCGAACTCTTGGAAGAAGTAGACCAAGCCCCAGCCGTAGCAGTAGTACTCGCCGGGGTAGGATCCGGGCTTGTCGTATCCTATGACCTCTTCAACAGTTGGGCCACCGGGAGAGCCACCTAGAAAGCGCGCCAAGCTGTAGAGTCGACTTTGAGCGACATCCGGCCAGAGAACGCGGTGGTCCTGCATGGCTTTCGCGCCTTCGAAAAAGGAAGCCGTACCTTCGTTCAGCCAGGCGGGGGAGTAGCCACCACGCTTAGATAACGCGGTCATGAACTGGTGGCTGGCCTCGTGGAACAGCGTGCCGAGCATCTCGTCCAAGCTGCCGGAGCGCTCGCGAGTATCGTAGTTTGTTACCTTGTTTTCCGAGGGGCTCCACCAGCCGCCAAGACCCGGAGTGTACTCCTGCCCAGGGTAGTACTTGACCATCTGATCCCAACTGCCGTGGATACGGATCGTTGCCTTGGCATCGGGGATGCGCGACTGATCCCCGTCGAGGTAGATCTGCACGTACGACATGAAGATGTCGTCCATCGTGTCGCCGACGGCGTGGGCCACATCTTCCTCGAGGTTGCACTGCAAGCGGTAGCGCTTACTGATGTAGTCGACGAGGGGGCGGTCACCATCGAGGCGCTCAGCGCTTCCTTCGGCATCCAAGTCCACCTCCTCGTTGGCGACGCGAAGTCGCTCGAGCAAATCGCGGAACTGAATGTCCTTTTCGCTGGTGCCGGCAAGGGACTCTTCGATCCGCTCGAGTAACGCAAGTGCCTGCGCATCGTGCCCGTCCGTAATCAACCCCTCGACGCAGTCCTTGAGCTTGGTTGCAATCTTCTTGAAGAGAACGCGGCGGCGACCAGCGAACGGATCGACGAGCCCTTGCTCGTCGCGAAGCATTCGATACTCCTTACCCTTGTCAGTGCCCGCGACCGCCATCAGCTCAAGAGCCTTGTCGAAGTGGTGGGCGGCTTCGGCTTCGCGCTCTAAGTTGGCGAGTGCACGCGCAAATCCGACGTGAGCCCAGATCTCGCTTTGGCCCGACCTTAGCCAGGGCTCAAGCTCCGCCGCAACCTCGTCCCAAGAGCTGGTCTCTACCAGCTTCGTAATCTTTGCCTCTAGCTCCTCAGTCATCGAATCAGCAGGCAACGCGTTCACGCGAAGCCCGCCAATCAAGATGGTGAGGAGAAGGAGCCCTCGACTTAGTTTCATCGTCGCCTATTCCCTCGTCGCGGAAAAATCAAATTCCATGCTGCCCGACATCGAGATGGTCTGCTCCATTTCCATGTTGCCCATGGGCGTCTGTAGAGACATGGACATGTCCATGATCTGCTCTAGGTCAGCGGAGAATTCGAACGAGGCGAAGTGCCCACCTTTCACGTCCCACAAGAGCGAGCCTTCCCCTTCAATAGCCATCTCGACATCCACGGCGTCGAATCTGATGTCGACGCCTTCCTGGCCCATCTCGCTAGCTGTCTCCTGCAACATGTCGGTCAGGTCATTTGCCGAGTTTACCGATATGGTGATCTTGAGCGAGGCGAAGCTCACTCCATCGATTTCCGTCAGGCCCATGTACTCGGCGCTAATCTCGCCTTCGATGTCGCCCATCATCTCGCTGAACGAAACGTCGGCCATGGGATCTTGGCCCATGGGGCTGTCCTCTAAATCTAAGGGCACCAACTTGACGTCACCGCCTGGAGCCATCAGCAACAAAATAACGTCAACGTCGACCTCCCACGTGTCGCCTCTGGCCACTCCGGATTCTGGGAGGAACTCGAGGAGGTCAGCGCGAGCCGTAAGGTTTTCGAGCAACTCTTCGTCCCCACCCGAATCCTCGTCGGCGAAATTTACGACATAGGCCTGCTCCTCGGAGTCCCAGGTGAAGCGCACAGCGCTATCCTCGAGCTCGCTATCGCTTAGGACTGTGGAATCCATCGAGCCCGTAACAGCGTTGGCCTGCGACGTTTCAACGGAGTTGCTCAGCGTTTCGTAGGTTCGAACGAACTCTGTCGGCCGGCCATCTTTTACATGGACGTATTGGTCCGTGAAATGTAGCGAAGTGATGTTGGACATGTCGATCTCAAGACCAAACATGCTGGCGTCTTGCTCTTCGCCATTGCTGACGATGCGCATCTCGTCAAGGGAGAGCTCGACGGTCGTGTCAAACGCCGAGTTCAGTGTCGTGCCTTCCGCAATGTGGAAATGGACCTCATCAGCGGGAGCGGTAAAGGCCCATAGGGCCGGAATAGCGACGGGGATTAGTAGCAGGTTCCTTCGGTTCATAATACTAGCCTCGTGGTGACGAGGTCATTGCGAGTCCGGCGCACAGGCGCCTTGTAGCGCTTGTGGTGGGGGGTGAGCTCGCGGATGGGTCTTTGAGGGGGGGTGGCGGAGTAAGTCCGTAGACTCTCTACGAATGCCTTTGGGCTTCATTGCTCGAGTTCTCATATCAATATAAGAACAGCGCCCCGAACCCATATTGGATTCGAGGCGCTGAGTATAGTTCCAGAGGGGGCCTGGGCCCATGGGAAGTCGGCAACTAGGGCTGGACAATCACGTGCAGGCCGTCCGTTGCCGAAAACCCCGAGGGGCCACCGGCGTCCACAACCAAAGACTGGAAGTAGACGGGTAGACCGATGAACATGGGATCGTTAGGAACCGGGATGCTGACGATATATTGGCCGAACAGGTCCGTTGTTCCCGTGAAGATCGTGCCGGGAAGCACGAGCTGCGTGATGCCGAGAAGCGGAAGGCTCAGCTGGGAAAAGCCGAAGGCTACGAAGGCCGTAGTCTCGGAAGGGGCGTTTTTGAGAGCCACAGCGAAGTCATTGTTGCCGATTGACGGGATTTGACCCAGGCTATCGATCGTGGGGATCGTCGAGCCCACAGTGCCGCTGCCGTAGTGCGTCGGAAGGCCGACGGTCGGGCTGAGGCCTTGTGTTTGAATCGAGAAGTCGTCGATGTTCCAGCCGCCAAACTCGAGTCCACCGTCGCTTTTCAAGCGGTACTCAACTTGAACGGTCTGGCCGTCGTAGGCCGAAATATCGACCTCGTGTTCGAGCCATGCACTGTCAAGCAGGTTGCCGTTAGCGGGGTTGTTCCAGACTTTGTTGCCATTGATGCTGATCTCGGCGTTGTCGAAGATGCCCTCTTCAACAGTCAACCAGCGCTGATAGACAAGCTTGGCTCCGCTGGAGCCAGCTAGGTTGATGTTGGGAGAGAGCAAGTAGTTGTTTACGTTGGGCTGGTAACTCCCGTTCCAACCACTCAAACCCAAGTCGTTAGCCCAAATATTGGCGCCTGAGTAAGCACTTCCAGGGTCGCCGACAGCACCAACAGGAGTTCCACGCTGCCAGTCGTCTTGGGTCGCGACTTGCGCGTGGGTCCAGCCGTTGTCGGAACCTCCTTCGAAGTCTTCGAAGTGGAAAACTTGCAGAGTACCAATCTCAAATTTGGCCAACTCAGTCGGCGCGTCACTGGGGTAGTTTTGGCTCTGTCCAAGATCATTATCAGCGGTCAAGTACCACTCGATCTTGTTAGGCGAAGACTGTCCCGGGATCGTGGCGTGCCAGCGATTAGCGGTTGCTTGCGTCAAAGGGACAATCTGAGGGAAGCCACTGTTGACAGTGTAGACCAGAGTCGCGCTCGTGATTGCTGTACCGGTCACGGGAGTGATGACTGCGGAGACACCGTACGGACCGTTTTCGTCCTGGGTGTCGACGGGCTCGGTGACGTTGGCAATGCTGACGAAGGAGAGCTCGTGCCCAGGGAAGCCCTGATCCTTGAAGCCGCCGTCGATGTCGCCGTGGTTCGGAGTGCCGTTGCCGATGTCGCCATCGTTGTCGTCAAGGACGAGCCAGTGCTCCTCGATGATCGTCTTGATCTGCCCATCGTTATAGGCGTTCATCCAAGAGTTGAAGAGCAGGTCGGCCGTGAAGTCACCAGCTGCTCCACCAAGGGTTGTGTTTAAGCGTTCGCGCAACTTCCACATGGCGCCCATGAGAACTTCGCCGTCGGCGTGAACCTGGCCGTAGCAGCCGGGGCTCGAGTCTCCGCAGAACTGGCGTGTGTTGAGTCCGGTGCGGATGTTGCAGCCCGAGCCACAGAAGTCTTTGCCGATGATCGGGCTGTCCGCTTGGAACATGGCAAACACGTCAGCGTTGCCCTCGCCGAAGCCGTCCGAGCCGTTGCCCGAACCGTAGTTTACATTCATCCAGTGCCCCATCTCGTGCCAAACAACGTTGTCGTAAGACGTCGCCGCACAGCCGCCGCCGGCCAGGTAGTAGTTCGTAGAAGAGCCGTTGAAAAAGGCGTTGCAAGTCGAGTTGATGTTGACGTTTGCATTGGCAACGAAGTCGGCCATCGAGTCGGTCGGGTTGATACCACGAGTCCAATCGCGCATCTGGTTGATGGCATTGAATGGAGTCGCTTGCGACGTGATCTGCGCACTGGCGGGCTGGTTCAGGAAGACGCTGTTTCCAGTGCCCGTAGCAAGGCTAACCGTCTTGCTGTACTCGCCACCATTGTCGTTGTCGACATTGTTGAACGTGCCGTTGTAGGTGAAGGTCACGTTGAGTGGCCCAGTGACTCCAGGGAAGTTGAAGTTGCCGTTGGCGTCACTGAATACGGTTCCAGCGGCGCTGGTGATTCGCATATAGCCAGCGGGCAGAGCAACGGGAGGGTTGCTCGGAAGGTCGGGCAGCTCGCCAGTCGTGACAAGGCTCTTTACATTTCCGCCGACGTCGAAGAAGTGAATCTCGTTGTCGCTGCGGATGACTCGAAGCGCGCCTTGCGCGCTGATCGAATACATCGAAGCTTTGGGCTCTTCGCCCTCAGTTTCATTGCCGACGCGGACCTTCCATGCGAGCGCGCCTGTGCGTAGCTTGGCGGTCTCGTCTTGGGCGATCACAAGGCCGTCGACTGAGACGTCAAGGGCTTCGAGTCCAGTCTCGTCTTGGAATGCCTGGACGGCGAAGCGCTCGGCGCGCTCGGCCGTGATCGTGGGTGTTGCATTGCTTGGGAGCACACTGTCAGGCAGTCCAACGGTGTCGAGCGAGAGCAGCTGACCGCTTTGATTGAACAGTGCGTTGACGAATCCACGGTCGACGGGAACGCCATTGACAAACTGCTGGAACTGGACGGAAGTCTTGTCGGTCGTGCCGATCAAACCGAGTGGCAAGAAGTCGACCGAGTCGAGCTCAAGCTGGCCAGTGGAGATCCCCATGAGGTCATAAGCCTCATCGAGATAAAGGCGTCCGAGCGTTTCGAAGTCCGCATCGGTATAAGGGGTGAACGGTGCGGCCGTACTGCCTCCGTAGACGAAGCGACTGTAGCCAGTGTCGCCAGCAAAAATGGACAGCCAGTTGGCGCCGTGGTCCGCGCGCCAAGTAGAAAGGGCGTCGCGAACTTCGAGGCCATTCGCAAAGCCCGAACTCTTCATCTCGGAAGATTCGGGTGCTGGCGTTTGGGCTAGTGCGGTAGCGCTTACGGCCGCTATGAAGGCGGCGCTTAGCAGTAATCGTTGCATGGGGGGTCCCTTGGGGAAAGGCTCTTACGGTGTGGGTGGGGGGCTGAAGCTCTGGGCGTCCAGCCTTGTACTTCTAGGACTTACTTCTACCCGAGAACGTTCCCCTTAGTGGCGCTCCTCGACGGTATAGTTCGGGTAAATGGGATAACTAGCAGCGCCACATACCCTTTATGCGAGATGGAAAGGGGGGCACTTTCACCAGAATCGCCATTCTTAGGGCCTCAGGGGGCTGGCAATGGCAAACTGTCTGTCAAGCGAACGCTGAATCGCTAGTTTTATGAACTGGTGCAGCGCCCCCCCTTTTTTTATTTCAAGCCAACGCAAGTCGCTCCACCATGAAGTTCCGCATCGAATACTGCATGGGCTGAAACTATCTGCCCCAAGCGACCGGTCTGGCCGCTGAACTCACCACCGCCTTCCCAAGCGCCGAAATCGAGCTCAAAGAAAGCTCGGGGGGAGCATTCGAGGTCACTCTGGGCGACAACTTGGTCTACTCCAAGCTATCCACGGGTCGATTCCCGCAATACCAAGAAGTCCCGCTGCTCTGCTTGGGATAGCCTGAAGGCTCCGCTCTCCTCATCGAAGTCTCCCCCGGAGCCCAAATAGGGCATCCTCTTCATGACCTCTAACACTTCTCCAGGTTCTGGGCCACGTCTTGGCACGGGCCTCTTCCTGATCTCGGCTGCCGTGCTTGCCCTTCAGGTTCTCCTGACGCGCGTCCTCTCCGTTCAGATGTGGCACCACCATTCCTACACGGTGGTGACCATGACGCTGCTCGGGTTCGCTGTCGCCGGAAGCATTGTGACGGTCAAACCGCGGCTGCTCGATGGAGACCCGCGCGTTCGTCTCGCCTGGTGTGGCGTCCTGTTCAGCATCTCGACGATCGTTGGCTACTTGATTCTGGACGCGACTGCGGAGCGCGCCTCGGACCTAACGGAGAAAGGACACTTCTTCACCCTGGGAATCTTCTACAGCTACCTGCTCGTGCCCTATGTGTTTTCTGGGCTTGTGGTGGTCATCGCGCTTTCGGTTGCAAAGGAAGTGCACAAGCTGTACTTCGTGAACTTAGTCGGTAGTGCGCTGGGCGCATGGCTGTTCATCTTGCTCGTCGCGCCGCTTGGCGCTGAGCGTTTGCTTGTCGTCTGCGCGGCGGCTGGACCGCTTGCGGCGTTAGCGTTCCTGCGAGGTGAAAACCAAGGCGAGTCCGGAGCGATTCGCCTCCCCCGCTTTGCCGCGGTAGTCTGCCTCGCCGGGTGCCTGGGCTTGTTTGCTGTCGCACCGTCGTGGCTTGAGGTCGGTGTCGCATCAAACAAAGCTGAGGCGGATCACATTGCCGCAAAAATCGGCGCTGAGCCGTTAGAGACGCGCTGGAGCTCGTTGTGCCGTTTGTCGATGGTGCAAATGCCCTCGGGCATGATCAACATCTATCAAGATGGCGACGCGATTACGGTGATGCACTCCGACGAGAGTTGGAAGCTCGAGCCGCCCGTCGCTCTGAACACGGTTGGCTATCTTCCGCACATGTATTCGGGGCCTAATGGATCCGAAGACAAGCGTTCGGAAATGGACGTACTGGCCATTGGAATTGGCGGTGGTATCGATTTGCGTTATGCGCTCGATAACGGCGTCAAGAGCGTGCTAGGCATCGAAATCAATGGCGAGACGGTGCAGATCGTCGGCGAGGATTTCAAAGCACACAACGGCGACATTTATCATCGCCCCGGTGTCGAAGTACGCGTCGGCGAGGGCCGCAGTACCCTGCGCCGACTCGATCGCAAGTTCGACCACATTCAACTCTCGGGAACAGACACCTACACGGCGGGAAACTCGGGTGCCTATGTGCTTAGTGAGTCGTACCTCTACACCCAAGAGGCGCTCGGCGAATACCTCGATCACTTAGACCCCGATGGTGGAACGCTGGGTTTCATTCGCCTTGCGTACAGCCCGCCGCGCGAGATGCTGCGGCTTGTCGCGATCGGCATGGAGGAGATGCGCGATCGCGGTTTCGAGGAGCCGTCCAAGCACGTCGTTGTTATTACGCATGAGCAGCAGCACCCGAAAGACCCCGAGCTTGTCGTGCGCTTCTCAGCGTGTGTGTTTTCGATGCAGCCGTTTTCTGACTTCGTGTTGGACTACTACGCTAGGACCGACGATGGGTGGCCCGACCACTTCGCGCACTACTTGCCGGGGCGCACAGACGGCCCCTTTGCCGAGCTTGCGGCGTCGATCGAGGCTGGCATGGAAGACGAATTCTACGCCGCCTACCAAGACGGCCAATGGGACATCACGCCTGTTGGCGACGACTCTCCGTTCTTCTTTAATTTTCACCACTGGGACGCGCTATTTTCGACGGGCGAAGAGGCCGAGTGGCTCGAGCTTACCGGAGGCCCGATCGGACTGAAGATCCTTGCGACCCTGCTGATCCAGACGAGCTTGCTCGTCGCTCTGATGGTTGTCTTGCCGCTGTTCTTCCTGCGCCGCGAAGGTCTGAGAGCACCGAACGCCGGAAGACACTTGATCTACTTCCTCGGACTCGGCGCGGGATTTATGTTCCTTGAGATCAGCACGATTCAAAGGCTTGTCCTGTTCCTTGGCCACCCGACGTATTCGCTGACGGTCACGCTCTGCTCGTTCTTGCTGTTCGCGGGTCTTGGCAGCCTGTTCGCGGGCCGTTACGTCGGACGCGAAGCCTCGGTGCTACGCAAAATCGTCCCGATTCTCGCCCTTTCAATCTTAGCGCTCGCAGTGATCCTTGAGACGGCCCTCGATGGCGCCCTATCGCTGCCGTTGCCAGCCCGCGTCGCGATTGTGATGGCCCTTTTGGCCCCCATGAACTTCCTGATGGGCATGCCATTCCCCTTGGGATTGGCACGCTTGAAGAGGCTCGAACCCCGTCTCGTGCCGTGGGCGCTTGGCGTCAACGGTGGAGCAAGTGTAGTCGCCTCTATTCTGTGTATAGTGGTCGCAATGGAGTCAGGCTTTCGCACCGTCTCCTTGATCTCGGCTGCGATCTACATCTTTGGAGTTTTGGTCTTTACGAGCGGACCTCTCGCTCCAGATCAAGACGGAGCGTGAAATCGGCAGGGACTGTGCTACAACGGCCCCATGGACCTCTACAATTTCGAACACACTTCCGTCGAGGGACGGATGGCGCGCACCAAAGTCGTCGCTACGATTGGCCCCGCATCCGAGGGCATCATTGGCGAGTTGATTGATGCTGGCCTGCGAACTGCACGCATCAACTTCAGCCACGGCGAGCCCGACGAGCACCGCCGGCGAGTCGCCGACATTCGCAGAATCGCCGAAGAGCGAGGTGTAGGAATCGGGATTTTGGCGGACATTCAAGGCCCCAAGTTGCGCCTCGGTAAGTTCGCCGGTGGCAAGCGAGAGATCTTCGTTGGCGACAACTTGACGCTTATCGAAGGGGACGGCGAGGCCAACGAGGGCGAGGCCCTGCTCAACTTCCCAGGATTCTCTGCGTCGATCGACGTGGGGCACTGCGTCTTCCTTGCTGACGGTCAGTGCGAGCTCGTTGTGGAGAAAGTGCAGAGTGGTGTCGCAATAGCGCGCGTAATACGCGGGGGTTGGATTGGCGATCGCAAGGGCGTTCACCTGCCCGACACGGACTTGGCAATCCGCCTGCCGACACCAAAAGATGTTGTCGATATCGCCATGGCTCGCGAAATGGAAGTCGACATGATCGGCGTTAGCTTTGTCGGCTCTGGAGCCGACCTTCGCGCCGTACGGAAGATGGCTCCGCAAGCCCTTCTTGTCGCGAAAATCGAGCGCTCGGCGGCCTTGATGAACCTGGAAGACATCATGGAGGAGACCGACGGAATTATGGTCGCCCGCGGCGACTTGGGGGTGGAGACACCCCTCGAGAAGCTCCCTTTGATTCAAAAAGATCTGATCGACCGGGCCCTGATGGCCGGAAAGTTCACGATTACGGCGACCGAAATGCTGGAGTCGATGGTAGTTGCGGCGCGTCCAACACGCGCCGAGGTCGCCGACGTGGCCAACGCCGTGCTGGACGGTACCGACGCCGTCATGCTGTCTGCCGAAACCGCTGTCGGCGCTAATCCCATACGCGCAGTTCAGGCCATGCAGGAGATCGCACTGGCTATGGAGGCAAGCGAGCGCTACGCGAGAGCTACGCGCGTTGCATTCCGTTCCGCAGAGCCCAGCTTTTCGAACGGAACTGCGCTAGCAGCCGTGCAAGCATCAAAAGCGCTAGACATCAAGCACATCGTCTGCTTTACCGAGACTGGCAACACCGCTCGTCAGGTCTCCCGCTTCCGGCCCAAGGCCGACGTGATTGCACTGACGCCTCACCGGCGGACTTTTCAAGCCATGTCCGTGATGGGGCACGTGCGCCCCGTACTTTTCGAGCGCCGGGACAGACTGGAAACCATGCTGACCGATGGTTCGCAGCTTTTGGTGGACAAGGGCATTTGCACGACAGGCGAGCAGGTAGTTATGGTTGCTGGCGTGCCACCGGGGATCGCGCGGACGACCAATGTTATGAAGCTTCACCACATTGGCGAGGTGTCGAGTCTTTATTAGGCACTGGCTCGGATGTCCCGAGAAAGCGCACTAATCCTCACGAACTTGGCGGATTTCGCACCTGCCCTGTTGACGGATCCGGCGATCCACGAAAAAGTGTCTGCTTCGTGGCAGTAATCAAATCAATCAAGAGCGAACTCGAGCGCTTGCGGCTGTTCCGCCTCAAGATGCCCTCGGACGAAGGTCTCACAAAAGAGCGCAAGAGCGCGGCTAATGTGATCTGCATTGCCAGCGGCAAGGGCGGCACAGGCAAGAGCATCTTGGCGACCAACCTTGCCTATTTGCGGGCTAGGCAGGGCCAGCGCGTCCTACTTGTGGATTTCGACGCTGGCATGGCGAACGCGCACCTCCTTCTGGGCGTGGTACCTAAATACGATTTGGGCCATGTGATGTTGGGCGAGGTCCTTGCACACGAGGCCCTTGCGGACGGCCCCTGCGGCATGAAGTTATTGTCTGGTGGCGTAGGCCGCCACTCCTTGGTCAGTCCAACTCGACGCCAGTTGGACCGATTGTTCCGCGCTCTACACCCCCTGGAGAGCGATTTCGACCTGGTCATCATCGATCACGGCGCGGGCATGGGGTATGCGACGGTTGCCCATTTGGCTGCGACAAGTACCCTACTCTTGGTTACTAACCCCGAGGTCACGGCGCTCTCGGACGGCTACGCTTTGTACAAACGCGCGAACATGGTCAACCCCGAGATCAAGGTCGGCTTGGTCATGAATCGCTGCGCTTCCGAGGCCGAAGCTAGTAGCGCTTGGGATCGCTTCCGCGGCGCTTCGCAGCGCTTTCTCGGGCACGCTCCGCAGTACATTGGATGGATCCCCGCGGACTCCAGTGTTTCCCGCAGCATCGCACGGCGAGAGCCCGTCACGCTGATGGATCCGAGCTCTCCGGCGGGCCACGCAATCGAAGCCGTCGCCAACTGGACGCCGATCGACTTCGCACGTACTCAGCGCCCGTTTTATGCGCGCGCTCGCTCTGCGCTGCGGTAGTCGGAACTTTCTACACCGGAGCTCGATGACTCTTTTATTAGAGGCCTTCGAGAACGCCATTGAACCGCGGCGTTAGATTGGCCATAACGGGATTGCGGGAACTCTCCGCGGACTTATCTCGATGCAAATTCTCTCTCTAGCGAACCAAAAAGGCGGCTGTGGCAAGACCACGACTGCCATCCATCTGGCCGCGGCGCTGCACGCTGCCGGTCAGCGGACTTTGTTGGTCGATTTGGATCCCCAAGCACACGCGACACTCGGGCTCGGCTGTCACGTGGGGCCGGCACCTTCGCTAATCGAGGTTCTGCGCGGCGAGGTTCCGGCAGAGGTCACCTTGCGCGAGTTGCGGCCCGGTTTGTGCCTCTTACCTGCGACATTGGCGCTGGGCGAGTTTGAGGAAGAGGCCAACGTCTCTCTCGAACCGGAGCGTGCTCTGAGGCATGCACTTCGCCCCCTGCACGGTACATTTGATTTTGTTGTGATCGACTGCCCGCCGCGCGCCGATGGGGTGCTGACCGCCAACGCTGTTCGCGCCGCTAGCCAAGTCGTACTCGTTGTAGAGACGGGGGCCTTTGCTTTGCAGGGCGCTGTGCGCGCGCACGAAATCTTCCGCGAGATGCTCGATGCTGATGGCAGGGTTTCGCCGATTCGCGTCCTTGCGACGATGTTTGACCACCGCACGCGCTTTGCGCGCGATGTTCTCGTGGGCATGCATGCGCGTTTTGGCGAGCACATGTACGACACGGCGATTCGCTCTAGCGTGAGGTTGCGCGAAGCCGTGGCCTCGGGCGTCCCCTTGCAGTGGGCGTCCCCCCGCGCAAGAGCGTCGAGCGATTTCGCCGCGCTTGCCGCTGAGGTGCTTGCTCCCTCCTCTCTTGCCCAATCCGTTAGCACTCCCTCGGAGCTCTGATCTATGGATTCTCTCGCTCTTCTGTGTAATCTTCACGGCGATGGCCCGGCAACTTTGGCTGGCCTTCGCAAGCTCGGTTGCTTTGACCTGTCCACCGTACTTTTGCTAGATAAAGTTATTCTAGCTACGATCTTTGGTGAGAGTGAGAAGGTGGCTGCTCGCTTTAGCCGCGAGGCTAGGGTGCTTGCGGATCGGCTTGGCGAGCCCGTCCAGGAGTTGGAGCGCGAGATGAATTCTGAGGTCGAAAAACCGGTAGAGGCAGAACTCCAAGTCGAGCCGATCGAATCTCCTCGGGATGACTATGCCGCGACTTTGGACATCGAAGAGTTCGCGCCCGAGTTGGAAGCTACAGCCTCCGAAACTCTGACTCCTTTCCCCGCGCTTTCGAGGGTGGATTCAGCTTCAGCGGAGCTCTTGGGAATGACACCACGGAGCGAACCCATTCTGTCGGGTCCGTCGGACCCGATTGCGAGGACCGCCCCCAAGGGCGTCGTCGTCAATGCCGTGCTCGAATTTTGGAGTCGGCTGGACGGGCGCGAGCCGCCTGCGAACTTCACCGCGAGCAGCCACTTGCGCCATGCGCCCATCGAAGGTTTCCCTCAAAGCGCGGCCGAACAGCTGTGCGCGGCCGGTATCGAGACGCTTGAGGAATTCGTCGAGGCGGAAATCCTAGAGCTCGTCTCGAAGTCAGACTTGCCCTACACGAAGTTGGCGCACCTCCAGTTTTTGGCGCGTAAAGCGCTGGGGCCGAACTCACGCCCAGAGCCTGTAGCGACGCTTAGCCCCGAGCCCGCGCCCTCAGATGAAGGTGTCGAGCTGACGCCCTTTGGGCGCAAGGAGCAGAAAGAGCAGCCAATACTCGAGCCCGAATCGGTCGAAGAGGGGCCCGCCGGACCGTTTGCCTAGTCTTTCGCAGCTCGCGGACAACTAGATCTCTTTCGCCAGGAACATCTCCAAGCGTTCGCGCCAAAGCTGGCGGTCGGGCTGTAGAACGACGCACTTTCGCATTAGCTGAACAGCCTCGGTCGTCTGGCCAGCGGAGAATAGGGCGCAGGCAAGCGTGTCGATGATGTTGGGTTCGTCAGGAGCGGCCTTTACGCTCTCGCGAGCCGTCTTGATTGCAAACTCGCGCATCTCGTCGTCGAGTGCACCCCAGTCGAGGTAGAGCTCCCATGCGAGGTGGTTGCCCTCGGTCGCGCGTTCGTCCTTCGGACAGTGCGGCCACGCTCGCCGGTGAGCGATGTGGTAGTTCTGCATGTGCCTGGCAGCGAGCTCGCGGTCATCTTTTGCCGTTGCAGAAAGAGCGAGCTTGCGCTCGAGCCACGCGATGTTGTGCCAGCCCTCGAAGAGAATCTCGGAGTAGGTCTCGTCCTTCAGGAACTTGATCATCGGCGCGGGGGCCAAGTCGAACTCGAGCTGCTCTAGAAGCTCTTGCAATAGGATGCGCCGCATAGTTAGCGACCTGGCCTTTGGATCGAGCTGGCGGATCATCCGGAGCTGCTCGTTATAGCCGCTAAGGTCGTCGAGGTCCCTGAGCTTGAGAGCGTACTTCCAAATCGCCGGTAGGTCGGTTGGTGCGGTTTGGACGCGGCGGCGGTGGTCGTCGAGTGTGTCGCGATCGGCGAGGATACGCTCGATCTCCGGGAGTAGCATATAAGTCGGCATATAGCCGCCGATGCGATCGCGAAGGCTGCCGTCGGAGTTCAGAAAGATGAGCGCGGGGTAGTGCGACTTCGTGGGGAAACGGGTGTCCAGGGGAATGCCCTCGTCACTTTCCGCATCGATAGAGAAGCACAGCGCGCCCTCGAGTGCCTTGAGGATCTTCGAGTCGGAGTAGGCGTCTCGGTCGAGCTGTTTACACCAGGTGCACCAATCGGTGTAGAAATTGAGGAAGACGACTCTGTTCTCCTTGGCTGCAGTGGCGAGGAGCTCCTTGTAGCTTCCCTTATACCAGTCGATTTTTCCGTGCTGGCTTTCGCGTGCAGTTCGCAGTAGATCCTGCTTGTCCGTGAAGCCGTTACCGGTCTGCAGTACAGCGTGATTCACAAGACCATGGGGGCCTTGGACTTGAAATGCCACGGGTATAACAGCGGCGAGAAGAGTGGGAAGAAGCAGGGGCATGTCTTGAGAGGATAGTGGACACATCGGCATCTGGGGGGCAGTCTCGGCGTGAATCCTGACGGAAAACCGCACTGGGGCGTAAGTCTGATGTGAGGTGCCGTAGACTGTGCCGTCAGCATGGATTCCCTGGGCCCATGCCCATTTTTTGGACTAGGCGTTCCGCGCATGAACGACACTGGGTTTTTACCGAACAACACACCTGATGACTTCCACACCTGCAAGCCCGCTTATCCCCGCTTCCAGTGATCGCCCTGGTGGCGACCCGATCTTCACCCTTCATGGCGAGGCAATGCGTCGAGCGGCGCAGGGCGAGGACATTCTCAATGCCACTCTAGGTGCACTCGTCGAAGATGATGGTTCGCTCGCGGTAATGCCGTCCGTGCACGAAGCACTCCGCCAAACGCCGCTGCAACAGGCCTCGGCCTATGCCCCGATCTCCGGGCCTCCGGCCTTCCTCGCTGCCGTCGAGCACGATGTTTTTGGCGGGCACGCACTCGAGGCTAAGTGTGTCGCCGTCGCGACTCCCGGTGGATCTGGCGCACTCTACGCCGCTGTAGTGAACTTTCTCGAGGCCGGCCAGAAGGCGCTAACCTCATCGTACTACTGGGCACCTTATGACACCCTGACGGGTCTCAGTGATCGGGGGATGGCCACGTTCAACATGTTTGGTGATGACGGCCACCTTGACCTGTCAGCCTTTGAGAGCGCGCTGAACTCCTTACTGGACGAGCAAGGCCGAGCGCTAGTGATCCTGAACAGTCCGTGCCATAACCCAACCGGTTATTCTTTCAATGACGACGAATGGCGTGGCGTGTGCGACATCATGGCTCGCGCTTCGGACCGTGGTCCGGTGACGCTGCTGATCGACTTCGCTTATGCGAAGTTTGCACCTTCTGGTGGCGCGTATTGGCGTGACCACGTGGCTCGCATCCTGCACAAAGTCCCAACGCTCGTCGCGTGGTCTGCTTCGAAGGCATTCGCCCAATACGGAGCACGCGTGGGGGCCCTGATTGCTTTGCACGAAAACGACGAGGTTCGAACGGGTATTGCAAATGCAATGGGGTTCACTTGCCGTGGTACTTGGAGCAACTGCAACCACCTGGGGATGCTTGCTATCGGCAAGGTCCTTAGCGACGACGAGCTACGCTCTGCTTGGGACGAAGACCGCGCCCGCCTGGTCGATTTGCTCAACGCTCGCGTTGTCGAGTTCAACGAGCTCGCGGCGAAGCACAGCTTGCATTTTCCGCGCTACGAGGGCGGGTTCTTCGTCTCGGTATTCTCCGATGACCCCCAAGTGACGATTAGGCATATGCAGGACGCAGGCGTGTTTATCGTTCCGTTGCAGGGGGCGGTACGGGTTGGCCTTTGCGCCACTCCCAAGTCTAAGATTCCAAGGCTCGTCGAGGCTCTCGCCGCTGGCGTCGCCGCCGCCCGGAAAAAAGTCCAGAGCTAATCATCTACTCGCCCCTTCTTCTTCATGAGCAATACGATGTCTAACCAGCCGGCCGCGTCCAATCTGATCGAGCGAGAGGCCGAGTTTTCTCATGCTTATGGTGAGCGCGTTCACTTGATTGACTCGCCGACACTGTCGACCTTGCTTTCGCGGCTGGGTGGAAAGGAAATCCGACAGCCAGAGCTCGTGACTGTCCTTAGAACGGTATACGCCGAGCTCTTTTTGCGCGCGATGGACGGCGAACTCCAAACGAGAGCTGTCGAGGTCCCGACGCGCATGCATGAGATGCATCCACGGGAGGGTGTCTGGCGCGGCGAGATTATCGACCCCGCCCAACAGCTGGTTTTTGTCGACGTGATTCGCGCGGGTTTGGTGCCTGCGCAGTTGTGCTACGAGCTTTGCTCTTCGCTCCTTCCCGACGAGAACTTGCGTGTCGATCACCTGAACATGTCGCGCGTTACGGACGACGAGGGGCGAGTGATCGGCGTCGATCTTTCCGGTAGTAAAATCGGTGGTTCCGTCGAGGGGCGGGTGCTCATTTTGCCCGATCCGATGGGGGCGACGGGGTCGACAACCATCAAGGCGGTGAATCACTATGTCGAGAGCCACGGGCGCCCCTCGAAGATTATCGCCATGCCGATGATTGCCACGCCCGAATACCTGCGAGCGGTGTTGGCTATCGAGGGACTCGTGGTTTACACGCCTCGGCTCGATCGCGGCCTGTCTTCTGACGAGGTCCTCGCTGCCGCTCCAGGAGTATTCTGGGACTTGGAGAAGGGCTTGGACGAGCTCAGTTATATCGTTCCCGGTGCAGGCGGCATAGGTGAGGTGCTGAACAACTCTTGGTGCTAAGCTGGAGGAGACTTTTACTTCTCCTCCCAATCTCCCTGTGAGAAGGCACGCCATGCTGAAGTTGCTCATGCCCATTGTTGTCACCGCCTCTCTTCTCTCATCTTCAGTGAGCCCAACTTGCCCAGGTGATCGCGTCACGGGCTTACCCTTCGCGACGCGCTCCGAGGTTATCGCGCCCGAGGCGATGGCGGCCACGAGCCATCCACTCGCCACAAACATAGCGCTCGAAATCATGCGCGCGGGCGGCAATGCGATTGATGCGGCGATCGCGGCGAATGCCGCGCTTGGACTCATGGAGCCAACGGGCTCGGGTATAGGCGGCGATCTGTTCGCGATTGTCTGGGATGCCAAAGGGAAGAAACTACACGGGCTCAACGCTTCGGGGCGCTCGGCTGCAGGCCTTAATCTCGCGGGAATGCAGGCCGAGCTCGACAAGCGCGGGCAGACCCTGATCCCCTCGAAAGGCGCACTTCCCGTTACGGTTCCAGGATGCGTCGATGGCTGGTTCGAGCTTCACGCGCGTTTCGGTAAGCTACCCATGTCCGACTTGCTCGCGCCCGCCGCCTGCTACGCGCGTCGCGGCTTTCCTGTGACGGAGCTGATCGCCCACTACTGGCAGATGTCGGTGCGCACCCTTGGCGAGCAGCCCGGCTTCTTGGACACGTTTGCAAAAGAGGGTCGCGGCCCGGAGCGCGGCGAGATGTGGACGAACCCACAGCTGGCGGCCACACTAGAGCGCCTCGGTAGAGATGGGCGCGACGTCTTCTACAAGGGCGACTTCGCGAAGACGATGGTGGACTGCCTGCAAAGGGCAGGTGGTGCGCACACGCTCGCGGACTTTGCAAATCACACATCCGAATGGGTCGAGCCGGTCTCGACCGACTACCGCGGATACACCTTGTGGGAGCTGCCGCCGAACGGCCAAGGTATTGCTGCGCTGCAGATCTTAAACCTACTTGAGGGCTATGACATCCAAGGGATGGGCTTTGGCAGCGCGGAGTATGTGCATCACTTCGTCGAGGCCAAAAAGTTAGCTTTCGCCGATCGCTCGCGTCTCTACGCCGATCCCTCATTCACGGACTTGCCGGTGGATGAGCTTATTTCGAAAGAGTACGCCGGCAATCGACGGAAGCTGATCGATCCGATGAAGGCCGCGCTCGAAGTCGAGCCGGGCTTGGCGCTGCCCGCGGCACTCGAAGAGGGCGACACGATCTATCTGACCGTCGCCGACGGCGAGGGCAACATGGTCTCGCTTATCCAAAGCAACTACCGCGGAATGGGCTCGGGTTTGTGTCCGCCGGAGCTTGGGTTTGGGTTTCAAGATCGGGGCGAGCTGTTCGACATGACTCCCGGCCGATCGAATAGCTACGAGCCGTCGAAGCGACCCTTCCATACGATCATTCCCGCCTTCGTCACAAAGGAGGGACAGCCGCTGATCTCCTATGGAGTGATGGGGGGCGCCACACAGCCGCAAGCCCACGCGCAAGTGCTGATCAACCTGGTCGATTTTGGCATGAACTTGCAAGAGGCAGGGGACGCGCCCCGCATCCTTCACACAGGCTCCTCGCAGCCAACAGGGCAAATCATGATCGACGGCGGGTATGTCAGTTTAGAGTCCGGGTTCTCCGAGGAAGTGCGCGCCGACCTTGCCAAACGCGGTCATCAGTTCCGCTCGAAACCGGGCGCATTCGGCGGCTATCAGGCGATCCGCTACGATGCCGAGAAGGGCGTGTACTTCGGGGCGAGCGAGTCCCGAAAAGACGGCCACGCCGCGGGTTATTAGTCATCTTTACCGTCTTTGAAGCATGGCATGTATACGCAGCTTGGCATGACTCCCCGCCGTATCGGATGCAGCTAGGTCCGATCTCGCAGTAGTCTCCAAAGGGAGTGCTTCGGATTTGATTTGGAGGCGCAAGCTCACGTCCCCAAGGTAGATTAGGGTGACCGGCGGCACCGAATTCGGCTGCGAGAAGCAGTTTTTGGATGAGGGAGCGCAACGAAGTGAGACTCCGGCAGTCTGCTTAGTGCCGCGCTCCAAAGTTCCGGTTATCTTGGTCGCTCCTCACGCGGGGCCTCCTCTTCATTGCGAAGGGGATACTCGCGGGGAGAGCTTCTCCTTTGCCCAACGACTCTATGCCTTCGTTTTCCCTTCGCCACTCCCTCGGTCTTCTGGTCCTCGCGGGATGCGCGTCGACCAGCCTCTCTTCAGAAGCCGTCGAGCCGCTGCACATCGTTGTGCTTCACACGAATGACTTGCACGGCCAAGCGCTACCGCGCGAGGCGACTTGGATTGATCGAGAGGCCCCCCCTAAGCGCGGCGGATTGGCCAGGCTTGCCGGTGAGATTCGGATGCGCGAAGCCGAGCTGTCGGAAAGCGGCGCGGTAGTGTTGGTCGTCGATGGCGGCGATTGGTATCAGGGAACTCCCGAGGGCATGGTCGGGGACGGGATGGACTTTGTTCAGTTGCTGAGCCATATCGAATACGATGCGATGTGCGTGGGTAACCACGAGTTTGATCACGGCGTCCCGCACCTTACGAAGTTGCTTGAAGAGACCGGCGTTCCCGGCGTGATCGCCAATGTGCGGAACCGTCAAACGGGTGCTCGGGTAAAGTGGGCCCAACCTTATCGCATCGTAGAGTCGGGGGGCATCCGCATCGCGCTTGTCGGTTTGTTGACGGTGGACACCCCGACGATTACACACGAGGATGCGCGTGAGCTGGACTTCGTTGATCCCCGTCGTGAGCTAAGTGTAGTGATGGCCGATCTTGACCAGCTTTCGGATCCCGTCGATCTTGTTATTCCAGTAACTCACCTCGGTGTGGATATCGATATCGAGCTTGCCGCTGCTCACCCCGAGGTTCCATTGATCGTGGGCGGGCACTCGCACACGACGTTGAAAGAGGGGCTTCGCAGGGGCGACACACTGATTGTTCAAACCGGGTGTAAGGCGACGGCCCTAGGCCGTGTTGACTTGTATTTGGACCCCGTAACTTTCGAGGTCGTGAACTCGAGCGCGCAGCTGATCGAACTACCGGCTGACGAGGAGCGGACGGATGCCGAGTTGGCAACGGCATGCGAGAAGCTGGCGAGTGTTAGCGCAGAGGAAATGGATACGCTCGTGGGGCAGCTGGCCGGCCCATTGAGGCGCGGCCGTGGCACCGAGAGCAGTACAGCGGGAAACTGGATTACGGACGCGATGCGCGCGCGGGCAAGTGCCGATGTTGCGATTCAGAATCGGGGCGGGATTCGGCGCAATCTAGATGCCGGGCCGGTACTTCGGCGCGACCTGTTCGAAGTGCTGCCGTTCGGGAATACACTTACAACCATGAACCTGACTGGCGCTGAGCTTGTGGAGGCTATGAAGGCGGCGCTCCTTGACAAGCGGCACTCAGGCGTCGAGTTCAGTGGCATGACGGTGCTGTGGAAAATGGACGGTGAAGATGTGGCATTCGCGGGCTTGCTTGTTGGTGAGACTCCGGTCAATCTAACGTCGACGTATCGCTTGGCGACGAACTCGTTTCTCGCAGGTGGTGGGGATTCTTACCTGCCGGCAATCGCCAGAGAAGAATCGAAAGTAGACACGGGGATTATCATGCGCGAGCTCTGTGAGGACGCTTTGAGCAAGGGCCATGGTGAGGTCATCCCCTCGGAAAATCGCTATCGGGAAATATCGGAATGAAAGTACTTACAGCCACCCTTCTGAGCCTTTTGCTAGTCGGCGCCGAACTAGAGCATGCTCGCGCAATCACCGTGCAGCCCCTAGTCGGCAGCCTCCGCGACGATGTCAAAGACATGGATATCGAGCAGCTCGCAAAGGAGCTATACAGCGAGGATGAGTCGCGCCGCCGCGCCGTCGTGCGCCAATGCGTGAAGTTGAACACGACGGAGTCGTGGAAAATTGTCGTTGAAGCTCTTGCGAATGAAAAGGGCCGTCCTGCGGACGAGGCTCAGGTGCAGCTTGCCAAGCTCGATGACGAAAAGGTGTTGAAGTTGCTGTGGGGCAAGGAAGGACTGAAATCCAAGGACCCGCTGATTCGCACGCGTGTCGCCGAGCTGATCGGACGGCGGGAGATGGGGGTCGATGCCGAGTTCCTACGCAGGCACCTGTCGGACAAGGACCCCGAGGTTCGGCGCCTCATGATGTGGAGCATCGAGCGCTTGGCGATTGCGAAGCGACTGCTGGGAGAGCCCGAAGCCGAGCTACTCAAGCCCCTGTCGAAGATGGCGAAGAAGGATCGCGACGGCGCGGTTCGAGGTGCCGCTTTGCTTGCCTATGGCGCGCTTGGTACGCCAGACGAGGCCATGGCTTTGGCGAATATAGTCGCCGAGGACAGACTGGCCGCCGCGCGATGCGGTGTGGCGCAGCTCGCTCCTCTCTTGGCCGGACACAGCGCAGACGGCGCGTTCGACTTGCTGCGACGCTTAGCATCGGCCAAGGAGTTCTCGGTTCGCCGGGCAGCCGTCACGGGCCTGGGGAAACTGGGGACGAAGACTGGGGCCACACTTTTGATTACGCGGCTTGAGGAAGAGCAACGCCCCCGCATTCGCTGGGCCATCGTCGACACGTTGCAACGGCTTTCGGGGATGAAGTACCGCTTGGATATTCGCCCTTGGATGAAGTGGCTGGACGAAATCGGCGACGATTGGACACCCGTGATTCAAGAGGCGGAGCAGGGAAAGGCGGATCGTGGGGATGCGACGATTGCATTCTCCGGTCTGCCGATCTTGAGTGACCGTGTCTGCTTTCTTATCGACCTTTCGGGCTCGATTTGGACGAAGCAGGCCGACGGCACCATCCCCAAGGACATCGTGGGAGAACGCTTGCAGCTCGCCATCGACCGCCTATCGGAAGACACGCTTTTCAACGTGATCCCATATATCAATGATCCCGTCCCTTGGATGGAAGAGGTCCAAAAAGCAAAGCCCAAAGCTCGCGAGGCCGCCAAGGAGTTCTTTACTGACTGCCGGGCGCGCGGCGCAGGCAATGTCTATGGGGCAATCCAGCTCGCGCTCTTGGATCCGAACGTAGATACGATCATCATTCTTACGGACGGCGCGCCGTCTGGCGGACACCGTTGGAATCTCGAGCTTATGGTCAACTTGCTCGTCGAGCAGAATCGATTCAGATGTGTGACCTATGACACTCTGCTTGTGGGCGCGAGTAAATTCCTTACCGGGTCCTGGGAAGAGCTCGCCGCGGCAACCGGGGGCGAATGCACTTCGATTGAGCTCTAAGCAATGACTCAGACCCTTTCTTGCTCTGCTGTGCGCGAGCTCGATCGCAAGTCGATCGAGGATCGCGGCATTCCCTCAATCCTATTGATGGAGAACGCGGGTCGGGCCTGTGCAGAGGCCTGTGTGCACCTCTTGGAAAAAGCGCACTCAAATGGCCCAGTTCTCGTGCTCGCGGGCCCTGGAAATAACGGTGGCGACAGCTTTGTGATTGCGCGCACGCTGTTTAATCGGGGCTTTACAGTGCGCTTATTTTTCATCGGTGACCCTGCAAAAATCGAATCGCTTTCCCCTGAGACCCAGGCCAACGCGCGCATGTGGAACGAACTCGATCCGGGGCGAACCCTCAACGAAGATGCCCGCGATTTTGAAGCTGCACTGTCGGATTCCCCGGCACTTGTTGTGGACGGTATGTTCGGAACTGGGCTTACTCGGAAGCTTCGCAGCCCCTGGCTCGAAGTTGTACAGAGCGTCAATGGGAGCATTGTCCCCGTTCTCGCGGTGGATATCCCCAGTGGCCTGCAAGGGGATTCGGGCGAGGTACTTGGCGCGGCGATTCAAGCCACGGAAACCGTGACGTTCGTAGCTGCGAAACCTGGCTTACTTTGCGGCGAGGGCCCGTCGCATGTCGGTGCTCTTTCGGTGGCAGAGATCGGGATTCCGCGCCTTCTAATCGAGGGCGCAATTATGAAGGAGAACCAGCATGTCTGAGGTGACCGTTATCACCTCTACGGAAGTTGTGCGCAAGTTGGCACTTCTGATCGCGTCGTTCTTGGCTTTGTCCTTTGCGCACGCAGTTCTCGTCCCGATATTTGAAGGACCGGACGAGGTCGACAATCTGACCTACATTCGGTACATCGATCACGAAGGTCACTTGGTCACTCCAGCGACCGAGATGACTTACGAGCTCGAACACCTGAGCCGTGGGCTTTTACCGCCGCTTTGGTTTCTGACGATGCTGCCGGTCTACCAGGCGTTGGATTGCGATCAGTGGGCGCCCGCGCCTGTACTAAGTCAGGACTTCTTGCGGAGCACGACTGCGCAACAAGCGACGGCACGGGCTGGTGGTACCGAGGACGACTTGTTAGACACACCTCTTTCGCGCCTCTTTTATCGACACGGTGGGGACGAGGCCGAGGGCCTAGGTACTTTCGAAGGAGCCACTGGCTCGGTTCGAATCCTGCGTATGACAAGTGCGCTGTGGGGAGCCCTTGCCCTGTTGGCGTCCTGGCTAACCCTGCGGCGGGTGCTCGGTTGCGATCACCGAGCTCTGTGGTTTACCGCCTTACTCGCGTGGACTCCGCAGCTGCAGTTCCTCTCGGGCAACTTGACGATGGACCTAACGGTCGCCGCTCTTGGAACGTTGGCCCTGTGGGCAATGGTCGAGTGGATTGCCGGTGAAGGCGAGCCGTGGCGTTGGGGTCTGCTAGCGGGGCTCTTTGCCGGTCTGTGCGCGCTCACCAAGTTGAATGGCCTGGTCTTGATTCCGGTCATGGTACTGGCCGTGCTCCTCGCAAGTCGTCAAGGCCGTCTTAGCGGGAAATCGCTCTGGATCTCGGGGCTTGCTCTCGGACTTGTCGCGGGTCCATACTTCTTTTCGAGCTGGGCCGAGTCGGGGCATCCCCTTTGGATGTGGCACTACCAGGGGCTTAGCGACTATCACAACCCCCCCGGTTTTGAGCCAGCGGTTTGGAATGCGACGGGCATCTGGACATACCTGCAGACCATCTTCCTGAGCTGGTTCGCGGACTTCGGCTGGATGTCGGTGTGGTTTGATGCCTGGATTTCACTACCCGTGATGGGGGTGATGATTCTCGCTAGTGCCGTCGGCAGCTATGGAATCCTACGGAGGCTAAGGGGGAACTCTATGGGAGCCCGTGCTGCATCCACCGTGGAGTCAAGGCGCGCCGCGGCCACGGTTTTCCTCTTCTTGGCTGCAGTAGCGATTCAGTTGGCAGAGCTCTGGTTCAACCTGAGCTTCTCTCAGCCTCAAGGGCGGCACCTGTACCCATTTTTGGTGGCGGTCATCTTCCCGGTCGGTCTTGGGTTGGAGCGCATGCGGCTCTTGAAACCCTTCGCATTATTGTCCTTGGCCCTCTCGCTGGCGGCCTTCCCGATGTTGGTTGACCGCTTGCGCCCCGCTGGTTGGAACAAAAACCCCGGTATCGCCGTGACAGACATGGGCCGCGCTCCGCAGCCCGAGATTCTCAATACTTATGCGTCAGTGCGCTGGCTCGTCGATGGCGACGTCTCCTTGTCGTGGCCCATTGCCGCGTCGGACGCTGTTTCCGGCGGTCCCGCACCAACACTGTATTGGCAGACCCGTCCTGGATTTTGGTACGAGGCCTACCTCGGATTGGATAATCGTGACCTCCAGGACCTGCCCTGGACAGAGTCCGGGATCCTTGTACGCGCGACAAGCTACTTCAAAGAGCCATTGGGCGGCGTCTTTTCCATCCCCGAAGGCTTTTGGCAGGGCCTCTCCCCGGGCCAAGAGCTCTCTATCCAAATCGTCGAGCTCACCTCTGCAGGCGAAGCTACTGGGTACAGCTTTCGCCGCAGGATCCTCCGCTGATAGCGGCCCCAAGTCACGTGTTTGCCGAAACCGTGCCCTAGGTATTCCACTTTGCCGCCACATAACGGCCGCAGAGCTTTATCCTCCCCGCCATGCAAGTTGCCCTGATTCACGAACACGGTGGGCCCGAGGTCATTCGCATCGAGGATCGACCCGTTCCCGAGCCCGGCCCGGGCGAAGTCCTGGTCCGCGTGCTTGCCGTTTCGATCAACCACCTCGACATGTGGGTTCGCCGCGGCATGCCCGGAATGGCAATCCCTTTTCCACGCATCCTTGGCTGTGATGGAACCGGCGAGATCGTCGCTTTTGGCGAGGGCACGGAGTTGGCCTCGGACCTAAGCATTGGCGAGGTCGTTGTTATCGAGCCCGGCTATAGCTCGGGTCTGAGCGACATGGACAAGGCTGGCCTTGACCACTTGTCCGATGACTACAAAATCCGGGGCGAGCACTCCAACGGTCTAGACGCGGAGTTCATTGCAATCGAGGCGCGCTTTCTCATGCCGCTTCCAGCCGGTATCGATCCCGTGCAAGCAGCCGCCATGCCTTTGGCATTTGTCACGGCTTGGGGGATGTTGGTGACGCGTGTCAACCTGCAACCCGAGGAGACCGTACTCGTGCTTGGTGGCACGAGCGGCGTTGGTTCGGCTGCGATCCAGATCGCCAAGTACATCGGAGCAACGGTTGTTGCAACGGCGGGGACCCCGGAAAAGCAGCAGCTCTGCCGCGACCTTGGCGCGGACGAGGCGATCAGCCACAACGAGCCAGGTTGGAGTAAGCTCGTGCGTGAGTTCACAGATGGCAAGGGCGCAAATGTGGTCGTCGAGCACGTCGGGCCAGCTACATGGAAGGACTCGATGAGGGCGCTCGCTCGAAACGGCCGCCTGGTCACATGTGGCGGAACGACGGGCCCCGAGGTTAGCGTCCTTCTTCCGCACCTTTTCATTAAGAACATCAGTGTGCTCGGCTCAACGATGGGACCTCGCGACGCCTTCCCCGCGATCTTCGATGCCGCGGCAAGCGGCGCTCTGAAGCCGGTCGTCGACCGCGTGCTTCCCATGACCGAAATAGTCAGCGCACACATCGCCCTAGAGAATCGCGAGGTCCTGGGCAAAATCGTACTTATCCCCGGAAAGTAACCCGCCGCCGCAATGTCACTATCGCGCTCGGCCCCTCCAGTAATCGTATGAACGCAGATTCAATCCAAACCGCAGCTGTTATCGGAGCAGGGACCATGGGCCACGGCGTGGCGCAAGTTCTGGCTATGGCCGGCATCCAAACACGCCTGTTCGATATTGATCAGGATGGTATCGAGCGCGGCCTTTCGAGGGTCGCGGCGAATCTCGATAAGGGCGTGGCTCGCGGGAAAGTCAGTGAGCATTCCGCTGCCGCCGCGAAGGCGCTCTTGACGGGTACCACTGACATGTCAGTTGCGATCGAGGGCGCTGACGTCGTGATCGAAGCCGTCCCTGAGATCATGGAACTCAAGAAGAAGATCTTCACACAGCTCGGCGATGCCCTTGGACCGAACGTCCTGCTAGCGACGAACACATCTTCACTGCCGATCTCGGAGATCGCCTCGGCTGCAAAGTATCCCGAGCGCGTGACGGGAATGCACTTCTTCAATCCGGTGCACATCATGAAGTTGGTCGAGGTCGTCAAGACACCCGACAGCTCCGAGGAAGCTATCGCAACTTCGATGGACCTCGCCCGCAGGTTTGGGAAGGATCCCATTCTTGTCAAGGACTCGCCGGGCTTCGCGTCAAGCCGCTTGGGCTTGGCAATTGGGCTCGAGGCGATGCGCATGCTTGAAGGTGGCGTTGCTAGCGCCGAGGACATCGACAAGGCAATGGTCCTTGGCTATGGATTCCCGATGGGGCCGCTGAAGTTGACGGACCTTGTCGGCTTAGACGTCCGCCTTTCGATTGCGGAATACCTGTCAGGCCAGATCGGGGCTCACTTCGCGCCCCCGCAAATCCTACGGGACATGGTCGAGCGCGGCGATCTTGGCAAGAAGAGCGGTAAGGGTTTCTACGACTGGGAGAAGTAGCTTCTAAGCTGTGATCATGCCCGAAAACGAACCACAAAGCGGCGCTGACCCCGCGGGCCTTACCCAAAAGCTAACTCCCAAAGGGGAGCGGCGGTGGGCCCTGACCGGTTGCATTGGTTGCACTGGATTTCTAGTGCTTGGGATCTTGATGACGATCCTTGGTGTTAGGTCTGCCCAAACG
>Ga0315322_10000363_pt1 | contig 33307 bp, 51 predicted proteins | sample M110021515metaG_FD_203461 | JGI IMG/M metagenome (GOLD analysis project Ga0315322, IMG submission 203461) | Ammonia-oxidizing marine archaeal communities from Monterey Bay, California, United States - M1 100m 21515 | ecosystem: Environmental > Aquatic > Marine > Intertidal zone | place: USA...
GTTTTGGTGGGGATGCATTGGGTATTAAAAGGTGTTTAGTTGCAAGCAGTGTTGTGATATTCTCAATGCACGGCGTTTTTTATGAGTGCCGTGCTGGTAACGTGGTGGCTGATGTACTCGGCTAACGGCTCGGATTTAATACGATATGACGGGCCGTATAAAAGCCGAGGGGATTGCTACCTTGCTCGGCGGGCGTTGCCAGACAGTCATGAGCCGCTGGGCTGCTGGGATGAGACAAATGTTAATAGACTTGTCACACCAGAACGAGGGCGATGGTCGGGGATTTCAGCCGGTCGAGCCTTGCGACGCAGCGACAAACGGCTGGGACAAACACTTTCGCGCCCAGCGCCGTTGGGAGTGGCTACGCAATCTGGTGAAGAGGCTTTTAGGCTAAATGAGTGATAAAACAGGAGGGAAACCCGCACCCAAAAAGCGGGGGCCGAAGCCAATTAAGATTGATTTAGAGCAGGTCGAGCGGCTGGCCTCGCGAGGCCTTGGCCCGACGCAAATCGCCCGTTCTCTGGGCATTTCTTGGTCTACGCTTGACCGAAACCGCAAGAAAAGAGCGGAACTAGATGACATCATAAAAAAGGGACAGGCTCGCGGCGTGCAAATGGTCACCGACGCGCTGATGGAGAGCGCCACGTCCGGCAACGTCACAGCCCAGATTTTCTATTTAAAGAACCGCGACACCGACAATTGGAAAGACCGGCACGACGTGCAGGTCGGCGGCACCGTATCAATCAGCGACGCATTAACCGCTGCGCGCGGCCGGGCTTTACCCCAGGCTTACCCAGCGGCCAAGACCATTGAGCATGAGCCGGTCGAGACTGGCAGAAACGCTAATAAAAATGACGAGGATGATGATGCATAGCAACTGATTGCATAACAGATGCTGGCCGGCACTCCCGCTTTCTCCCCTAGTGCGGTAGAGCGCCGGTCGGCGGGGCTGGGTATGGTCAGCGACCCCTCCTGCGCGACCCCCCCCGGCCCCGCCCCCTACCGGGGGGTGCGTGTGCGTGACTATAGGGAAAATTTTTTGTGAGGTTTTCGTGAAGTACTCCCCCCAGCAAGAGCAAGAGCTTATGACCGAGGTCTGGTCGCCGGCCATTGCCAATAACCCCCTCGCCTTCGTGCGCTTCGCCTATCCTTGGAACCAAGAGGGCACGCCGCTAGAGGGTCAAAAGGGCCCCCGCAAGTGGCAGGCTGAAATTTTAGAGAGCATCGGCACGCATATCGCTCGGAATGAGCGCTTAGACATGCCTGAGATGTTCCGGCAGGCTGTCGCATCCGGGCGCGGCATCGGCAAGTCTGCCTTGGTGGCCTGGCTAGTGCATTGGATGCTATCCACCCGCCTCGGTGGTACCACTATTGTCACCGCCAACACTGAGCAGCAGCTTCGCTCGCGTACATGGCCGGAGATAGGCAAGTGGCTGACGCTGAGCATTAACGGCCACTGGTTCGACCGGACGGCCACCGCCATCAAGCCCGCCCCTTGGTTCCAATCCGCGCTTGAGCGCGATTTGAACATAGACTGCGGCTATTATTACGCGCAGTCGCAACTGTGGAGCGAGGAAAACCCAGACGCATTTGCCGGCATCCACTCAACTGCTGGCGTGCAGTTGATTATGGATGAGGCGAGCGGTATTCCAGACGCGATTTACACGGTGTCTGAGGGCTTCTTTACCGAGCCGACCAAAAACCGCTTCTGGTTTTCATTTTCTAACCCGCGCCGCAATTCTGGGCCATTTTTTGAGAGCTTCCACTCGGCTGCCGCGTTTTGGAACACCCGGCAAATAGACAGCCGCGATGTTGAGGGCACTGACAAGGCGGTATTTGAGAACATGATTGAGCAGTATGGCGTCGACAGCGCGACGGTGCGCGTTGAGGTCATGGGGCAGTTTCCGCGAACTGATGACGCGACTGTTATTACGCCGGAGCTTGTGCGCAGCGCAATGAGCCGAGACGTGGCGCTTGCCGCCAGTGAGCCGATTATTTGGGGCTTGGATGTGGCGCGTCAGGGTTCGGACAAGTCGGCGCTGGCAAAACGCCAAGGCAATACGGTGCTGGAGGTTAAGACGTTTGGCGACATGGATTTGATGGAATTGTGCGGCGCAATCCAGGTTGAGTATGATGCGTGTTCGGCTATGAGCCGCCCAGATGAGGTCTGCATTGACGTCATCGGACTGGGGGCTGGCGTATATGACCGGCTGCGCGAGCTCGGCGAGGTGCCGGTGGTTGGCGTAAATGTTGCCGAGGCGGCGTCGGTTAAGGGCACCTACTTAAATTTGCGCGCTGAATTGTGGTTTGCCATACGCGACTGGCTCATGCGCCGCGACTGCCGGATGCCGCAGGATGAGCAATTGTATGCGGAGCTAATCGCACCGCAATATGACTTTAACAGTGCCGGCAAGATACGGCTGGAGAGCAAAGAAAAGATGCGCCGCCGGGGCGTGAAGTCGCCTGACCGGGCGGATGCGCTGGCGCTGACATTTGCGTCGGCCGGCGCGGTATTTAGTGGCACGGGCGCTGGCGGCTGGTCGGGCAAGGTAGAAAGCAAGGTGCCGCGATGGATATAGATGGAGCGAATGACCCAGCCTTTGACGGCATGAACGAATTTTTGGCTGACCAGATTGATGGCGGCGTGACGTGGGACGAGCTCATGGTGCTGATGCTGTTGGGTTCGGCGATTTGTGCGTCAAATGCCGGCCTGTCGCCTGACGATTATATGGGCGTTGTGCGCAGCGTGCGCGTGACTGATGACGGCGTGTTTGGCGACGCATAAAAAAGCGCCACCCCGAAGGGTGGCGCCCACGACTGCGTTCTTGTCAAAGAGGGAGAGTTTAAGCAGCCGTGTTTATTTTGTGATTATCTCAACACCCTACCCGTCAAAAAACATTTTATGGCTGACGAATTGCACCGGCGCGGTAAAGTCGCGCTTGTAGGTGTCATTGCGCAAAAACAGCTTGCCGGTGTCATGTGAGACGCAAGTCACGCGCGCATACATTATGCCGTCAAGCTTTTCATCACCCAGCGCAAGTGTCGACAATGCGATAACGTCGCCAGGTCGGAAGTCGTCCAGCGAATAGCTGGAGCGTGTTCTAGCTGCGATATTCATAAAATTCTCCTTTATCGGTTTCGCATTTAGTGCGGCAAACCCAGCGGCCTTTGATAAGGCGCGGCCGGTCAACCCGCCCATTTTTGTTGCCGTGCTTTTCGCACCACCGGTCGACAGCCTCGTCGAGGTCGCGGCGCGTTTCGGCGCGGATTTCAAAGTGCTGCCAGCCGTCGATGACGCTGCCAAAGAGCAGAGTGCTTGCGACATATTTTTGGCGCGTAAGAAAGCGCCACAAATAGACAGGCAAGTCGTTGGCGAATACCGACGCGCGCTCGCGCCAGCCCTCGTCGAATAGTGTTGCGGTATTATCCATAAGCGTCCCACTCCTCTTCGTCGGTTAGGCCGTGCGGCGGGTCGATGCGGCGCCGCTTATAGTCGGCGACGCTGCCGTGTTTTTCGAGGTCGATGATATGCACGACGCCGTCAATCATCTCGAACACAACGTCGTTGGCTTCATCAATTGGTGGCTTGTTTTTGTCGTCAATGCTCATTGGCTTTGCTCCTTCTCCAGGTGTTTTATGATTTCAACAATGCGGTCACGGGCTGACATTTCTGTCTTGGCCTCGTCGACGAATTTGGATTGAGCCCCCGGCATCACATCAAGCTGATGCCGGAGGTCATAGGCGAGTTGCAGGGCCGGGCTCATATCAGCGCCCCCCACTGGTCGGCCATCGCGTTAGCGACACCCTCGAAAAAGCGCGAGCGCAGTTTCCAGCGGTCAGGCCCTGGCGAGGCGTGGTGTATGTCTTGCCGCGCGGTGGTGCCGTCAAGCGTGCCGGTCGGCTCCAGCTTGGGCAGGTTGCGCAGCCATAGGCAGGTGCGCTTTTTGTTATTGTCCCAACTGTCCGGGTCGGTGCCGAACTGCCAGGGCTGAAATGATTGCGCCATCGGTTCGAAGTTGACGATGCGCTCTTTGGCGTATTTATGCATGACCGGGTTTTCGACAGCGACGCGCGGAATGTCCGCGTTCCACAAATCCGAGAACAGGGCGCAGCCCTCGTCGAGCTCGGCCCACATCTGCTCTTTGGTTTTACCGGGCGGCGGATTGTGCAACCAGGTGACGCCGGAATTGCAGAGCCGGGTGCATGGCGGGTGGGCGACGAACAGCATGTCCCAATCGTCCATGCCAAGCACGTCGCGAATGTCGGCCTGGATGTGCCGGTTGGTCGGCGACGCGGCCGGCAGAATATCGCATGACCAGGCGTCGTGCCCGCGACGCAAAAACGCATCGCGGACTACGCCAGACTGCTCGCAGCCAATGAGTACCTTAGCCATTATGCAGCCTCACTGCGTGCAGCTTGGAACTTACGCTCGCGTTGGCGATACACGTCACGCTGCTCTAGCAGCCTATAAGAACGGTTGTCTAAGTTCCTATCGACTTTGTAAGAAATGCCTCGGCTAGTAAGCTCGCGCTGCGCTTCGAGAAGTGCGGCATATAAGCCGGCAGCTTCATCAAGCCTTTTCTGGATAACCTCTGATTGCTCAGCTACCCAAGTAAGGTTTCCACCATTGTGCAGTTTATCCGCGAGGTTCAGGCTCATGGTCTTTGCGACATTTAAATGCATGTCAACAGTTGAGCGCCATTCGGTCACGCGGCGGGTCAGATAAATATCTGCGTGGTCTTTAAAGTGTGTCATATCAAACTCTCCTTTTCTCTTTGACCCTTATTTTATAGCGCACTATTGCGATATTCACAACACCTAATACGCCCTTTTATGTCTTTTTTTTACCCAGTAAAACCCGCATAAACCCTAGCTTTATTGGGGTATTGCGCATTGAGAAAGGCTGATTTTCACTGTATAATCGTTGTCGGTATACCAACAACCCGAATTGGGCACAGACATGCATGACGACAACAACCCGGCTGACGAGCCGGAGGTCGACCTGACCGAACTCAGCGCAGTAATACAATCAGAGTTTGATGACGCTGAAGACTTCATCGACAGCTTGGGCCATGAGCGCGCCGAGGCAACCGAATACTATAAGGGCACGATGCCCGAAGAGGTTGTCGAGGGCCATTCGCGATTTGTAAGCACCGACGTGCGCGACGCAGTCAATTTTATGATGCCGTCACTCATGCGCATCTTCTTCGGCCACAACCGCGTCTGCGAGTTTGTGCCTAACGGGCCCGAAGACATCCCCGTCGCCCAGCAGCAGACCGAATACATTAACCACCTCATCCAAAAAAATAATGGCTATCAAGTTATTCACGCAGCCTTGAAGGATGCACTCATCCGCAAGGCCGGATATGTGAAGGCGTACTTTGCTGATGAGTATGAGGTGACGACGCACGAATACACCGACCTCGACGAGCAGCAGGTCATGGCTCTGCAAATGGATGCCGACAATGAAATTATGGAGCGCGTCGACAGGGTCGAGGCCGTGCAAGCCGTCAACCCGGAGACTGGCGAGACAGTCGAGGAAGACATTACCGTCGGCATTGACGTGACCGTGCGCCGCTCGCGCAGCAAAGACCAAATCGTTATCGAGGCGCTGCCGCCGGAAGAGGTTTTGATTTCCCGCAATGCGCGCGACATGGAGACGGCGTCTTATGTTGCCCACCGGTCGACAAAGACAGTCAACGAGCTTGTCGCTATGGGCTATGACTATGACGAGATTATCGACTATGCCGGCATCAGCGACGAGCTCTCAACAGACAGCAACCGCGAGCGCCTGAGCCGCAACCCGCTGGAAGATATTACCTATAATGACCGCCCCGACGAGCTCGCCCAAAACGTATATTATGTTGAGCACTTCCTACGCTATGACATGGACGGCGACGGCTATGCTGAGCGCCTGCGCGTCTGCACAATCGGCACCGCCCACAATGTGGTCAATATCGAGGCGTGGGACGACTTGCCGATTGTTATGTTTAGCTCCGACCCGGAGCCGCACACCGCAATCGGCGGCTGCATTGCCGACTATGTAAAGCCGCTGCAATTGGCGAAAAGCCAAATCATCCGCGACACGCTGGACAGCCTCGGACACTCAGTGTTTCCGCGCTACGGCGTAGTCGAGGGGCAAGTCAATATGGACGACGTGCTTAACACAGACGTCGGCCAGCCTATCCGCATGCGCCAGCCCGGCGCCGTGCAGCCGTTTACTGTCCCATTTGTTGGTCAGGCCGCCTTCCCCGTTATCGACTATCTCGACCAATTGCGCGAAGACCGCACCGGCGTCAGCAAGGCCAGCGTCGGCCTCAACGCCGAGAGCATGCAAAGCACGACGGCGGCAGCAATCACAAACACCATCAGCAATGCGCAGGGCCGCGTTGAGGTGACCGCCCGCAACTTGGCTGAGACTGGCTTCAAGGCGCTCTTCCGCCTAGTAAACCGTCTGGCTATCAAACACATGGACAGGGGCGACGTGTTCCGGCTGCGCAATGAGTTTGTGCCAGTCGACCCGCGCCTGTGGGACAACGACAAAGACCTGATTGTAAATGTCGCCCTCGCCGGCTCTAGCGACGCCGAGAAGGTTGGCTTCCTGACAATGCTGTCGAGCAAACAGGAAATGGTCATGCAGCAGATGGGCTTGGATAATCCGCTCGTCACGCCGCAGCAATATGCCAACACGCTGGCGCGCATTGTCGAGCTGTCCGGCTTCAAAGATGTCGACACATTTATGAACACGCAGATGCCGCCGTCTGAGGCATTTGCTGAGCCGGAACAGGCGCCGCTGCCTGACCCAGCGATGATAGTCGCGCAAGCCGAAATTGAGAAGACGCGCGCCGACAACCAACTGGCACGCGAGAAAATGTTCATTGAGGACGACCGCAAGCGCGACGAGCTTGAGGCCGAAACCATGCTCAAGATTGCTGAGTTGCAAGCCCGATATGGCGCGCAAATCAATGTCGCCGAAGTTAAGTCGATACTTGAGCGCGACAAGGAAGCAATCAGACAGGCTGCCAAGCTGCAAGCGGTTCAAGGATATGCCCAGTAAGCGAAACTACAAACGCGAATACGCAAAGTTTCAGTCGTCGACCAAGGCGAAGAAAGACAGGGCAAGCCGGAACGCGGCGCGGCGCAAATTGGCGAAGGCCGGCCGAGTGCGCAAGGGCGATAAGCGCGACGTCGACCACCGGGATGGTAACCCGCGAAACAATGCACGCAAAAATCTGCGTGTTGTTTCGCGCTCGAAAAACAGGGCGAAGAAGTGAGCAAGGACAGCAGACTAAAGCGCGCAAAAGTTAGTGGCTACAACAAGCCGCGCCGCACGCCCAGCCACCCAAACAAGTCGCACATTGTAGTGGCTAAGCAAGGCGAAAAGGTTAAGACCATCCGCTTTGGTCAGCAGGGCGCGAAGACAGCCGGCAAGCCTAAGAAGAGCGAAAGCCAGGCGATGAAGGATAAGCGGCGCAGCTTTAAGGCGCGCCACGCAAAGAATATCGCGAAGGGCAAGATGTCTGCCGCGTATTGGGCTGACAAGGTGAAGTGGTCGTGAGTGTGTCGCCTGAGCAGCAAGAGATTATCAATCGCGCAGTCGCCGCTATTCGCGAGCACACCCGCGAACTGCAAAAGCCAATGAAGCACACGATTGCAAAGCGCAAGAAACTTGAGAAAGGCAAACGCCGATGAGCTTATATAAAAACATTCAAAAGAAGCGGGCAAGAATTAAGGCCGGCTCCAAAGAGCGCATGCGCAAGCCCGGCACTAAGGGCGCGCCAACTGCCAAGGCATTTAAGGCGGCAGCCAAAACAGCAAAACGAAAAACGAAGGGCAAGAAGCGTGGCTAATGTTTACGGGCAAACTGTTGGCGGCCTCTTAGGTCAGGCGGCTAGAGACGCATACGACGCCGTATATGGCGTCGGCTCATATATAGGCAGCAACCCACAGACGGCTGGCCTGCTTGCCGGTCAGCTTGCGCCGGGCGCAGGTACGGCTGACGCCCTCGGACAATATCCCGACCCATTTAATCCCACACAAAACTTGCCAAGCTTGCGTCAAAATATTGCGCAAGGCCAGTATCTCGACGCCGGCTTCCAGGGGCTTGGCCTGCTGGGCGATGCCGCTATGGCTGTGCCGGTTGTAGGCCCAGCCGCAGCCGGGGCATTGAAGGCGCCGCGCGCTGCACGCATTGCACGCATCGGCGACAACAACCCGCCCGGCCCGCCTCTGGTTAATTCTGGCGGTGATGTTGGCTCAGTAAATGAGCCGGCCGGAAGTTATGCAATGTATCGTGGCGCTGCGCCTGACCGCTCTGGTGGCTCATTTGAGCGATACACGCCCGCCCGTGGCGTACCCGCCGGCATGCAGCGCTTGCTTCGCGCCACTGAAGACCCAAACAGCCCGATTGTGCGACAGTTCGACGGCTATATTGAAAAGGGCATCGAGCTTGGTGGGCCAGACTGGTACAACACTGAGGAGCTGCGAGACTGGTTTGTGTCTCGCTTAGGCGAGGAGCGCGGCACCGCCGAATACACAGATTATATAAATCTGATTGGTGCGACATCCACAGGCGCTAAAGTGCCCCAAAATATCCGAATGGCTAGCATCTATCGCGCACTCGACGCTGACCAGCGGGTTGCGGTGGCAACTTTAGTTAATGAAAAGGGAGTGACGCCAGCCGCCGCCGTGAAACAGCTTGGTATTGATATACCAAACATGCCAGATAATTACGGATATGGTCACATAAAGCAGCGCAACATGGCTAGCAACGTGCTGAACCAAGAAAAAGGCAACTGGGCAAAAACACCACCGGAAGAATACAAAGGTGCGCAGCGCTCAGAATTTTTAAAAGCCAACCCAAAGGTTAAGGGGTTTGCTAATAGCTTGGTTGGCGATGTCGAGAACATCGCGGCTGACATCCACTTTATGCGCATGCTGGCAATGTCTGATGGCGGCGTAGATATGCTTAACGCCCAAGCCAAGCTGTCTAGCGAAAATCTTGATAAAATTCGTAAAGCTTACGGCAAGAAATCAACTGACAATTATATCAGCACCCGAAAAGTAAATGGCAAAGAAGTACGGGAGCTAAACTTAGCCAACATGGTTAATGATGGCATCATTACAGATACCAAACTTTTTCAAGACATACCGCAGGCTTGGCGCGACACGCCAAAGGCAAATGAGTATCAGGCGCTTGAGCAGATGGCTCAAAACGTGGCTGCCCGCTATGACATGACGCCGGCACAGTTCCAAGCCAGCTTGTGGATGGGCGCTGGCGAGATGACTAACCTCGCCGACGAAAGCCAAGGCACGGCTATGGAATTATTCCGGCGCACGCTGGACAACCGAGCCGACGAGCGCGGCATTAGTCGTGAGGATATGCTCAAGGACTTTATCGACAATAAGGGCTTGCTGGCTGTGCCGACCACGGCAGCCGGCGGCGCACTCACTTATGGCTTACTCCAAGACCCGCAGCAAGAGCAGCAGCCGGGCATTTTCTAAGGAAAGCAAAATGAGCGAAGAAGCAAAATCAATGGGCGACGCGCTAGGCGTCGTGACAACCGCAGGGGCCTTCATGGAATTTCTCCCGACAATATCGGCGCTGTTTACCGCCATCTGGTTTGGCATCCGCATCTATGAAACCGACACGGTTCAAGAGTTTCTGAAAAAGTTTCGCCCATGATTAAAAGCCTCGCACTCGCCATATCTCTTTCGCTCGTTGTCTCTGGGTGCGGCTACAGCCGCAACATCCCAAAAAGCTGGCGGCCGGAGACTGTCGAGGAGCAGGGTTTAAAGTGGGCGGTGAAGCTGTGCCACCAATTTGGCTATGTGGAGGAAAGCGAGGAGCGGCGCATTTGCGTAGCAAGACGCTATGACCAATATATTATGGAGCACAACTAATGCTTAAAGCACTACTGGGGCCTATCGCATCGCTCGCCGGTCAAGTTGTAGAAAAGCGCGCTGAGAAGTCGGCCGCCAAACACAAGCTCGACCTGGCTGTTATTGAGAACAAGGCGCGGCTGGCGCAATCAAAGCACGACGCCAACAGCGACTGGGAGATGGCGCAGTTGCAGGACAAAGACAAATTCCTGCGCTGGTTTTCTTACACCATGTTTACCGCGCCGATTGTTATTACTGTCATTGCGCCAGAATATGGGCGCCGCATTTTTGAAAACCTAGAATATGTCCCGGAGTGGATGGTGCAGGTGTTCATCGCAATGAACGGCGCGGTGTGGGGTCTGTCTTCACTCAAGAATGTCGCGCCGTCGGTGGTCGGCGCCATCCGAGGAAAAAAGTGAACATCAATTGGGAAGACCTAGCCTTTAAGCCGGCAGACTTTGCGTGCAAGTGCGGCCAATGCAATGGCGAGATGCGGATGAAGCCGGAGGTCGTCTTGGCGGTGCAAGAGCTAAAAGACGCCCTGCCCGACAGCTTTGACTTTGTCGTCTCATCAGCCCACCGCTGCGCGTCCCACCCTATTGAGGCCGCCAAGATAGCGGCCGGCAATAAGCCGGGCGCACACAACACCGGCATGGCCGTAGACATCGTCTGCGCAGGCGCCGATGCGCAAGACCTAATCGGCGCGGCGATGGAGCAAGGCTTCTGGACGGCCTATGGCGTTAATCAAAAGGGCGCATGGAATAAGCGCTTTGTCCACTTGGACGCAATACCTCGGAAAGGGTTGGCGGGTTATGAGCAATTGCGACGCCCCGCGCTATGGAGCTATTGACGCCCGGTCAAAAGGGCGTCTTGGGGAATTGCTGGCGGCTATCGCGCTAGAGGAAAGCTGCGGCGTCGACGCCATGTTTGTCGACCGCAACGGCTACGACATTATCGCGAACTGCCCGCGCCTCGGATTGCTGCGAGTTGAAGTAAAGAGCTCGCACAAGACAGGCGCAGACAAGGAGCGCCGGGTGTATAACTTCTGCACGTCAACCGGCTCTAAGAAGCGCTACCACATCGACACCAATAAAGTCGACATCGTGGCGCTGGTCGCTGTGCCGGAGCGCTCAGTGATATTTAAGACAGCGCACAGCTTGCGCAATCGAAAGACAGTGAAGCTGCGCCCTAGCGCATTTCAGCAGGCTGACGTTGAGGCGGGTACATGGGATGAGGCTGTAAAATTCCTATTAGGGAACAAATAGGTGACAACATGTTGTGTTGTTGCTAATATCGCAACACTAGATATGGTATAGGCAATGTATAATTACCAGCAACTAATCGCAATGGGCGCAAGCCCCCAAGAGGCGGCGCGCTATGCCGCGACTATGACGCCCGGCGGAGGCATGGCCTATGCACGCAATCTGCCTATGCCGGTCACGCCCTTTATTGGTCGCCCGACAATACCGATGGGCGTATCTATGCCAAGCAATCCAAACGTGCCGGATATGGGCGCCGCAGTGCCCAGCATGGGCATGGAGATGGGTCAGGCGCCGCTTGCCGGCGAGGCCGACTTAGTTGCTATGGGGCCGATGGCCGACATGGACGGCGTCGCAAAGGCTTTGACTATGGGCGCCGAGTTTATGGAAGAGCCTGAGATGCCAGACTACCCGGAAGCCCTGCCCGTTGACAGGAATATACAGGCTGCGCCCTTGCAGCCCCTCTACACAATGCCGGCCGGCCTGCTTGAGCGCATTTCTGGCTATCGCAACAATCTGGGGCTTCTGTAAATGTCAGACGAACAACAACGCCGAGCCGAAGAGGCGCGCCGCATACTCGACAGCGACGTATTCCGCACGGCAATTGCCGAGGTCGAGCTTGGCTTTATGAATGAGTGGCGCAACACGCGCCCAGAAGAAACTGGTGCGCGGGAGCGCATCCACACGGCTGTCAATGTGCTTGAAGAGGTTCGCACCCAATTGCGCATTGTCATAGAGGCTGGAGCAATCAGCCAAAATCGCCTCGTAAAGATTAAGAATTGGCACTCGCCAAATCAATCCAAGCGGGGCTAGTTTTAAATCTACTGTTGAGGTATAATCAATGTCAGAAGCAGACACCAACACCGGCGAGAAGCCGATTGACCTGCAAAACGAACAAGAAAAATCAACACACGCCTTTGAAGGTTTTCTTGCGGCCCGCGATGCGGATAACCAGCCAGACAATGCGACAGAGGCGCTTCAAGATAGCGACGAGGCCGAAGAGTTTGAGGCTGAGGAAGTTGAGGCCGACGAGGCCGACGAAACTTTTGAGGACGATGAAGACTTTGAGGAGGAGCTGTCTGGTGATGAGGACGACGCTGAAGACCATGTCGGCGCCGACGAGGAACCCGGTGAGCAGCTTATCCAGCTTGATATGGATGGGCAGCAGGTAGAGGTCACCCTCGACGAGTTGCAGAAAAGTTATTTGCGGCAGTCGGACTACACCAAAAAAACTCAGGCTCTGGCTGAGCAGCGTAAAGCTTCTGAGACAGAGTTGGAGGCGTTGCGGCAAGAGCGGATGCAATATGCTGAGCTACTGCCCCAGCTAGCGCAACAACTTCAGACTGCCACCAGTCCCGAAGAGTTGCAGCGACTTAACGAGCTCCGCGAAAGCGACCCGCTCCAATATATGCTTGAAAAAGATGCCCTAGACCAACGTCAGGCGCAGCTTAATGCAGTCAAGCAGGAGCAGGAGCGCCTCGCTCAGACAGGTCAGGCCGAACAGCAGCAGCTTTTGGCTGACCATCTGCAAAAGGAGACGGTAGCCCTGATGGACGCCCTGCCCGCATGGAAAGATGAGGCAGTCGCCCAAAAAGAGCGCCAAGAAATCCGCGAATACGCGCTGAGCCGAGGCTTCACTGACGCCGAACTCAACGAAGTATACGACAGCCGGGCAATCCTGATTTTGCGAGACGCAATGATGGCGAGCCAGGCAAACAAGCGGAAGCCTAAGCAGGCCGTTAAGAAAACCGCAAAAGCTGGGACATCAAATGTGAGGCGGAAAAGCAGAGCGCGGGTCGCAAAGGAGCGCCTTTCTAAGTCTGGCAGTGTGCATGACGCGACTGCCGTATTTGAAAACCTACTAAACGCAAAAAGGTAAAATAAAATGGCAAAAGTAACTAACGCTTTTGATACCTACTCAGCTACGGCTAACCGTGAAGAGTTGAGCTCGGTCATCTATTCGATAGCCCCCGTAGACACACCCGTTATGACGGCTGCCGGCCGCAAAAATGTCTCCAATGTGACATTTGACTGGCAGACTGACACGCTGGCCGCCGCTTCGGCGACGGGCGTGCTTGAGGGCGATGCCCTGTCGCAAACGGCCACCACGCCTACCACTCGCGAAAGCAATGTGTGTCAAATCAACCGCCGCGACGCGACTGTAACCGGCACGCAGGAAGCTTCTAATCCTGCCGGCGCTGGCAACAGCCAACTGGCCTACAGCATGTCAATGCGCGCAAAAGAAATTAAGCGCGACATGGAAACGGCTATCTGCGGCAAGCAAAACAAGACTGCCGGCGACGCCAGCACAGCGCGCGCCACTCGCGGTGTTGAGAGCTGGATTTCAACCAACGCATCTCGCGGAACGTCTGGCGCAAACAGCTCCGGCGCAGTCACAGACGGCACGCAGCGCGTGTTTACTGAGGCAATGCTGAAAGACGTCTTGCAGCAGTGCTTCGACGCTGGCGCTGACCCAAGCGTCGTAGTTGTTGGCGGCTTCAACAAGCAGAAAATCTCTGGCTTCACCGGCCGCGCGTCTGCACGTCAGATGATTGACGCCAACACAATTGAAGCCGGCGTGGATATTTTTGCGTCCGACTTCGGCCAGCTAGCTGTCCAGCCGTCACGCTTTTCGCGCGGCCGCTCGGCGCTAGTTCTCGACCCGAACTTCGTAAGTGTCGCATATCTGCGTGACTTTGAGACGTATGAGCTCGGCAAGACCGGCGACGCATCCACACAGGCCATCTTGGCTGAGTGGGGCGTGTGCATGCACGAAGAGGCAGCCCACGGCATCGTGGCTGACTTGACCACCTCCTAAGCCTGGTAGGGGCCGGCCCGCGCCGGCCCCGCCTTTCGCGGCTCTAGCCTTTGGGTTTGTAATATGGCGACAACAAAATTTTTATATGATGCGCGCGGCCACATCGTGCGCGAAGTTGTCACTCAGGACTTGGACGGCAAGGACACCTTCCACGTCCACACCCGCCAGAACGCCGACCCCATCGTGCGCGCTAATAAGATAAACCGCGAAAACCATAAGGCTGGGGGCGACCTAAAGCATGTCGCCACCGTGCCAGTCGCTATTTATGAGCGCGCAATCCGAGAGGGTTGGGCTAACGACCAAGAGGCTTGGCGTCGCTGGCTGAATGATAGTGACCACCGAGATTTTCGTGTTTGGGAAGGCCGGGTATGAATTACACATCGCTCCGCACTCAGGTTTCAAATTACCTAAATCGGCAGGACATAGACAACGACCAGATGGACGTGTTTATCAAAAATGCTGAGGCAGAGTTTAACCGCACTATCCGCCACCGCAAGATGGTGAGGCGCGTCACGGCCACCGTCGACAGCCACTTTACCAATTTGCCGCTCGACTGGCTTGAGGCTGTAAACGTGCAGCTTAACGCCGACCCGATAAAGCTGCTGCGTCAGGTGTCCCTTGAGACTGCCGACCAGTATCGCGCGTCGAACGGCGACGTTACCGGCATACCGGAGTTTTACGCCATCGTCGGCGACACTCTTGAGCTTGTGCCTCGCCCCTCGTCAGGCCAAACGGTTGAGCTCACATATTATTATAAGATACCAGCCCTGCACTCAGACAATCTGACCAACTGGCTGATAGAGGAATATCCCGACCTGTATCTCTACGGGGTAATCAAGCAAGCGCTTGTCTTCCTAATGGACGACGAGCGGCTGCCGGTTGTGGTTGGCCTGTACCAATCGCAACTGCAAAATTTGGCCGACGAGCAAGACCGTGCGCGGTTTGCTGGCGGCAGCCTGACGGTGCGCCGTCGCACATACGGCGGCAACAGCAGCCGCACGGTTATTTATAGGACAAATTGATATGAGCTTTACTAACTACTTGGAAGATGCCGTGCTTGACCACGTCTTTGGCGGAAACGCCTACTCTGCGCCTAGCACGCTCTATGTTGGCCTCTTTACGGCAGCCCCGTCAGACACGGGCGGCGGCACTGAGGTATCGGGCGGCGGATACGCACGCCAGACTGCCACATTCACGGTAAGCGGCACCGACCCGACTGAGGCGACAAACAGCGCCGCTATCGACTACCCGACTGCCACGGCAGACCTGGGGACAATCACACATGTCGGCGTCTTTGACGCGCTGACCTCTGGCAACCTGCTCGCATATGCGGCGGTATCGACCAGCAAGACAATTAACACCGGCGACGTGCTCCGCATCCCAGCCGGCGACTTGGATATACAGCTAACCTAATGACGCAATACATTGGATATGGTGGCGGCCAATATGGCACCCTAGCATACGGTCAGATGGAGGCCGTAACGCTTGCCGCGTCTATGCAGCAGGCGTCTACGGCGTCGGCCAGCCTGTCTAATGTGTTTACAGTATCCAGTCAGATTGCGGCGTCGTCCTCACTCTCCGCGAATGTTATTGAGATTTTTACTGTCTCATCGCAAGTGTCGGCGTCGTCGAGTGTGTCGTCGGCTATAACAAGACTTAGCTTTATAGACGCAAGCGTCTCAGCCTCGTCGACGGTAGCCGCCGCAGCGCTCCGGGTTGGTCAGGTCAGCGCGGCGGCAAGCGGCGCATCAGCTACGTCGGGCGCGGTGACGCGCATTCAGCCGGCAGGCGCCAGCATGTCTCAGGCATCTAACGCCAGCGCCGCATTAACTGGCCTCTTTGACGCCAGCGCGACTGTCTCAGTCTCATCAACTTTTAATACGCTAGGCCCGACTGGCCTGACAAGGACTATGGAGTTCTCGTTTAGCGCTCAGCAGCCCTCGTCTGCTGCCGCAAATGTTCGCTTCTTCTGGGATAGCGACGACATTATTTCCGGCGACTGGTCGGACGTAACCGACGCCGCGACAGTGGCGTACACAAGCCAAACTGGCTCAGACGCTAGTTGGATTTCAGCATAGGACTAGAAAATGGCAGATACCACAACCACCAATCTTAGTCTGACAAAGCCAGAAATCGGCGGGTCGGACGACACTTGGGGAACCAAGATTAACAATAACCTCGACACGATTGACGGCAAGTTTGCGACAACGGGCAGCGGCACGCTGGTCACCCGGAATGCAAGCGACGAGGTCGCGGCTGACGCCATTGAGCCTGCCGACGCATCTGGCACTGACCAGTCCGGCACGGCTCTTACCTTGAAGGGCGGCGCCGGCACAGGCACGGGCACAGGCGGCGCAGTTATTGTTCAAGTCGCCGACGGCGCTGGCTCCACCGGCTCAAGCGTTAACGCCCACGCGACTGCGCTCACCATTGCCGACGACAAGGACGCGACATTTGAGGCTGACGTTTTGGTCAAGGGCAATCTCGCCCTAGACAACACGGCCGGCGACTGGTCGTTTGAGGTGTCTAGCAACAAGCTCATCTTTAAATACGGCGGCACCGCCAAGATGGAGCTCGACACGTCTGGTAACCTAAAGGTTACCGGCGACGTAACCGCATTTGGCTCTATTTAGTGGAGGCGGCTCATGGCTGTTAAATCCTCTGGCGCGCTATCATTTGCCACCGACATCGTCGGCGAATTTTCCGACAGCACACCCCACAGCCTGTCCGAGTTTTACAAGGGCGGCGGTAAGGTGCCGGACGCGGCTGGCAATGGCAACGTGCCGACAAGCGGCGCAATTTCTATGGGCGATTTTTATGGGGCGGTTAACCGCATAGCCGTCAGCCTAACAATTTCGTCTAACACAAATAATTACAACATATTCAGCAGCAAGGGCGCAAGCTATGCGGCGGGCGTTTCGGACGTAACCCTGACCATTAACAGCGCCGTCTCTGTCGGCTCAACCAGCACAGGCACATATGCGCTTGAAACTGGCACAGGATGGGCAACAGGCGACACCATTACCATCGTCAATAACGGCACAGTCAAAGGCCGTGGCGGTAATGGCGGTAACGGCGGTGCAGCCACCGGGGGCATAAACGGCGGCTCTGGTAGCACAGGCGGCTCTGCTTTCCGCGCGCAATTCGCCACAGCTTTTACTAACAACGGCAGCGTCTATGGGGGCGGCGGTGGTGGTGGCGGTGGTGGGCGTTATATTATTGATGGCATAAAAGGAAGCCCGGATGTCATATATGGCGGCGGCGGCGGTGGTGGCGGTGCTGGCGTAAACGGCGGCACTGGCGGCAATGGCGGCGCGGGCGTCCATATGGATGGACAAAATGGCTCGTCTGGAACATCAAGTTCGGGCGGTGCTGGCGGTCTTGGCGGCGTTGAAGTTATTTCTTCAGGTTCAGGCGGTTCAAAGCCGGGCAATGGCGGTGCGGGCGGTGGCTTGGGCAGTGCTGGGTCGGCAGGACTTAATGGTGGTGCCAGCTTCGGCCTTACCGAAGGGCAGGGCGGCTCTGGCGGCGCGAGAGGCAACTATCAGGTCGGCGCATCATTTATCAACTCGGGAAGCGGCATCGGCGGCACAGTCGGTGGCGGAAGCTCATAAGGAATAGACAATGGCAACTTACAAACTTTATGTCTCTGGCTACATTGAGGAAACGCAGCAGCTTTTGGTTTCGTTTTCATCGGACGATACGGCGCGTGACGCGGCAGAATATCCTTCGCTGGCGTTTGATGTCGTGCCATATGGTGAGGCCACGACCGAAGAAATTATGTCGATGATTGCCAAGACTGCGCCGACCACCACAAGCGATATAGTCACGCAAGAAACCTATACCGACAGCAGCGATAAGGCAGAGGGCTTGAAGGCTCTGGTCGGGCAGACGTTTAGCTATACCGATGAGGATTTATTCCAAGCAGAGGTTGAAGAAATATGACTGCGCGTGAGGCTGGGCGGGGCAATACACTTACCGATTGGTTTTTTTGCAGGGGCATAGATGTCGCTGACAATAAAGTTGGCGTGACGTTCCTGTATCCAGAAGGCAACTCAATCGGCGGCTTTATGGAGCAGACCAGCGCAGAGGGTCTGCCGCGCAATGCCAGTGGCGATAAGATACCACACGACACCATCGGCAATGTATATGTCGGCTTTGACAATTATGTGCTGTCATCAGGCCGCGTCACCTACAGCGCGGAGTGGTCAGAGGGCGACATTACAGAAGCGCAAGTGGATGACTATGTGGCTTGGCTACAAGGCGCAAACTTTGGCAATGACATTGAAAACCTGACACGCACCGACACCACCCTGTCGTGGGATTTTGTGCCGAAAGATGAGACGGGCGGCGATTATAGCTTGGTGCGTTATCAACCAAACTCGCAGTTTAAGGTAACGATTGCCAGCGATGACACGCGGATGTGCTGCTTCCTGCGGTCACAGAATGAAGGCCATTTGTGGAACGCTGGCAGCTACAGCATACGCGGCGGCGAGAGCCTGACCATCAATAAGTCTGGCAACGAGTGCTATTTGTCTTTTGTTGGTGACACGTTCTCTATTGGCGGCACAGCAGTTGACGATATGGCTGTTAAGAAATTGACATCAGACACCATTGCAATTGACAACACAGGAGCAGAAACACGCAAGATTGGCGTTATCTGGAGAGGCTAGCGGCGAAGATGCAACCGGCCGAAAACTTTATCGTGACTTACTGGCCGCAGGTGACCGGCGTCATCTTGCTGGTCTGGTATGTTAGCCGCCACTTGGGCGATATGGCTACGGCTATCGACCGGCTAGGCGAAAGAATTAAGCAGGCAGAGGCAAAGATTTCTGACCTCTTCCGGCTACACAATGAAGAGGTGGCTCGCAAGTTAGAGCGCTTGGCAAGAAAGGATGACGAATAATGGGACAGCTTCTGCCAATCACGCCCCCAGCCGGCGTTGTCGCTAATGGCACAGAATACTCAACCAAGGGCCGCTGGGTCGACAGCGACCTGGTGCGCTTCCAAGAGGGACACCTTGAGCCAATTGGCGGGTGGCAATTGCTAAGCGGCACGGCTCTGACGGGGGGCGCGGTGCGGCAAATGTTTGCCTACCGAGACAATGACTTCAACCCCATTCTTGCAGTCGCCACAGACGACAAAATCCACACGCTCTATCTGTCAAACTTTAACGAGGTTACGCCAACCGGCTTCGTCGGAGCGAGCGGGTCAGGAAATTTAGCCTACGGCTTCGGCGCTGGCCCATATGGCGAGGAGAGCTTCGGCGACGCCCGGACGGTGTCAGGGCTAAAGAAAAAGGCAATAAACATTACATTCGACAGCTTTGGCGAGGACTTGCTTTTTTGCTCGTCAGGCGACGGCAAGATTTACCGCTGGCAACCCAACAGCGGCTCTACCCCTGACGCAGCCGGCGCGGTGCTGACAAACGCGCCACTGGCAAACACAGCCGTCGCGGTAACCAATGAGCGCCACGTTTTAGCCTTGGGCGCGGGCGGCGACCCGCGCAAGGTGCAGTTTAGCGACCAAGAGGCGCCGACGACGTGGACGCCGTCTGCTACTAACTTGGCTGGCTCAATCATATTGCAGACGCAGGGCAGCCTGATGGCTGGCGTTCGATACAAAACCGACATGCTTTTGTTTACCGACGAGGATGTCCACCGCATGTATTATGTCGGCGCTCCCCTCGCCTACGGCGTGCAAAAAGTCGGCAGCGCATGCGGCCCGCTCAGCCCGCGCTGCATCGTGCCGACTGGAAACTTTATTGCTTGGCTTAGCGAAAACGGGCCCGTTGTTTATGACGGCTTTGTCCGGCCGCTGCCGTGCGAGGTTCACGACTTTATTTATGACAACCTTAACGACGACGCGCATGAGTTGGTGTGCGGCGGCTCGAATAGCGTGAACTCAGAAATCTGGTGGTTCTTCCCAACCACTGAGGACGACCAAAACAGTAAGTATGTCATCTACAACTACCAAGAGAAGGTGTGGAGCGTGGGCGAGCTTGAGCGCGGCGCGTGGATTGACCGGGGCGCGTTTGACGTGCCGCTAGCGGGCGACAAGGACGGCTTTCTCTATGAGCATGAGCGCGGCACGCTGAGCGCGTCGTCGGGGGTTGGCACGCGCAAGCCATTTTGCAAGACCGGCCCAATCGAGGTCGGCAATGGCGACCGGGTGGCATATGTTAACCGCATTATACCCGACGAGGAAAGTAACTCAGTCGGCTGCGTGTCGTTTGCATTTAAGGGGCGGCAGACGCCGCTCGGCACTGAGTATGACCTCGGCACGTTTAACATCGACGCCGACGGCTACACCGACTGCCGCTTTAGCGCGCGGCAAGTGCAGATGACAGTTGAGGGCGTCACCGACAGGTCGTGGAAGCTTGGGCAGGTGCGCCTTGAGGGCGCGCTGCGGGGGCGTAGATAATGACTAGGCCAGCCATAGCATCCGCGCCGCCAACCTATGAGCGAGAGCAGGTCAATCAGCTTGGCGTCGCCATTGTGCAGTTGTCCGACAGTGTATTACACCGAGGCGAGCGCTTTTTCACCAATGGCGAGACTGGCACAGAAATAATTTTGATAGACGCAAACGGCGGCCAGTGGAAATTGGGCGTCGACACGTCTGGCAACCTAACCACTACCAGTATCTAAGGGGATTTGCTATAATGAGTTTAGCACAACGCGACACATATGCAGAATTGGGGGCAGAGTTTGACGCCTACTCAGGGCAGATACAGGCGGCACTCGATGAGAGCTTTGGCTATGAGCTGGATGACATCCGCAGCATGGTGCTAAATGGTGAGCTTCAGCTTTGGACACACCAAGACACGGCGGCGCTGACAGAGGTAATCACATATCCGCGCACCCGCGCGATTAATGTGTTTTTGGTGGCCGGAAAGATAGGCGACTGCCTTTCGCTTCTGCCACGCATTGAGAATTTTGCAACGGTGCTGGGCTGCTCAGCTATTACCGGCATCGGGCGTAAGGGCTGGGAAGGCCACCTAAAAGACTTGGGCTTTGAAGTAGAAAGCTCATACATGAAGGAACTAAAGTAATGAGCAAGAAAAAATCAAGTCAATCGACGAGTACGAGAATTGACCCGGCATTGATGGAAATGTATCAGGACGTGTTTGACCGCGCCGAGAGACAAGCCGACACGCCGTACGAGGCGTTTGGGGGTGAGCGCATTGCCCCCTTCAATTTTGACCAGGAGCGAGCTCAAGACAGGGCACGTTTTGAGTATACCCAATCGTCTAGATATGACCCGCGCTCTCGTATTTATAACAACCTGACCCAGCAGCAGCGCGAACTCGGCGCGCGCTCAGTGCTCGACCGCGATGTGCAGAACTTTATGAACCCGTTCACCGAGAACGTAATAGACGCCACATTCAATCGCCTAGACAAAGAATACAAAAAGCAAGCGCAGGGCAATCGTGACCGCGCGTTGCAGCAGGGCGCATTTGGCAATGACCGGCGCTTTGTGCAAGACGCCGTCTTGCAGGCTGAAAACTTGGACAGAAAGCAGGCCGCCGCCGCAAATCTCTACAACCAAGCCTATGGTCAGGGCATGAACCTATTGCAGGGCGACATCGCCCGCGCCACGCAGGCAGAGATGGTCAACCAACGCAGCGCCCAGCAGATTGACCGCGACAACATTGCCCGACAAGTGCAGTCAGGCATGATGGGCCTGCAAGACCAAGCCAACCAACTTAACCGCTTTGCCGGCGTCGGTGACGCTCAGCAGCGCTTAGCGCAAGCCATGCTCGACCAAGGCGTTGCCGACTTCTATGAGGAGCAAAACTATCCCATCCAAGGCATCAACCTGCTTAACAGTGTGCTGGGGACAATGCCAATGCAGAGCACCACAACCAGCACTGGCACGCCGGGCGGCGGTGGCTTGGCCGGCGCGCTAGGCGGCGCGTCTGCCGGCGCGGGTATAGCCTCAGCGCTAAGCCTAGCAAACCCAATGACCGCTATTATTGGCGGCGGCTTGCTTGGAGGTCTTTTCTAGATGGCTAGCTTTACAGAAAGATTGGGCGGCGCCCTCGCGGGCATGCCAATTGACAAAGAGGCGGAGCTGACGACGCAGCAGCGCGGCCAAGTTTCGCAGTCGTACCTAAACATAGCTCAAGCGCTGCTGGCTGGCGCAACAAATAACCAAAGCTCTGGCGAGGTGTTCGCTAATGCATTGGGCAAGGCGCAGGCCGGCTATCGGGCAAGCTTGCAAGCCCAGCAGACCGCTGAGCTTAACAACCTAAAGCTAGAGCAAGCGCGCCGCGCAAACGAGGCGCAAAAGCGTTTGTCCGGCGCACAACAAAGCGCGCCAACTTTTTCTGATTTCGGTGGGAACTATAATGAGTGGTCTATGGCTACAGCCAAACACTACTTCGACACAGGCTTACCGAGCGAAGCGCAAAAATACTTGGCAGCCGTAAAGCCTCGCAGCCCTAATGAGACAGCCGAGCTTGTCTTTAAGCAGCGCGAAAAGCACCGCAAACCTATTCAAGGATTTCAAGAAGCCAAAGCAAACTTTGAGCAGGTTAAGCAGCTTGTGTCCCAAGGTAATGGCACAGCCGCCTACGCAGCCGTGGTGACAACCCTCAAAGGCTTAGATGGCTCGGTTGTTAAAGAGGGCGAGGTTCGCACCCTGGAATTATATCAAGGCGCGCTGAAGGGTCTTGAAGCAAAAATTGAAAAATTTAAGGGCGGCGGTCTTCCGCCGGACTTAGCGGCTGAGCTGTTAAACTTAGCTGGGATTGCAATTGAAACGCAGAGCGACAAATTCAATGCATACGCTACAGAAGAAAACAAACTCTATGCAACCTATTTAGACCAGGCTCTGGCTGATAGCATTATTAAGCCGGTTAACTTGGGCGACATGCAGTTCCAATTTACTGGCACGGACATTACCTCGCTGATTAACAACAATTATGATGAGTTTAACTAAACATGGCTGACTTAAAAACTATTCTGGACGAGGCAATTGCTGCCGGCAAGGCGGCTAAGGCTGGCGAGCAAAATGAGACGGCTGCGCTCCGCGCGTTTGCAGCCGCCGACACTGTCGCAAAAAAATACGGCTATGATAGTTATGACGAACTGCGCCCATCGGCGCAGTACTATCGCCAATATGGCGAGGTGCCGACTGAGGGCGCCGCAGCGTTTACCCGCGAGCTTTTTGCCGGCGCTGCGTTTGAAGGCGCCGACGAGGCTGAGGCTTTAGTGCGCAGCGTTTTTTCTGACGACAGCTACGACGACGCGGTAACAAAAATCCGCGCCGACCGAGACGCATACTTTCAGCGCGCGACAGCCGCCGCCTTAACAGCGAATGTGGCTGGTGGCTTTGCTACGCCCGTCGGCGCACTTGGCGCAAGCGCGCGGCTCGCTAACATTGCGGCACGCGCTCCAATGAGAACTGCCGTATTAGGTGGCGCGGCTCAGGGTGCCGCTACCGGGTTTGGCGCTGGCGAGGGTTTGGGTGACAGACTGCAAGGCGCTGCGATTGGCGCGGCTATTGCCGCGCCTGTAAGTGCTGCCGGCTATGGGGCGGCGCGCGGGTTGCAACGCGCATTCAGAAACCCGGCGCAACGCGCTGACATGCGCGTCGGCGACGCAATGATTGACGACAGCGTTGACGCCGCCAGCATGCGGGCTGCGGTCTTACAAAATCAGGCAGCCGACACCGCTGCCGGAGATGTCGGTCAGGAAATGCTTGTCGACTATGGCAATGACGCCCTGCGCCGCTTGCTGCGGGGCGCACGCACCGTATCATCTGGCGCATCCGGCCGTATCGACGACGCCTTGGCAGTACGCCAGCAAGGCACAAGCGCGGTCACGCCAAGCGCGCTGTCGCCCGACCAGCAAGTTATTGGGCAGGCCGGCCGCATACAAAAATCACTAGAAAGCGCGCGGCCCCAGTCGGCAGACGCAAACGCCGCCGCAGTGGTCGACAACCTTGTTGACCTGCAAGGCGCCGACCCGGTTGTCGGTAATCTGTATAAGGCCGCCTATGCTACAAACGAAAGTGTCGTCGATGATGTGGTTATCCGCACGGTGGCGAAAAATAGAAAATATGCCTCCGCATATCGTCAGGCGCGTGAGCGCGCCATAAATGAGGCGCTGGCTCGCGGCGAGGACACGACTGAGTTGATGTCTCGCCTTCCAGAAAATCCGGCTATGCTTATTGGTGAGGGCGGCGAGATTGTTTCGGGCTTGCCACTCAAAGTTCTAGACGACATCAAGCGCCTTGAGGGGCGTCGCCTGTATCGCTCTAAGCGGCAGGGCTTTGACGTTGCGTCTGACAAGAAAAACCTTGGCGCATTTACTGACCGCCTAAAAAACGAAGCTACAGTCGGCGACGACTATAGCGACGTGCTTAAAATCACAGCAGACGAATTTGCTGTCGAGGCCGCCGAGCAGGCGGGTCGCAAGGCAGTAAAAGGCGGCGGCGTGCGGGCTGATGAATTGAGCGCATCCTTAAAGGGCATGACGCAAGCAGAAAAAGACGCGCTGCGTCTTGGTGCGCTAGATGAGATGGTTGCCCGGCTCGACACGCTTGACCGTGGCCGCAATGCCGTCAAAGCGGTGACTAAATCGCAAAAAGATGACGCGGTCATTGAGATTTTGTTTGAAGATGACCCGGAAGCCCTCACCCGCTTTGTGCGGCGCCTAGAGCGTGAGCGTGAGATGTCGCTGACCAAGGGTCGTGTGATGGGCGGCTCTAATACGGCTGACAAGCTAACCGACGCTGGCGAAGTTGCCCCTAGTCGTTTGACTAGGCTTTCAGATATGGCTGGCACAGGCATGAGGCTGGCTGAGCGCGCCCTTACTCAACAGCGAGGCAGAAACACTGCCGACGCAGTCACTGATGTGCTAACGCAGCAGAACCCTGCTGCTCAATTAGACGCGCTAGACCGCATCGCCCGGCTTAATGAGACGCTGATGCGCAACCGCCAAGTGGCTACCGGCACCGGCCTCGGCTTGACCGGCGGCCTGCGTGGCCTCGCCGGCGGGCTTCTCCGCGAGTAAGTCACCAATCAGATTGACACGCTGCTGTGCCGCATCTTCCATAAGATGCGCATAGCGCTTTGTCGTCTGCGGGCTTGCGTGTCCCAGCAATTCGCCTATCTCATGCAATGTCATGCCAGCGGTCACGCCAATCGACGCGAAGCTGTGCCGCAAGTCATGCATGCGGAAGTCTTTGATGCCGGCGTCCTCGCAGCAGCGCGCAAAAAATCCGCGCGGCGACTTGATGCCAACAATAGGCGCGTCCAAGTCAGTGCGAGGCAAGTCGCGGATAATCTCTAACGCGCTTTGGCTCAAATGTATCACGCGCTCCCCTAGCCTCTCAGTCTTGTGCTTTTGCAAGACAACCTTATCTCCCCGCAAGTCGCGCCAACGCATATTGGCTATCTCACTCTTGCGCGCGCCAGTAGTTATAAGAAGCATGAGAAACGCTGCGCCGGCTGGAGACTGAGGCGCGCGCTGTTGGATGACAGTAAAAAAGCGCTGCCGCTCGTCAGCGTCTAAATAGCGCTTGCGCGCCCGCTCAGTATTTCGGCGCACGCCCTCGCACGGGTTGCGCTCACAATCGAAGCGGTCATCGAACATGGCAAACCTAAAAAGCTGGTTAAGCAATTGCAGCACGCGGTTGGCAGTTGTCGCCTTGCCGTCTTTGGTTATTCGTCGGTGCGTTGCGCTTATCGCATTGTTAGAAATCTCACTAAGCAATTTATTGTGATATTCGCAAAGGTGATTTGTGTAAAAGCCTTGCGCTGTTTTTGCATCCTTTAGGCTGCTGCCGTGGTCAGCCCACCAGGCTGACCACACATCAGCGAGGGTTGCATTTTGGCGCAGAGCAGTCTGCCGGTTGGCTGGTGACCCGCCGCTGGCAAGTGTCGCGTCATGCTCTCTTGCAATCGTGCGCGCCTGCATAAGTGTCATCGCGCCAACGCGACCCAAGGATATACGCCGCGCTCGGCCGGCTTCGCTCCACTGGTAAACATAGGTGCTGTTACGCTTAGCGCCGGTGCGTATCTTGAGGCGCGGAACAACCTTATCAGTCTTATACTCTTTCATATCTTTCCCCTGGGTAAGTTGTGGGACAATCTCCAAATTCCCATATAGGGAACTATAGGGATTGTGGGTGTTGATGTAAACACAATACCTTGAGAAAATCGCAGCACAAATCATAGCTACGGGGATATATAGGGATGTTGAGGGATTATCGACGGAGCTGATTAAAAGTCAGTTGCTCTACCACCTGAGCTACGGGCCCACTAAGGGTTTCAGCGTGTTAGCAATTTACTGGGTAACCCCTGGGTAAGTTTTTGCCTGTTTCTTCAGCCGAAACGTGGGCAGTCTATATCACCGGTAAAAGGCAATAGCAAACAAAATACCCGCGCCGCCGCCTGCCCAAAACGCCGCAGGTATGCCAGTTATTAAAGCAATCGGTAAAAGGCACAGCGCGACGAGCGTGTACCAGACAGCAAAAAATAGCCAACTACTTAATAGAGCAAGAAGCTTAACCGCGCCGCTGTCTCTTATGCTTGCTAAAGCGTTGCTGATATTCATTGCGAAGCCAAGAAATGTTATCGGCGCTGTAGGTAACAAAGTCATTAGTCGCCTCACTATATCGGCGGCGCTCTGTGCAATTTTCTCGCCACATGCTCCTGCAAAATTTTTGAAACGTGACAAACGGCTTCCCATTAGACAACGTCGTCCCCCCGCAGTTGGTTAATGCGCATCTGGCAATACTTTTGAATTTTTTTGAGGTCGGTAATTTCGCTGTCGACGGCACTCATGCCGTCATACCGTTTGCGCCCTGCCCTGCACGCATATTTAACAATATTGCCGGCAACAAAACTGAGGCCGTTCATCAGTATAAATTTACCCGGCTCAATCGGTAGCCCCGCATAGTGCGCTGGCTCTTCGACCAAGTCACACTGCTCTTTAGCGTCCCGGCTTGCTCGTTTCATAAATGCCTCGTAACTTTCTCGCATGATGTTTTCTCCAATAATTGAGAATATCGCAACATACAGCAATTGGCAAGTTTATGGTTTGTTCGGGTTGTTCTGGGAACAACAGGGTGCTATTGTCAAGTGTCAAAAAATGACAAGGGGAATAAATATGATGGCGAAAGATAAACCAGACGCCATTTGGTTTAAGAACCGCTTAGCAGATAGGCAGCTATCTCAGCGGGCGTTAGCCCGTATTATGAAGCTGGACGTTTCATCTATAAATCGCTGCCTGACTGGCGAGAGGGCTGTGTCGCTTGCAGAAGCTGCGGCCTTCGCTCGTAACTTGCATGTTGACCTGCACCAGATTTGTCGGTGCTTCAACATTGAGACGGCCGGTATAGAAATGCCTAAAAACAATAACGGCGACACAAATAAGGACTAAGCGGGTATTGACGAGGTGAAAATCACCATATAGGGTGTTGTTCTAATCACAACAGGAGAACACCGTATGTCATCCCCCTTTCTTACCTCCCAAGAGCTAGCAGCCCGCTGGCACTTAACACCAAAAACACTTAGCAATTGGCGAAACATACAAAAAGGCCCCAATTTTATAAAAGTTGGCAAATCTGTATTGTACCACCTAAACGAGGTGGAGACATACGAGGAAGAAAAGCTCATCAAAATTAGCAACGCATAGAGTGTTGTTATGACATCAATTAATTCACGCAGCAAGGGACGGCGCGGCGAGCAGGAAGTTGCGCGCGAGATTGAAGAGCTACTAGGCTTTAAGCCGCAGCGCAATCTCAGCCAAGTTGCCGTCGGCGGCTATGACCTAATCGGCATCCCCGGCTGGGCTGTCGAGGTAAAGCTGTACAAAAAAATTACGAAGACTGACCGCGAGGCGTTCTGGAACCAAGCGGTGCGCCAAGCCTTAAAAGAAGACTTGCAGCCGGCTGTCTGGTTTCGTGTCGACCGCCAGCCTTGGCGCGTCATGATTGCTGAGCCGTGGGCGCTCGCAAACAACATCTTTGAAATACATGACCATCGCGTGGTGGCGATTGTTCAGCCCGAATTATGGGCTGCAATGGTTAGGGAGAATATGGATGGCACACAGTTCGATAACTCCTAGCGCGGCAACGCGCTGGATGATGTGCGCCGCGTCGGTGCCGATGAGTGTTGACGCAAAGCGCGACAGCAGCGAGGCAAGCGCGGCCGGCACGCTGACACACCGTATGGCGGAGTTTGGTCTGCGCAATGAGCAGGCGCCTGATAGCTGGCTTGGCGAAACTGAGTTAGTCGACGGCTTTGACATCACCGTGACCGAGCGCCACGTCGAGGCGGCAAATGTTTATATCGAATACATTTTGCAGCGCCATAAGGATATGGGCGGCGAGCTCCTAATTGAGAAGCGCGTAGGCGCAAAAGAAATACACCCAGAACTATACGGCACGGCTGACGCGGTGCTGATAAACGACGACACGCTGGTCGTGGTCGACCTAAAGACCGGCCGCTATGCCGTCGACGTTGAAGATAACCCACAATTGAAAATTTACGCGCTTGGCGTGCTGGAGACATTTGGCACGGCTAAGCACAAAAAGATTGAGACGGTGATAGTGCAGCCGACTGCGTGGCATCGCGACGGCGCGATACGCTCGGCACACTATGACCCGGCCGGCCTAGTCGACTGGGCTTTTGGCGTTCTCAAACCCGCTGCGCTCGCGTGTTTCGAGCCAGACCCCCAGCCTGTTGCTGGGGATTGGTGCCGGTTTTGTCCGGCTAAACCAGTCTGTCCCATGAAGTAAAGGAGATTACAAAATGAAACTTTCGGACATTCAAAGTAAGGCGCAAATAAAGCCGCCGCGCTTACTTATTTATGGCGGCGCTGGATTGGGTAAGACAACCTTTGGCGCTACCCTGCCCAGCCCTATTTTTGTGCAGGTGGAAGACGGCCTCGGTGTTGTTGAAGTCGACCACTTTCCCCGCGCAAAAAGCTTTGAGGATGTGATGGCGGCTCTTGAGGAGCTTGCGTCTCAAGAGCACAAATATCGGTCGGTCGTGATTGATAGCTTGGACTGGCTTGAGCCTATGGTTTGGGACAGCGTCTGCAAAGCAAATGGCAAAAACTCGATTGAGGAGTTTGGCTATGGCAAGGGCTATGTCGAGGCGCTGGCATATTGGCGGCGCTATATAGACGCCCTCTCCCGCTTGCGTGACGAGCGCAATATGGTTGTCTGCCAGATTGCTCACTCAATTGAGAAGCGCATACAGCCGCCGGGTGGCGAGCCATATGACCGCTATGAAATTAAGCTGAACAAAAAGGCCAGCGACTTGGTGCAAGAGCACTCCGACGTGGTCGGCTTTTGTAACACTAAGACATCAATCAAGAAGTCTGAGGGGCCGGGCGGCCGGACATATTCAAAGGCCACGTCAACCGGCGAGCGCTTTTTGTTTACCCACGTCGCGCCTGACTATATCGGCAAAAACCGATACGGCATCACGACTGAATTGCCTTTGGCTTGGAGTGCGTTGCAATCGGCAATCACTGGCAAGCCTGAGAAAAAAAACGAGCCGGCTAAGGATGCGCCGGCGGAAGCTGCTGAGTAAGGAGATTTATAAATGGCAGATTTAAGCACAGTATTTAATGGCGGCCTTGAAGTCGACACCGAGGCGCTTACCGCCCCGGCTGGAGAGCGCAAGCCGCTGCCTATGGGTGACTATAAATTCCAAGTTGTCGACAGCGAGATGAGGGAGCGAGACGGCAAGACGTTTTTAACCTTCAAATTTGAAGTCGTCGGCGGCGAACACAACGGTCGCTGGTATTGGGAAAACTATTTTGTCGAAAGCTCAAGCGAGCAGCAGCAGCGCATTGGTCACGAAAACCTGATGCGCTTAATGCAGTCTTGCGGCGTGCAGTCTATGACAAATACTGACCAGCTTTGCGGGCGACAGTTTGGCGCAACGCTTAAGGCTGGCAAGCCAAAAACCGACGGCGGTTTTTATGTAAACATGGTTGGCTACACTCAGGTCAATCAGTCGGCGCAGGGTCAACCACCACAAACCTCCCCCGCCCCTGCGCCGGCACCGTCTTCCGACCCCTTTGACATGTCTGCCGATGACGGCGGATGGCAAAGTGCGTGATAGACGGCCAAGCATATGTGCCCTGTGTGGAAAACCCACACAGGGCCTAGCCTTTCACGACCGGGAGCGGTCAACGAAAGGCAATCCAAAATATATAGGGGCATGTTCAATGGAGCACTTGGCAGAAATTAAAAACGGCGCACGGGGAACGCCGACGCGGGTGGCGGTGGTCAATGATGATAGCGTTGAGTTTGCGCACAAGCGCGCTGGCGAATACATCAAGACGCAGCACACTAGCAACTTAGTGGAGTGGTCAAAAACGCAACAACTTGGCTTTGTCCGGCACATAATTTGCGGTTACCTCAATAATGAGATTGACATGCCGTTTAGTGACGAACTACCTTTTTGAGGTTTTTCAACAGAATATCAAGTTAGAGGGGAAATCCTGTGGTGGATTTAACTAACATTATTGGCGTCGAGGGGATGCGCGCCAGACCAAAACAAAAGCGCAAGACGATGCGCGAACTATATGCGGAGATGGCTGACGCCGGCCTCATTATCACAACCGTTGTAGCCGATAGTTCTATAAAACGGGTGCCGACTAAAGACCGGCCAAACAAAACCAATGGCTGGTATATTGCACGCGAGATTACCGACAACCATATCGTGTGCAGCTTTGGCAATTGGGCTGACCCAACAAACCACACTTTCAATTGGTCAACATTTGCTGATGAGACTGAGGCAAAAAAATATCAAGTTGAAATGAAGTCGGCTTGGGAGCAGCTAAAGACTGAGGAGCGCCGCTTGACACGCGAAGCGCACGTCAAGGCTGCCGCAAGCTACGACAAGGCGACAGACAACGTAATTGTCCATCCATATTTAGTTAAGAAGGGCATAGACAGCTCGCCAGGTATGCGTCTCGACAACGGCCACCTACTTGTGCCGCTGCATGACTTAATGAATAATTTTGTCGGCATCCAATTTATTAGCGAAGATGGCGGCAAAAAGTTTTCTTTTAAATCCAAGCCGGCGTCAGGCTTTTACTTTTTTGGCACAAACCATGAGGCAATTAAGGGTGAGCGGCGCCTGATTATTGCTGAGGGCGTCGCCACTGGCGCTAGCTTATATAAGGCGACTGGCGTGCCGGTTGCGGTTATCTGGTCGGCTAACTTTGCACTGAAAAGCTGTCAGGCGCTGCGCGAGGTAACCGACGCGCAGTTTTTGGTGTGTTTGGATAATGACGAAAACAGTGTCGGCCAGACGGCGGCGCAAAAGATTGTCGAGGAGATACCCAATTGCAAAAACCGCGTGCCGAGCTTTGCTGGGCTTGACTATAACGACGTCGAGCGAGAGCACGGCCCGCAAGTCATACGCCGCGAGGTATTAAAAGAGACATTCGGCTTGCGTGGCCGGTCGGTGCGTATGTTCCAAGAGCAGCCCAAGCCGCGCGACTGGGCAATTGAAAACTTTGTTGAGACTGGCAAGGCTGGCATCATGGCTGGCGTTGGCGGTATCGGTAAGTCGATGGAGGCGCTACGCCTGTCGCTGATGATAGCTGAGGGCGAGGGCGAATGGCTGGGGCACTCAATCGCGCGCTCCGGCAATGTGGTCTATATCAGCGCTGAGGATGATGAGCAGGAAATGCACCGCCGCGTGCATGCTATTGACCCGACCAATAAGCGCGCAGATTTCTTGCACGACGTGTATTTTGTCACCGTGCCGGAGCTGGGGAGGCCGATAAGCTTCCTAGAGGGCGACAAGGCCGGTTATGCATTAACCAGCGCCGCGCAAGACTTGGAAGACGAGCTGGCGACAGTTGAAGACTTGGAGATGGTTATAATCGACCCCGTCCAGGCTTTTGTTAATGCGCCCATATCCAGTGACAATGAGGCCGCGCAAATCTATGCGACGTGGGCCAGCGGCATTGCCAGCCGGCTGGGTTGTGTCGTCATGAGTGTGCATCACATGTCCAAGGTCGCCTTGACGGGCGTTGAGAGCGCCACAGAGGCGCGTGCAGCCATTCGCGGCGCTACTAGTATAGTAGACGGCCACCGCTTCGCTATAGCCCTCTGGAACGCCTCCACGGCTAAGGTGGCAGACTGCTGCACGCAGTATGGATTATTTCCGCCAGACCCTAACCGGGTGGCACATGTTGCTATGGTGAAAAGTAATAGCGGCGAAGTTGACCGCACGGTTAAGACCGTGTTTCGCCGAGACGCCGTGTTTGAGGTGGTGGTCGACAATACGATTGAGCCAAGCGAGCCGGCAGATGACGGCACTTGGACGAGATAACCTGTCACATCCTTTGACATATACCTGTCAAGGGATGTGACATGTCATGTCAAGGGATGTGACATAACCTGTCACATCTACAGACATATCATGTCCATAGATGTGACATGACATGTCAACGGATGTGACACAATCATAATAGATATAGTACTATGTACTATATCCTACTAAGGCCGTCGCCGCTGATGCAGCTCCGGCCATAAAACCGGAGGCTGCGCTTGCGCGCGCAGCGCGCTAGCACAGTAAGGAATGGCGGATGAGCAGGAAGATATTCAAGACCGACGGCACGCCGCTGACGATGTATTACACATTGGAGTTGTCTGAACTCTATTGCAGTGCTTGCGGCATGTCTTGGATGTTGATGTCATCTCAACAAAAGGAATTGCAGGTGCAGTGTCCGGGCTGTGACCGGGTGGAGAAACCGATAGAGATGGAGATTGTGGACGATGACTTATTCCATTAGGCAGGCGTCACAGAAGACGCACAGACACCGCAGCGACCCGTGGTTTGTGGACGGCGTGCCGGATGAGGGGCACGGGCTCATCGACCGCGAGACGTGGGCAAAATCAGACCCGCGTGAGGTAAAGGCCGCCGCGTGGCGCTGGTATAAGCTGCAAATCAGAAGGCAGGATTTAAATGCCGCCGACAAGCTGGTGCTGTGGGCGCTGGTCGACACGCTGAATAGTAAGAGCGGCGCCAGCTTTGTAACTCAGGCCGGCATAGCGGACATGATGGGGCTTGCCCGGCAGACAGTAAACCGCAGCATGAATGACTTGCTGGTCAAAAACGTCATCTGGTCTTTTGTTGACGGCATGCCGCCAGCACCGCCCAGCGAGATGCACACGCTGATGGTTAACAATCTCAGCAAGCCGGAGCTAAGACAAAAGCGGCGACATCACGTTTTGGTGGGGATGCATTGGGTATTAAAAGGTGTTTAGTTGCAAGCAGTGTTGTGATATTCTCAATGCACGGCGTTTTTTATGAGTGCCGTGCTGGTAACGTGGTGGCTGATGTACTCGGCTAACG
>Ga0315322_10000364_pt1 | contig 33297 bp, 31 predicted proteins | sample M110021515metaG_FD_203461 | JGI IMG/M metagenome (GOLD analysis project Ga0315322, IMG submission 203461) | Ammonia-oxidizing marine archaeal communities from Monterey Bay, California, United States - M1 100m 21515 | ecosystem: Environmental > Aquatic > Marine > Intertidal zone | place: USA...
TGAGGTCGGCCTTAGTTCCTTTGCCACGAGGTGAGCTTCTCGAAGCCTTTCCCATTCGTTGCTTCGGTCCATTCCTTCAGCATCTTCTAATCCTGCCACTGGCTTTCCTCGCTATTTCGCGTCATTTAGCCACATTGTTTTGCGGCGTGTCGGGACTCAGCATTCACTTGCGATAGTAGCGCTTTGGAGCTTAACCAATTACAGCTCAATTCGATTCGGGATACGGCTCAGTCTGCTGTTTCAGAATTGGTAACTTCTTGTAGTCTTCTTCTGTAACCCCGTCAAAGTTCAATGAGGAGTTTTGTGTCTGGAGATGCCGCCGTTGTTGCATGGATCGCTGCGGCTAAAGCATGGACTGATGCGACTCTTACATGGATAGTCGACGCGGAAGCTGCTGACCCAAGTGCCGCCTATCGGGCTGCCGCAGCTGCTTTTCGGGCTGCTGAACAAGCTGATCCTGGAAGTGAAGCTGCAATCAGATACCGCTCAACTGCCGATGACTACCGAAATGCCGCCTACGCAGATGCAGCGGTTGCCTGGTCAACTTCTGGTGCTTGGGCTTCATCTGCTCAAGCATGGGCTGCTACAGGCAAACTGTGGTCGAGCCGTTCAGAGGCAAGCGCCCAGGCTGCTGCTGAAGCTGCTGAGGCGGCGGCGGCTCAAGCTGCTGTTGAAGCAGCTACTCGGCCAAATACTTATAAGCCACCCGAATAAAGTATGTCTCGAGTTTGCTGACTAAGTCCCTGCACCAGCTTTCATTTATTTCAATTGTCGCAACAGTCAGCGATGAGCTCTCAGAGGTTAATTGACTGAACTCATCAGCAAGCAATCGGCCTGACTCCACTATTCTCACATTCCACAGAATTAGTCATGCTACCGTCGTCTAATTATTCGCAGTGTTCACAGACATGGAGGAAACATGCTTCGAGATTTAAATAACAAAGTCGCCTGGATCACGGGTGCTGGAACCGGGATAGGCGAAGGCTCAGCAGTTGCGCTTGCTGAAGCTGGGATGCACGTGGTTCTCTCTGGTCGCCGTCGAGAAAAACTCGAAGAGGTAGCCCAACGTTGCTTAGGTAAAGCTAGCGTCGAGTTACTTGATGTCGCCGACAAAGACGCTGTGGCCAAAGTAGCTGCGCGAATTATTGAAACTCACGGCCGCATCGACGTTTTAGTGGCTTCAGCGGGCATTAATGTGAAAGAGCGCAACTGGCATAATGTGAGTGTTGAAGATTGGGATCAGGTAGTACGCATTGATTTGGACGGCGCTTTCTATTGCTGCAAAGCTGTCCTGCCAACTATGAAATCGCAGGGTGAAGGTCTTATAGTAAACATCTCCTCGTGGGCAGGCAAGCACGTCCATATTTTGACCGGGCCGGCGTATACCGCTGCCAAACACGCCATGAATGCTATGAATGAAAGCATTAACATGGAGGCAGGCATATTCGGAGTGAGAGCTTGTGCCGTATGCCCAGGTGAAGTTGCGACACCTATTCTGGATAATCGGCCAATTCCTGTATCTGCTGAGGACCGAGCCAAGATGGTGCAGCCCGAGGACTGCGGAGAACTGATCCGTTTTCTAGCGCAACTACCAAATCATGTATGCATTAATGACGTAACTATCAGCCCGACTTATAATCGACAGTACGCTGCGGACGCGCAAACATATTTACCATCCTCTTAGGAGTTGTGGTTTTGCAACGCTACGAAACAAGAAACCTCATTGAAATGAGATACTTTCTTTTCACTAAACGTGAGAATCTTCATAAATCTGACGTTTCATGGCTTTGTTAGTACACGCCGTTCGGATCAGAATGTCAAAACTACGTCAGCGTGGCCGCTAAGAGATACAACCGCTGCCGGTCCGGCCCAATTCAGTTCGTAACCGCCTACGAGAATTTCTTCCGCATTCTCTGGACTCACGCCTACGACTCTCTGACTACCGCCAGAACAATGAACAGCTTGAGCGCCTGTCACTAAAGTCTTCAAGAGTTCAACAGCAGTACCAGCAGCTTCACCAACTTTTCCGTCAATGTTCGTTATGTAGTCAGTCTGAAGTAATCGGACCGCATGCGAAGCGAAGAAAACGTTGACCAAGTGACCATCTTGAACTGCTTGAGCTGCGCAGGCAATGCCTACCACACATTTGCGTGGGTCAATTTCTGGGTCCGTGGATATCATTATAAAATAACTCTTAGACATCTTATGACCTTAACCAATAAGCCCCCTTGGATAGCGGTCTTGGAGATCTTTGTCCGGAATGGCAATGGGCATTAGAAAGCATTTAGGGCCGGGCTTACTCCTATCTCAATCAGGAGCCTCTGTCTAATGCCCGGCAGTAGATGTGTTAGTAGCGCGAGAGTGGAAATATTCTGCGTGGCGATTCAGACCAACAAGATTTGCTTCAATATTGCGTTCAGCAAACTTCGCTATGACAGCATCTAACGCAAAAACTGCCGAGGTATCCCATATTCGCGCTTCGCTCAAATCAATTTCCACACGTTTCACTTTCACGGAGTCATAGTCGAAGGAGTGAACTAAGTCATTGGTCGATGCAAAAAATAATTCACCTCGGACTGCGTAAAGACGCTCGACGTTGTCCGGATCAACGCAGCTAGTAACTTTCACTACTCCAGATACATGCCGGACGAAGAAGACTGCCGAAAGCAGCACTCCGAAGCCAACACCGTATGCAAGGTTTTCGGTCACGACAACGATCCCGATAGTCCCTAACATTACGGCTGTCTCTGACTTCGGCATCCGGCGCAGAGTCGATGGCCGCACGCTTTCCCAACTGAAAGTACCTATAGCTACCATCACCATCACTGACACAAGTGCAGCCATCGGAATACGGGCCACAATGTCCCCAAAGACCAAGATCAGAAGAAGCAAAAAGACGCCAGACGCAAGCGTGGAGAGTCGGGTCCGCCCTCCAGTACGGTAATTAATCATTGACTGCCCGATCATCGCGCAACCAGCCATTCCTCCCAAAAATCCTGTGAAGACGTTCGCTATCCCCTGCCCTCTTGATTCTAAGTTTTTGTTGGAATCCGTATCCGTCAAATCGTCAAGTAGCTGAGCAGTCAACAAAGATTCAAGCAGTCCTACCAAGGCCAAGGTCAGCGAAAATGGAAGAATTATCAATAACGTCTCAAGGTTAAATGGCACGTCAGGAAGATTAAGGAAAGGAAGTGAACTTGGAAGTTCACCCATATCTCCGACCGTCGGCAAGTCAAGATTAAATATTGTTGCTACTGCGGTCAAAACCGCTATGGCTATTAAGGGCGCAGGAATGCTCTTCGTCATGACTGGCAGCCCGTAGATGATGAGTAAGCCAAAGAGTATAAATAGGACGTTGAGGTACAACTGACTGGAATTCGAGTGGCCATCATTAAGTAAGATATGTGGAATCTGTGCCATAAAAATTAACACGGCTAAGGCATTAACGAAACCAAGCATCACCGTTCTTGGAACAAATCGCATTAGGGACCCAACTCCCAAGTACCCGAAACCAATTTGGATGAGGCCGGCTAACACAGTAGCTGCGAGTAGATAACCAGTTCCATATTCAGCTACTAGTGGCACAACAACAAGAGCCATTGCCCCAGTTGCAGCTGATATCATTCCTGATCTTCCGCCTGTCATGGAAATAATTATTGCGATCGAGAATGATGCGTATAAGCCGACTTTGGGATCAACTCCTGCGATGATAGAGAAAGAAATGGCTTCAGGAATAAGCGCCAAAGCTACCACGAGGCCCGATAGAAGGTTCACTCTTGGATCTGCAAGCCATTGGGTTCGGTCGGTCGAGATCACGCGACTACGAAAGCTCATGAGACTTTTAGACATTGTTATCGCCCTTAGGAAGTTTCGAAAAACGCCTAGATCAAAAAGGGCGCCTCGCAAGGATACGCTCTAAAAACAGTCGGTGACTGTGACACTTGTCACAGTCAGTAACTAAATCTTCTACGCACTATCAACTGTTAAGACCCCAGAAGAGTCCGGAAGCCAAAACATCAAAAACTTGCTTCGTCGGAAGCTCGGAAGGCCTATTGCGAAACCCATCCGATAGTTTGCGTGGCTCATAAATCATAGGGGACGCGAGATCGTCGCAGCCCCTTTGCTTATACGCGTGGCTCTGTTGTTGCCGTAATCTCGATTTCAATTTGCCCCACAACAAGTGGCGCACCAACAGTGGTTCTGCAAGGGTATGGAGGTCTAAAAACATCCTGAAAGACTTCGTTCCAAATGCTAAAATCGTCAACATTGGTCAGGTGAGCATTAACTTTGATTACGTGATCTAACGACAGTCCAATGTCTGCAAGGATTAGGCCAAAGTTTTCAAGTGTAACTCGAGCCTGAGTAGCGATATCTCCATCGCTTACCTCAAAGGTGTTGAGGTCGATTGCAGTCATTCCGCTGAATACGTAAAGATCGCCAACCTGTATAGCCGTAGCGTTTTTTATATCGTACTTTGCAAGTGCGGCAGCCGCTGTTGCTGATGAGTGAACAATAGTCATAGGAAGACCTTACATCTAAAGCTTCGAAGGGGAGAGAGGTTCTCACATCCGCATGGATAGAACCAAAATGTTGCCTTTTTCGTGACTTGGCTGAGAGAAGATCAGGGCGATAATGTTCCAGAAATGAAGTTCTAAAGTCTGACCTCTATCAATGCCTAGCTATGTATCTGACAATTCGGTTTGAGGAGCACACGAGACGTGGACACAAATTAGAATATTTACCGCTTACGATGGCCTATATGAATACCGAACCTCAGAAAGAAGCCTCCGAATGGGGCATTGACGATATTCAACCAGGTTCGAAGCGAGTCGGTCCTCCATCCGAACTTCCACCGATAGACATGGGCTGGTTAAATCCAGGTTATGAACCGACTGCGTTGTCCTACTCACCGCAGCCAGAAATCCTGTCTGAGGAGATTGACCAATCCAATTCATCTCAAATGCAGGAAGCTAACCGGTCACCTCTCAAGGCTCCCAAGCGAGCAAAACTAGCGAAGACCAAACAAAGCAAAGTCGCAAACGACGTTTATTCCCCCATTAAGACTGATACCGGAGTAAAACGAGGAGTTATTGTACTCCTCTTGTTGTTGATCGCATCGGCGGCTACGACTGCCCTCGTCTTCTAGTTCACAACAAATTATCGCTAGCCAATCGCTAGCTGGCCGAGGTCATGGACAATAAGCATCAGACAGACAAGACCTCTCCTTGGTCACTATCGTGACATCTGGGTCCCTTTAAGCAACAACATCAGTCTGTTCTGTCTAACAAGGACAAAATTACTTCCACGCACCTACCAGGCTGTTGCTCCTGTATAAAGTGCCCTGCATCCTCAATAATAGTGTGTGGCTGATTTTTTGCGCCTGCCACTCTTCCAGACAAAAGGCCTTGCATAGAACCAGTTACATCATCATTAGCTCCAAATGCCGTCGTCAAAGGCACTTGACAGTCAGTTAGCAGAGACCAGGTCTCCCAACATATTGGCGCACTTGGATGAGTAGCCGAAGTCGGAACGATGAGCGGGAACTGGCGCGCCCCAGCGGTATAAACTTCTGTAGGAAATGGAGCGTCATAAGCCTTTCGTTCCTGGACTGAAAGGTCACATGCCATTCCTTCAATAGGAGTCGACTCCCCAGCTAAGCAAGCTGAGGCTAGAAACGGATCGAGGTCTTGGGAATACTGACGCCATCGGGCGAAAGCATCTTCACTAGTCCTCAAAAAATCTTTTCCTAGGGGTACTCCTGTGTTCGAAGCTACAACTCCCCTATATTTTTCTGCATTTCGGGCCATATGACTAAGTCCGATCAAACCACCCCAATCCTGGCAGAACACGGTGAGTGGTCCAAGGTCATCTGAGCAACCGATCGCATCAATGCTTTCCGTTAGCCATCGGAGGTGGCGCCCATAGGTGTAGTCATCTCTCAGAGTCGGTTTGTCAGAGCGCCCGAAACCGATTAAATCCGGGGCGATTACACGACAACCCGATGCGACAAGTATCGGGATCATTTTCCGGTATAGATAAGCCCAAGTAGGCTCACCATGGAGCAGCAGAACCGTGGGGCCTGAGCCTTCGTCAACGTAGTGGACGCGAAGAGAGTCGCTTATCTCCACGTACTTTGGTTCGAAAGGCCAGTCAACCAGATCATCAAAGCGATTTTCCGGTGTTCTCAAAGATTCCATTATGTGAACTTAGCAACCACCCCAGAAGAATAAAAATGTTTCTGTTCTAAAGATCAACTAGGAAATATTGGCCACCAAGAACTGACAGAGGACTGCAACCACGAAACAAGGGCAGCGTTCACTCTCGCGGGATCTTCTTGAGCCATCCAGTGGCCGGTATCTAATGTGAACTCCGTAAGGTTGCTGCAGTAGTCACGCATCGGTAGAGCCAACTCCGATGAGATGGTTTCACACACATAGTCATACCGGGCGTGCAGAAACAACACTGGCATACTCAAAACACCATCATTGTCCGCACTCGCCGCATACGTTGAGTTAGCTTCATGATTCAAATACCAGCTATCAGGGCCGAAAAAACCATTTCTGCCTAAAGCTTCAGCGTAAATTCTTAGATCATCTTCGGTTACGACATCATGGTCAGCAGGAACATCGGGGACTGCATCCGCTCCGCCGAACCACCCTCCATCGGCTCTCACTGAGGCCGTCAAAGCCGGTTTGCCAAGCCCCCTCGGGTCACCTTTACGAAATAATGCTTTCACCGTCATATAAGGATCCGCTTCAAATACTCTGACTGCTTTCTCGAAGTTTTCCTGATAGAAAAGCTGGTAGTCCCACTGGCCGACTGGGTACCGGTCAACTGGATAAACGTTGCGATCGACGAGAGCAACTATCTCATCCCAACTATGTTCCAAAGTTCGATAGGGCACACAGAGGCTAGCTACTGCATGGCATCGATCAGGGTGGTGGCTTGCGATATTCCACACGACTGGACTTCCCCAATCGTGGCCAATCCATACAGCACTCTCGCAACCAAGATGATCGAGTAGCTCTATCATGTCGGCAACGATTACTTCCTGACCAAAGTCAGCAACCGAGCCATAGGTTGCGGAGCGTCCATAGCCACGCATATCGGGGGCTACCACCCGAAAGCCTAATCCTGCGAAGGTCGATATTTGGTGGCGCCAACTTAGCGAAAGTTCGGGCCATCCATGAACAAAAATGAGGAGAGGCCCATCGGTTGGGCCAGCAGCCAAATAGCCGGTTGTATGCCGAGAAGTCTCAAGCGTGTTTTCGGTTACCGTTATTTCCATATTGACAAATACTTTTCTCTATATAAAACGGATTGCATGGTCACTTGAACTGAGATTGTAATACTCCACCGAGGTCGGGCGCTGCTAAACACAAAGCTCAACATAAATACGTTTTTAATTATCGTCGAGCTTTGATGACAACTGGATCAAAAATCAATCAGCTCGGCAGAGACGCCTCATAACGCTAATTACAGCTATTCCTAATCATGTTTTGCCGTTAGATAAATACCTTGATTAAGAAATGGCACTAGTTTCAGTTAGATACGCATGACTGACCTAAAGGGAAACAAGTAATGATTGTTGCTGATCAGCTAACAGAAGACGCGCCTGGTGCTATTCACATAGGAGACGAAGAGCTTCCATGGGTTTCCGATCAAAATGGCGGCGAAGTAAAATTGTTAAGCGCAAAGATCAAGGAAGGCCTTTGGATAGTTCGCGTTCGGTTCGCTGCTGGAACCAGAGTTCAAACCCATCGACACACCGGCCCTGTCTATGCGTACACGTCAACAGGCTCTTGGTATTACGCCGAAAGTGAGTATGTAAACCAAGCAGGATCATTCTTGTATGAGCCAGCAGGCTCAGTTCATACTCTTCTAGTGCCTGAGACAAACACCGAGCTGACTGACGTTTGGTTCCAAATTTACGGAGCGAATCTAAACCTTGATGAAGGTGGCGATGTATCTTCAGTGACTGATGCCACCTCAATTTTAGCTTGGTATCGAGCCGCCGCTAAAGATTTAGGCTGGGACAACCCTCCAGTGCTAACTGACTAATTGGGCTTCCCTGAGGAGCCACCGACATCTCGTATCTTTCTGAAATCAGGACCCGTTTTTAAGTTGGAGTCATGTGAGAGAGCGATCGCTCACCCTTAATTTGTGTTTCAAAAATGCTGGAGAATAGGTGGTCTGATATTGGAGATGAAAATTTAGATGTCCTCTGTTGCCTTCTGATCGTCCTACCTGGGCGGCTTTCATTGGCTTGGTAGCCGGTAGCGCTGACCAAGAGGTCATCTAAGCTGCAACACCTCTACTTAAACTGTTCACAAGATCGATGCTGCGACTTCTATTTACTCTTCGCTGCTTGTTGAGTTGTTACTCGCGCATCATTTCTGCTCGACCCAGACCTTCTCCATCGAGAAGTTGATCATCAGCTAAATCAATTGTTACCTTTATAAGGTCACCGGTGAATAGGTTTGGCGCTTCGTAATTCGACACAGCGGTTCCTCGATCGAGACCAATATCTAAACCGGACCAGGAAATCATGAGGGAAAATATGTTGGCTGTTTCTTGCGTCGCCACCACATCACCATCGATAACTAATCGCCCCGACCCGCGATGGCTTTGTTCATCTCGCGACATGTAGAACCCTAAATTGGTTGTTCCAAGAGGAACCGGTTTAGGCGAGCGAAGTATCTGATGGCTTCCCCCAATATTCAAATCGTGCACCAGATGACCGCTACCGTCCAGATAAAGGCTGTAGCCAGAAGTTGCGTCGCCGTGAGCGATTAACACCCCTGAGACATCGGCTTTAGTCGGTTTAACCTGGGCGTCCATGCGATAGCTCCGACTTCGTAAATCAGGAGCCATATCGCTAGGCAAATGCCCCATCCCCTTCCAGAATGTGAAAAACGTGCGACCACCCAAATGACGGTCAGCGTTTTCGGCGAAGCGCTCGGCGAAACGGTCATCAAGAGGAAGCACTTGGTGCAATTCTGCCTGCTCCCACCAAAGTTCGATCATTTTGCTAAGTCGATCAGGTTCAGCTGATGACAGATCTTTAGATTCGTTGAAATCGTCCAGGAGATTGAACAATTCCCATTGATCATGTTCGTACGGAGTTCCAGGTGGGTGAAAAGCGACTGCTTTCCACCCGTCATGGACTAGTCCACGATGGCCGAACATTTCGAAATATTGAGTTACTTTGCCGGTCTGTGCATACCGGTCTGTCAAGGTCGATGCAAAACTTACGCCTTCAATCGGCTTTTGCTGAACACCGTTAATTGTCTCGGGCGCCGCCACCTTTATCAAGTCAAGCAACGTGGGAACAATGTCAGACGCGTGGCAGAACTGGTCTCTCAATCCCGGATCTGTGATCTTGCGCGGCCAGTGCACAACTAAGGGATCTCTGACTCCGCCGCCGTGAGTGTTTTGTTTATATCGACGGAGCGGTGTGTTGGCGGTCATTGCCCACCCCCAGGGAAAGTTACTGTGAGTATCGGGCCCTCCGATGTCATCGATTCTTTCAAATTTGGCTTCCATGGGTTCAGGGAGACCGTTATAGGGCCCCATAGCGTTTACGAAGCCGAGCGGTCCGCCCTCCTGACTTGCTCCGTTGTCCGAAAGAATCATGATCACGGTGTTGTCTAGTTGGCCCGAAAGGTCCAAGTGCTCAATAAGTCGAGCAAGGTGCACATCAGAATGATGGAGCATTGCGGCATATGCAGCTTGGAGTCGTGTAGCTACCTGATGAGTGATGTCGTCAAGTTGGTCCCAAGCTTCAACAAAGTCGTTTCGCGGCGGCAACTGAGTACCTCGTGGCACTATACCTAATGCGATCTGTCGCTCTAACCGTTCGGAACGCTCGGTATCCCATCCACGACGAAACATATTGTCATAGTGGTCAATAAGTTCCTTGGGGGCTTGATGCGGTGCGTGACAAGCACCGAGCCCTATCAAGGTCATCCAGGGGCTGTCGGGGATAGTCGCCTCGTGTGAAGTGATTAATTCGATCGCTTGGTCAAAAAGATCTTCAGTAAGGTGATATCCGGTGGAAAAATTTCCGGGCGGTGAAATGTGGCTGTTGTCACGAATCAGCTCCGGTGAGTATTGGTCGGTCTCGGCATCGAGAAAGCCATAGAACCGGTCGAAGCCCCTGCCTAATGGCCAACCGTCAAATGGCCCTGTAGGTCCTGATTCGGTTAACGGAGTAACATGCCACTTTCCAATCATGTAGTTCCTGTAGCCGTGCGGACGCAGTATCTCGGCGAGAGTCCCAGCATCTGGACTGATTTTTCCTCTGTAACCCGGGTAGCCACTATCGAAGTTAGCGAGGCATCCAACTCCAACGGAGTGATGATTCCGACCTGTCAGAAGAGCAGCACGCGTAGTTGAACACATAGCGGTCGTGTGAAAGCCCGTGTACTTTAGACCATTCGCTGCAAGTCGATCAATGGTAGGGGTAGAGATAGTTGAGCCATAGCATCCGAAATCCGAAAACCCCACGTCGTCAAAAAGAACAATCAAGACATTCGGGCTTCCGGCAGGTGGTGTTGCCTTTGCCGGCCAGCTTGGAGCAACTTCTTCTCTAAGGTTCACAACGTCGATCCTATGAACAGTCGAAGTAGAAGCGTGACCGCCTAGCTGACCTCGTGGTCAGCACGACCGGCTACCAAAACGACGAAAGCCGCCCGCTGGGGCGACGTGGAAATAAAACATAGCACATCTAAATTTTCATTTCCACTAATAACCACTTTTTTGGGTGTTTACAGTACTTTTTAGCTTAATTTGTATGTGATTTTACTACAAAACGCCAGAACCCCTGCCTCAAGAGACCTCAAGAGACAGCGGTTCTTTGCATCTGCGAACCTTTATTTCTAATAAATGCCCTTACCTTAGGCCTTTGGCAAGAACAGCTCGAGAGTCGGTTGATGATAGCCGCAAAGGCAAAGCTTCTTGATACTCCGGAGAGTCATACCATTCCCGGAATGCCTCATCATCATCAAATTCAAGGACCACGAGTCTTGAACCATGCCAATCACCTTCAACGGCCGTGACATTGTTATCAACAATTATCGCTCGACCTCGACCAAGCGAAGAAGCGCTTGCCGCCTTCATGTAGCGTTCCAGACCGTCTTGGTCATTGACCTGTTCTTGCACAACGAAATAAACTGACATTTCAATCTCCTCTATCTTCTCGGTCTGCTGGATGTCCACAACCCTAGGAGAGTTCCAGAACTCGTGGGAGATTTTGTTTACGACGCCGCCATTTCTCGACAGAACAAACGAGTAAATCAGCTTCGAGATTTTTTTGTTACTATGCGGTCGATCACGAAAGACCCGACTAGACCTCCCAAAAAACTTAGAAGAAGATCGCTAACCGTATCTTCGTAGGTGAGATGCAAACCGCTGGTACCACTCTTCATAATAAGATATTCCAAGAGTTCCCAGAGAATGATAGCACTAGCTCCGAAGCCAGTACCCAATGCGATTCGATTCCATGAAGCCGCTACGCCCGGGTGAATCATCGCCACGAAAGCAGCGCACAAAAACATCCAGTTAACGAAGTGCAACCCATCATCAAAATTTCGAATGTTATCGAACCAACCAAACAAGTTACCTAAGAGGTCCAACACGAACGGAGTTACTAGTAGCCCCGTAGGAACATACGGGAACTTCTCTTTACGTCCCTTACAAAACCAGATGATTCCCATAACCATCGCTGACAGAGGGTAACCAACCGCTCGGGCAGCCCAGCCTTTACCTTGCAGCCGCTCCATCGGAACGAGTAATCCAACTAAAAGGCTCGCTACGAGAGCGGCTATCATGATCCACATAGCCATACGTTGCCGGCGCTGATTCATCTATCTTAAGAGTAGTTAGTAGCTAGGCCTTGCGCACTGAACATGGGCAATAATAAAGCATCACAATTTTGTATAGGAGAATTATGAACAGACCGATTGTTCTAGTACATGGAGCATTCCATGGAGCCTGGTGCTGGGATCGCGTTACTTCCCACTTAGACGCTGCTGGCGTTCCCTGGAGAGCACCAGATCTTCCTAGTTCCGCCAATGCAGCTTCCGGCGCAGCCATCGATGAAGATACGGCAGCAGTGGAATCAGTTCTAGATAACCTTCCCGGCGATGAGCCCGCTGTGCTTCTTGGGCATTCCAGGGGCGGAGCAGTCATTTCAGAAGCTGGGACTCATCACAGGGTCGGATCTCTTATCTATCTGACTGCTTTGCTTCTAGAAAAAGGAGAGAATCCATCTGGTCGGATCGGGACAAGTTTGATCGAAGCAATGATAAAGAACGTTGATGGCTCTCATAGCGCTGATGTTCCTTTAGGCACAGAACTTTTCTACAACGACTGTGATGGAGACCAGATTAGTTTCGCAACTCGTCAGTTACGACCACAAAATATCGCTCTCGATACTCGCAATTCCCGGCAAGCGTGGACTGAAAAGCCTTCTATCTATGTGGTGTGCACGCGCGATAAAGCCCTCACCCCAGATAGTCAACGTTCGATGGCTGCCAAGGCGAACACAACACTCGAATGGGACACAGGTCATTCGCCGTTTCTTAATCGACCCGAAGTTCTCGCAGCTCTATTAATTGGCTTGAGCGTTGGATCATAGTCATAAATTAAACAGTCGAAAAATATCTGTTTTGAATTTTTCTAAGCCCAATGGATTAACGGAAACCTTTGATCGTCGTCAGGATATTGCCCTGTTACTGAACTAGTGTCTTCATCGGTAACAGTGGGGTCGCAACCTGCATGAGGAAACCATGTAACGTCATCGCCTAACCAACGAGTAGATAGAGCAGCTCGCCTTTTTGCTCCCGAATTACCTGGCGAACCATGAATAATCCAGGCTGAAAAAAAGATAGCGTCTCCTGGCTTCACATCAAATCCGATGATCTCATACTCACTTCGAGATGCCTCAATATCGGGACATTTTTCACCCTCAAACTCTGAAGCCCAACCCTCTTTTCCATCAAAAGCTTCCGGCGCATAATATGAACCCCAAGCGTGTGATCCTTTAACAAATTCAAGAGAACTGTCTGCAACTTTTGCTTCAGTAATGGCTACCCAGGCGGAGCAAATCTGCTTTCCAAGAAAAGGCCAGTAAGGAACATCTTGGTGCCAGGGCGTCGGATTAGATGTCGAAGGTTCCTTAATTAACAGGTGATCAAAATAGAATCGAGAGGAGCTAGATTCCATTAACGCAGCTGCTATCTCACCCACTCCAGATTTAAACACGAAATCGTTAATTACGGGATCAGTTTCCCACCGATAGCGGCTAGTGAACAAACGGCCCTCTGCAGCCCCCGGATTTGTGTCGGTAACCCACGGACCCGGATGAGCTAACTGATTATCGGCGACAGATGAAAGTTTTTCTAAACACTCAGTATTTACGACCTGTTCAATTTTAACTACGCCGTGCTCGCGGTACTCATTCTTTACTTCATCAGACACTTGCTCGTGAACCAAGATCGGCACCGGACCCCCTCAAACAATCAATAATCACGAAACGATAGTCACGCGCACTGCCATGCTAGCTCATTGAGACAGGCAGTGGCATTGCCTTAGAGACCGGCGCTTTGGCCAATATTGATGTCGTCATAACGTCGGCGCCAAAGATACTAATCTCTGCACTCAGAGCAGAAACAACAGACAATGCTGTTCGCTATGATTCGAGCAAAAGAACCTTTACATACCCAGGCCAATGCAGCCTTTATTTTTGAATTCAGCTAGCTACTATGCCGCTTCTTGACAATTCTTTAGAGCTCGAGCCCTTGCGGCTACGACAGCTGTCCGCCGTTTCCAAGACTTACTCTTCCAATGAGCTAGTCGAGATCGGTTTCGGCCAACTCTCGTTCGCTTCCAATGCGCTTTGTGTTGCGGCGGCCGGTGAGCGGGCGGCGGTGCGACTATCTCATCCGCGTCTCTCTCAACGTCTAGTGCTGCCGCGAACTTAGTTAAGCGACGGAGCTCATCGTTCTCGCGATGCCTGACTGATCTTGACTTGGCAACATAGAAGTTATGACTTCTTATTTTTTCGAAGTCGTCTACATTGGGTTTGGCCATTGCTCCTCCTCTTGCTGTTCCTGATGGATTAGCTTTTAGATGAAACTATTTACCGTTACTTTAATCCTAGTCGCAGTTCATGGGTCCACCGCGCCAACACGTCAGAAGTAGTCGCGACCGGGTGCGCTCGTTGAGATTCTGACTTACCTGAGCTCGACAATTAAGATTTTCATGTCGACTCTATTGTTAGTAACGCCTGTCGTAGTAACGCTACTCAACTAACGATCTTCGAGCATCGGCATCGAGCCGCCGCCTCTATCGCAATCAAATTCGCTTTATTTAGACTCATAAATTTTTGATGTGTCGTTGGTCACGAATGGACGCGGCAACCTGTCTCTCTGCATATCTTGATAGGACACGAGTTAAGGAAAGGCAGAGCAATGACTATTCTAAAACTAATGACCAATAAGCTTTTCGGTGGGAAAGAACCTCGAAGTTTTTATGAGACTAAACAATCTCATTTGAGTCAACAGCTCGGACCAAGATCATATTCCTGATCTACTCGTGATATCTGAAGATCGCTTGCCTTCCAAAGCGATACCCAGGTTGATTATTTGCGGGCCAGCCCTTCGGGGCTGGCTCTTTCACTTTTTAATCGAGTACAGTATTCTGCTGGCACAGAGGTCTACTGCAGCATTTCCGCATCCTCATATTGGTAGCCTCGGCGCGTAAACGAATTGCAATTGAGTACGTCAACTTTACGAATCGCTGCGAGGAACAGAACATGCCTTCACTTATCCCATGCAACGAAAGATGGTACGAAGACTTTACGGAAGGTGAATCATTTCTTCTCGGTAGCGTTGAAATGGTCGAGAAAGAAATGCTCGATTTCGCAAATCAGTTTGATCCTCAACGGTTTCACATTGATCCCGAAGCCGCATCTAAAACTCTCTACGGAGGTTTAATAGCTTCCGGTTGGCATACCGGTTCCTTAATGATGAAATTAACTGCCGAAGGGTTCTTGGGTGAACATAGCGTCGGTTCAACTGGACTTTCAGAGTTGTCATGGCCGTCCGCTGTCCGAGTTGGAGACATTCTTAGGCTCAAGATTGAAATTTTAAGTAAGCGGGTTAGCGGTTCGAGACCAAATCTAGGTTTCATTGAGCTTAAAACTCAGATGATTAAACAAAACGATGAAATAGCGGTGCAAACTGTAGGAACGTTACTAATAGAAAGAAAAAGTGTTTCTGATTAGAAGCTCTTCACCTCATGATTTCGAGGCGTTAAATTAACATGCCGAAAATTAGAGTTCACAACCCTCTCCTCACGTAGATAACCCCGAGCAAGCAGAAACAAACGTCAACCGGCATGCATTTCGTGATAGTTCAGCAAATATCTGCCACATCTTCTTCGAGCTATTCAGCAATCAACTAGTTCGAAACGCGTTTAAATCCAACAAGAAATTTCGAGCGGACTACACGGACTACTCGTGGAGCGTTATTCCAGTTCCACGCACTCTTGTTTGCCTCATATTTCGGCGAAAGCGGTCAGCGTCATAACCAGTACCTCGATGCAGAACGCACCGATTGTCCCAAAAAATTGTATCGCCGGGCTCCCAACTGTGAGACCACCGATTTCTTGGCTCCGTAGCAAAATCATTAAGCTCATCAATCAAACGACGGCTCTCAATACCACTCCATCCGACAATCGAACGGGCATGTGAACCAAGGTAATAGTTGCAGATGCCATTACTAGGGTTAGTTCTGACCAGCTTCTGTTCCACTGGGGGCAAAGATGCCGCATGATTATCATCAACCGGCGCAGTCTTAGTCCGGCTAAATACATAGTCATGGAGAACATGAAGATCGTTAATCGCGGTCTGTTTCGCAGCGTCTAATCGTTTGTATGCAGCTCTCTGACTCACAAACTCAGTTTCGCCTCCCTCCGCAGGAACTTCATAGGCATGAAGAATCGATATATAGGAAGGCACTAGCCTAAAAGACGAATCTGAATGCCAAAGATTATTACCCTTAAGCGCTCGAGTCTGTGGATCCGACTCTCCACGTTTTCTATTGTCGTCAATAACGTTACCAACGGTACCTATGTAAATTTTTTCGCCCGTTCGGCCAAACGCAATGTGGCTTTCCTCCGGTTCGCCGAACGATCTAGTCAATGCCATCTGAGCTTTATCGCTCATATTCTGTTCAGGGAATAGCAAAACTGAATGTTCGTCAATCGCTGCTCTCAAGCTCGTGATCTGGTGAGAAGCTAACGGCAGAGCCAAATCGATGCCAGTAATCTTCGCACCGAAGTCATCATGAAGAGCTTCGATTCTCATGGGAATAGCTTGACATACGAGATGCCACAATGCGAGCTTCGCTTATGTCTAATAACATTCCGTAGCACAGCGAAAGCCCTATCAACCAGCGGTGTAGAAGCTGTTTTCTTTCAGGCTATATCGCTTATTCGCGGAGGCTCAATCCAAGGTTGTGCGATTTGCATCCACTCAGCTGCTAGGTCTCCTTCGGTCTTAACTGCAGACTCGTCGACCGGGACTCGCCTTGTTATAACCTTACAAAACTCATAGGCGGTTGAGTGCACGCGGTCTGCGGCATCCTCTGGTCCCCAAACCCATTGCTCCCCACTTGGACTCATAAGCTCAACCCGCACTGGTTGGGTTGGTGGAGACAACCCTCGGTTAAGGTAACTAAACTCGCGAGTGACGACACCGATATGGGCAATGTGTCGAAGGCGGTCTGTTTGCGGATAATCACAACCGAAAGTATCGGCTAAGTCATGGGAATGTGTCCAAGTTTCTAGTAGCCGACTCGTTGCCAACGACCGAGCGCCGATGTCTGGGCCCAGCCAAGTTATGCGGGATTTCGGGTCTGAGGTCCGCAAACCTTCGATCATTTCCATACGACCGTTGAGAAACCATTCCCAGAGTTGACAGCCCGTCATTGTCTGAACCTCGGAACCACCTAACCCGTTAGCTGATACCTCGCCGTTAGCTAAGCTCTCGCGCATTACAGCAAACGTTTTTGGATCCTTGACCGCTAGGCAACACAGCAAATCGGTGCTACCAAGATGGAGAATAGTTTCATGACTATCCCAACCCTCCGCGACCGTAGGTGCTCTCCACTGCTCTTCATCTAAGGAACCAACAACGTTTGATAGAGCCACAGTCTCTGCTTCAAGGTCATCGCAAATCGGATCCACAGAAAAAGTGTAGTCCAATATCAGCGAGGTCAGTAACGCAGAAAATCCATGGAAGAACCCAACTCTTGCCTCTAGGCTCTCGCTACTTCAAATCCCCAAAGTACATACAACGCAACAAGTGGAGTGTCGCCAGCTTGAACCGTGTGTAAATCAAAAGGGTGGTTGTATAAAACTGACTCGGGTTTTACTTCAACCAGTGCTTTGGCGCCACCATATCTCCATTGCGCTGTGCCTGAAATAGTTAGATACATCTCTTGCGGAGGATGGTTATGAATCGGATACGAGCAACCACGGTCAACATACATTATTCCGACTTCTAGGCCTGGTAAATCAAAGGCATCAGACAAAACGCATAGCGCTCTTTCTCTGCCTCTATCTTTCCAACGCTCAGACTCAACCCATCGCAATGACGATGCAAATTCAGTGAACTCACGTGCTCGAGGCGTGTCGCAGACATCGCCGAGGTTCTGTAAAGCAGTTAGCTGCTTAGCTTCATAAGCTATCGGTGCCGCTTTCTCGATCGCCGATCGAAGTTGCCAAGCACCTTCTTTTGCTATCGCTTCGCTCGGGAGTGAAATAGCGCTATCCGCCGCGCTGATTAACCAAGTGCGTATTTTGTCGTGGTCTTGAAGCACGTTCATAATCTCACCTGCAACCTCGAATTCTGAAATCATAAACGCTGGCGATCGAATCTCCTCTTTGTCGTTTCACCCTCTACATAAAACGTTTGCCTTTTATTACGATTAGCGCTGTGTCGTTTGTCACTTCTTAGACTTTCTACTTCTCTCATTCCTTATCGTGAAACCACTATGAAAAAGTCACTTTCGAAACTCACTTATAAAGCGCTCACAGGGAAAGAAGCTCCAAGCTTTTATGACTCCAAGAGAGCGCATCAAAATCAGCAACTAGGTCCTCGTAACTACTAGTCGCTTACAAAGCTTAAGTCGGTGGCCCCCCTTCCACCGGCTTTCTTAATAAGGATCGGCCACCTGCGCCGGTCCTTATTTATTTTTCATTAGTCAGGTTGCCGACCAGACGCCCAAAAAACGGTCATAGTTAAAGGAGTGACCTCGCCGGCGCTAGCCATAGACAGCTTTACGTGCCCATTTTTTCTACGGAAGCGAACACGTCAAGGGCTTTTCATTACTTACGAAACACTTGCGTATCGAACCCCATAGACTTTCAGTGAAGCCAACAAGTGCGGCTGCGCCTGTTGGCTTCACTGAAAGTCCTCACCCGATGATCTCATCCATCAGACGGTGGGGACTTTCACTTTTTCGTTCCAGATCACATCTCACGTCTCTCGCTAACAAATGAGCACCAGGGCTTTTTAATTCAATGCAGAGCTTCCGACTATGAGATTTAGATTAAATTTTCGTAGCGTTTGAGCTCAATTTGATTACCGTCTAAGTCGCGGATGTAGACCGCTGGGCCCCAGCCTTGAGCACCGTAGATGGATGTAAACTCTCGAACAGTTTCTACATCATCATGAGCTAAAAGGGTCTCTAGGTCGCCCTCGACATATAGGGCTATATGGTCGACATTTTCACCTGAACGTTCAGTTTCGAGAAGATCTATGATCGTGGTTTCATTTACCTTCATCGAGAGGAAGGGTGCCTTACCTGACTTCCACTCCTCATAGCGCAGTGGCTTCATCCCAAGCCGATCTCGGTACCAGCACATCGCTGTTTCAGCGTCGGAAACATTTATCACTAGATGATCTATTCCAATAACTTTCATTTTGGATAATCTTCCTAGGTCTCTTCTATCATTACTTCGCGTAGCTCTCGTTTTAATATTTTGCCGCTCGCATTACGAGGAAGCTGCTCGGTCACAAACTTCATGTGTGTAGGCACCTTAAACTTTGCGATTCGTTCTGATAGAAAGTCCTGCAGTTCCTTTGCATCAATACTCTGGCCAGCTTTTACCATCACCGTTGTCGCTACTTCTTCTCCTAATCGGTCATGTGGCACGCCATAAACCGCTGCTTCATAAACTCCTGGGTGCTCATATATAGCTGCCTCGACCTCGGCGCTGTAAATATTTTCCCCGGCTCTAAGCACCATGTCTTTGGCCCGATCAGCTACAAAAATAAACCCATCTTCGTCTAACCATCCAATATCGCCCGACCTAAGCCACCCATCGCTAATCGCCTCAGCAGTTTCGTCTGGTTTACCCCAGTAACCGCGAATAAGGTTGGCTCCGCGAAAACAAATCTCACCACGTTCATTGGGGCCTAAGACATTACCCTTTTCATCAATCACGGAAATATCCATCGACGGTGACGCTCGACCTGCTGAGGTGGGTTTCGCTATATAGTCATTACCGGAGTTTTGCGGTCCTAGCGCATTGGTTTCGGTCATTCCATAGCCAATACCTGGCCTCGCTGTATCAAACCCGTCTTCTATTCTTCTCACCAGCTCGGGCGGAGCAGGGGCGCCTCCGCCACTTACTGAGGATAAGCTCGAGGTATCTCGTCGAGCGAAATCCGGGCTTTCCATCAATTCCCAACTCATAGTCGGAACACCAACGAATGTGGTAATTTTTTCTCGTTCGATAAGCTCTAGAGCCCGGTCAGGGTCCCATCGATGCATCATCACCAATCGCGACCCACTGACGAAGGTTCCCATCATCACTGGAACTAAACCAGTCACATGAAAGAGAGGGACACACAAAATTACTGCAGGGTCACCTTCGCCAACCCCTACTTCGCCTCCAGATCCGGTAAGTTTTCCTATTTCTGCCCTGCATGCAAAACCGACTAAAGCGCTCAGTACTGCTCTATGCGTCGAGACCGCTCCTTTAGGAAATCCTGTAGTTCCAGACGTATACAAAATGGTGGCATCGTCGTCTGTATCGATACCTATTTCTGGCATCTCTGCGCCCATCTCGACGACATCTTCATAGCGATCAATCCCGGGAGGGAGCTCTCCAGTAACTCTTATGGCTATCGCTGCAGCATTAGCCGCTTTCAGAATCGGAGTAACTCGTTTCACACGTTCTTCATCAACGATGACAAGTTTAGAACCTGAATCTTTTAGTCCATATTCAAGCTCGTCGGTCACCCACCACGCATTTAACGCAACCGCGATCCCACCGATGGAGGTGATTGCAGCAAAAGCAACTATCCACTCTGGATAGTTGCGCATGGCAATCGCTACCCGATCACCTTTTTGAATTCCGTAGTTATGCACCAGCGCATGAGCGAGTCCATCTATATGTTCAACAAGATCGGTGTAACTCCAAGTTTCATCTTCATAAACTAAATATGGTTTATCGCCGTAGAGCCGGGCAATCATAAATAAGTCACGAAGTGAATTCGGGGTACGCGAATAGACTTTCGTCGGCAAACCCATTACTTCTTGCGTCGTAATCTCAAACGGGCAGCCAGGACCAGTGAGCGTCGAAACTGCTTCATCCCAAGTCATGTTCATATTCACGCAAGATAACTAACTATCGCTGTCTCAGGACCAAAAACCAAAAAAAAGGATCGTATCGGGACCAAAACCGGCGATATTCGCATGAAAAATGCAAAAGCCGCCTCTTCGGCGACGTGAAATGCAATTATAGCCTATCTAATTTTTCGTTTCCAGCGAAAAGCCTTTTTTTCGGTAGTCGCACGGATTTTCTTGATACCGCACCTCCCTATTCATCTTCTCCACTGGTATCCAAGGCAGTATTTGGCTAGCTTTTGTCACATGAGCACCCCTTCTTACGATTGGATCGCCCACCATGCCTTAGTGCGCGGCGATAAATTAGCAGTCCACGACCTAGATTCAGGTCGTAAATTCACTTATACAGAGATGAATGAACGAACCAGCCGGCTTGCGACAGCGTTACGATCAGAATTCAACATCGAGCGAGGCGACAGAGTCGCAGTTCTGGCAGAAAACGATAGCAACACCCTCGAGGTCCAATTCGCTTGCTGGAAGCTCGGAGCCATATTTGTGCCACTTAACTGGCGGCTAACCATCCCAGAGCTCGAATACATAGTTGGTGATGCGGAACCAAAGGTGCTTTTCCATGATGATCCCCTTTGTGAACACAGCATAGAACTCTCTCAGATTTGTGACATCGCTCATCGCGTAACCTGGGGTCGGTCTATCGAGGAAGCCGCAGCTTACGAAGAAGTCTTATCTCTTCATGAACCTCTAGACACGTGCGTTGAGTGCACCCACGATGACCCTCTCACCATCATGTATACCTCTGGGACTACAGGCCGGCCTAAAGGAGTAATAATTACTCAAGGAATGACTTTCTGGAACGCTGTTAACTGCGTCGAGTTTTATTCCCTAAGCGAATCAATGACCAATATTGTTTTCTTACCTCTGTTCCACACCGGTGGGTTGAACGTCTTCACAAACCCCGCATTTCATTTTGGGGGGACCAATCTAGTAATGAAAACGTTTGAACCTTCCAAAGCCTTAGCTCTACTCACTGATCCAGAGATAGCTATCACTCACTTGATTGGCGTTCCCGCTAATTGGCTTTTCATGAGCCAAGTTCCTGAATTTAAAGATGCTTCTTTCCCCACGATAGTTGCTCCTTCAGTCGGAGGTTCACCAACTCCAGTCCCCCTTATCGAAGCATGGGCGGAAAAGGGTTTACCTCTTCAACAAGCATTTGGCATGACAGAAACCAGTCCGCTTGTGCTGGCACTCCCAGCTGACAAATGTACTGAAAAAATTGGTTCTGCTGGGCTGCCTGGAATGCATACTGCAGTCCGGATCGTCACCGAGGATGGGCGCGAAGCCGAAATAGGCGAAAATGGAGAACTCTGGTGCAAAGGACCCAACATCACTCCAGGATATTGGAACAATCCTCAAGCAACAGCAGAGTCTTTCGAAGATGGCTGGCTAAAAACAGGTGATGCGGCACGACGCGACGAGGATGGCTTTTATTACATCGTTGACCGTTGGAAAGACATGTACATATCAGGCGGAGAAAACGTATATCCCGCAGAAGTGGAGAGCGTCATATATCAGCTTCCGCAAATCAGCGAGGTTGCAGTAATCGGCATCCCTGACGAAAAGTGGGTTGAAGCTGGTCGTGCTATCGTCGTCGTTAAACCTGACGAGTCTGTTACCGAAAGTGAGATCATAAATCACTGCAGGGAAAACCTCGCTCGTTTCAAAGTCCCCCAGTCAGTAATATTCATTGACGAGATTCCCCATAACGCGACAGGAAAAGTACTAAAACGAGAACTTCGTGATCAGCATAGCGATGTATAGGAGAAGCTAAATGAGCTATCCCGGGGGGCCATTAGCAGGTATTAAAGTTCTAGACGCGGCTGGGATGATCGCAGCACCCAGCGCTTGCGCTCTCATGGCTGACATGGGCGCAGATGTAATAAAGCTGGAGCCCCCCCATGGAGATCTCTTACGCGGGCTTATCGAGTTTCCCGACGGCCCGGATCCTTGGTGGGAACTTGATAATCGAGGGAAGCGCGGTATCGCCATTGATCTTTCGAAAGCCGAAGGCCGAGCCGCTACCCACGCCATAGCCAAAAGTTGTGACGTTTTTGTAACGAACTTCACTAAAGAACGACAACAACGCTTCGAACTTACGCCAGATGATCTCCGAAAAAATCACGTAGAACTCATTCACACCAGTCTTACCGGGTATGGAAGCACAGGCCCTGATCAAAGCCGTTTAGCTTTTGACCACACCGCATTTTTTAGTCGCGGTGGGGTTCTCGATATTATGGGAGAACCCGGTCAAACTATTCCGGCCGGAAGAGCTGGCCAAGGCGACCACACTACCTCGCTAGCAATCTTATCCTCAATTCTACTTGCCTTACGAGAACGCGACTTGACAGGAATAGGACAGGCCATCGAGGTAGCGTTGATGCAGACAGCAATGTGGACTCTTGCCTCAGATCTTTCTCTTGCTTTAGCGACAGGTGAAATTCCCGAACCCCGTCTCCGTATCGAAACTCCGAGCCCTTTAGTTGGCCGGTTCAAGTGCGCTGACGATCGGTGGATAATGCTAACAATGGCACCTGAAGGCCGTTACTGGGAAAGATTCTGTAATGCGATCGACAAAACTGAATGGATATCGGACCCTAGGTTCGTTTCCTCTGAGTCAAGAGCAGAGCGCGGGGCGGAACTGATGTTGATGTGCGACGAAGTTTTCTCGCATAAAGACAGAGACACCTGGGGTCATCTGTTTGACGATGCGCAACTTATATGGGGAGCGGTGCATTCACTTACTGAAGTTATCAACGATCCTCAAGCCGAGGCTCTCGAGGCTTTTGTAGATATCAAAGACTTCGAGGAGCCACTCAGAACAGTCGCAGGCCCATTTCACCTAGCCGATTCTGACATACGTGTGCGTGGGCGAGCACCTAATCATGGGGAGCACACACACGACATTTTGTTAGAAGTTGGCTTCACTGAGCAGCAAATTCACGATTTATTGGAGAGTAAGTCCGTTTCCTAAGATCACTTCATCCACGCACAGAAACTAAACACAAACGTTCACGCCTTTTCGGTTCACTAACCAATACGGCATTTTCGTCTGAGCATCTATCAGCTAAACGAAAATCCAATATTTCTACGATTTCGCCATCGTTGTCCCATGTGCATGGGACAACTCTTACGGTACTATTTTCTCGCAAACGTACACATTCTTGTTTCTCAGGTATCCGCGATGTTGGCAATGGTTGGCTACGAGAATTGGAAGCAAAAGCCGAAAAAACGAAAATGCCAACTCCTATGAGTCCGACAGCCAACCAAGGCAGCGCTCGCAAGAAAAAAGCGAATAACCAGCTACTCGTCACTAACAGCTGAGCAGTTTCTGAACCATCTTCATCTATTTCCCATCCCTCATCAATGTCTTCAATCGGGATTTCTTTGCTCTGCGCACGGTCCGCTTGTTTAATTGCTCTGCGACGTTCACGGTCATAGCTAGCTTTTAGCTCTTCGGACCCAAGCACCCTCCATGCTTCGTTTATACGTTGCATCTTTTCTTCAGCTTTAAGTCGAACAGCAGTGGAAGCATCCAAAAGAGTGTCGGGGTGATTCAGCCGAGCGGCTTGCACCCAGGCACGACGAATGTCCTCGTTACTAGCGCTCGGGTCGAGGCCTAACTCTGCATAAAAATCGACTCCGGTACCCACTTAGGACCTCCAAGTCGAAAGCTACTCGATCAATGATCCATCGGGACGCTACGTTGGTCGACATGGAAGGATTGTCTTGCCCAGCATGCGGTGAAGAGGAACTACTCAGTGGAGTACCTCATGCAGACAGCATCGAAGTTAGCTGCGAGCCTTGCGGGCAGAAATGGTATCGAGACCCTCAGGCTCTACCGAATTGTGATCGCTGCGATGGTAACGACATGGAAGGCGCTGTCAAAGCAGTCGTTGAAAAATCTCGAGGCAGTCAACTTTCAATTGTCGCCACCCAAGTCGTGTACTTGTGTCGCGAATGTGACGCTACAATTTTAGCGTCATACAGGATAGGAAGAAGCCCGTTAATGCCTGGTGAACTACCAACTACCTGAATTCTGATTTAGGTCTAGCTCGACCCATCACCTAACCACTCTTGTTCAGCTAGAACTCTTTCAAGCACCAAATGATCTTTTTCATTTTGGATTCGCTGCAAATAATATTCGTTCTCGAAAAGAGCAAGCAGCGCGCCATCGCTTCTGCCTAGAACAGTGGCCCCTGGGAGCCTACGAATCTCAGCTGCGGATTCTGCATCGGTTCGGCGCGCAACGTTAAATGGTGCATTCGTAAGTATGACCGGCGCACCGAACTCATTCTCAAGTCGGTGAGTAGCTACTTCAAACTGCATCATTCCAACCGCTGCAAGCGTCGGCTCCACATCGCCAACGTCGGGGTCACGAAGAACCTGAATGACTCCTTCTTCGTCTAACTGAATTAAGCCTCTTCTAAATTGCTTAAATCTACTCGTGTCTGTCACACGGATACGCCGAAAAATTTCTGGTGCGAATGAAGGAATAGTAGGAAATTTTATTAGTTCCTCCCCGTAAAGTGTGTCTCCAACTCGAACATCCATTGCATTAACTAGCGCAACCACATCACCTGGCCACGCTTCTTCCACAGTTGAGCGATCCGACCCAAACATGGTGTGCGCATACTTAGTCGCAAAAGGCTTTCCTGTCCTACTTTGCGTGACATTCATACCTCGTTCGAATCGTCCCGAACATACCCGCACATACGCAATCCTGTCTCGATGAGACTTATCGGTATTCGCTTGAACTTTAAAAGCAAACGCCGAGAATCCTGCATCAACTGGTTGCGGGACGTTATCAACATCTAATCGTGAACTCGGAGCAGGTGCCAGATCAATAACAGCGTCAAGAAGCAGGCGGACTCCAAAGTTCGTCAACGCCGAGCCGAAAAAAATGGGTGTGACTTCTCCCGCCAAGAAACCCTTGTAGTCAATCTCACTGCCTAAAGCATCTAAAAGCTCAACTTCTTCTCTGGCCTCATCCCAACCTGAAACCGAGTCGTCTAGGTCAGAAAGTTCTATTCGCTCTTCGAGCGACTCAGTAGCACCACGAGCGGTTCGGTCATAGCGAATGAATTGTGAAGTAGAGCGATCTACGATCCCACGCAAATTGCCAGGCACTCCAACAGGCCAGGACATCGGCATTGGCCGCAACTGCAGCATGCTTTCGATCTCATCAATTAGCTCCAACGGGGCTCTACCAGGACGGTCACACTTGTTTACAAAAGTTAGGATTGGAATTTCGCGCTGTCGGCACACTTCAAAAAGTTTTAAAGTCTGTGGCTCGATTCCTTTCGATCCATCAATAACCATGACAGCTGCGTCAGTAGCAGCAAGTACCCGGTAGGTGTCCTCACTGAAATCTCTATGACCTGGAGTGTCCAGCAGATTCACGATGCAATCTTTGTAATCAAACTGAAGCGCAGTCGATGTTATAGATATACCTCTTTTTTGTTCCAGCTCCATCCAATCTGAAGTTGCGGAACGTCTACCCGAGCGTGCTTTAACTGATCCCGCTACTGCTATTGAGCCTGAATACAAAAGAAACTTCTCTGTCAACGTCGTCTTGCCTGCATCAGGATGACTGATTATCGCGAACGTTCGGCGGCGAGCAGCTTCTTCTCTAACTCGTTCAGACATACTCACTGAGTCGATCGTAGAAGAACAACGACCGAACAGCACGCTCTTAGGAAGACTTCACAGAAACCAATTTGGAACAAAACTAAAATTAGCAGGGCTTTTGGTGCGGTTCAGATGGCAAGATGTGCCTTTAGATAGTAAACGTCGCGGCAGGGAGACCCCATGAAACTAGCAACTGGAGCAGGGTATTGGGCCGCAGGGCCGCCTAAAGATGCTCTCGAAACTCTGATGAAAGCCGAAGAGTTAGGGTTTCATTCATTTTGGACTGCCGAGGCTTACGGATCAGATGCTCTAACTCCCTTAGCCTGGTGGGGAAGCAACACGGAATCTATTCAATTGGGCACAGGAATCATACAGATGTCAGCTCGGACCCCGGCTGCAACCGCTATGGCAGCTATCACTATGGATCATCTCAGCAACGGTCGATTCATTTTGGGGTTAGGAGTAAGCGGCCCACAAGTTGTTGAAGGTTGGTACGGCCAGCCCTACCCGAAGCCGCTTGCTAGAACAAGAGAGTACATCCATATCGTCCGAGAGATTTGTGATCGGGAGAAACCGGTCGAATTCATCGGCGACCATTATCAGATGCCCCTACCGGGTGGGCTCGGACTAGGCAAACCTCTCAAATCGACTGTTCATCCGCTTCGTAAAACAATTCCAATTTATCTCGGAGCAGAGGGCCCGAAGAACGTTGCTCTCGCCGGAGAGCTATGTGACGGTTGGCTTCCATTATTTTTCGCTCCGAAGGACAATCATTTTTACGCTGATGCCCTCAACGAAGGGTTCACTGCTGCAGGCAAGCCTCGGATAGGACCTGATGGTAAAATTCCTGATAGTAACGACTTCGAGGTTGTATGCCCCGTGAGCATCATTCCAGATAACGACATAGAGAAAGCAGCTGACAAAGTCCGACCCATGCTCGCCTTATATATGGGTGGTATGGGCGCTAAGGGAGCGAATTTTCACTACGACGTTTTTTGTCGAATGGGATATCAAGATGTCGCCGATAAAGTTCAAGAACTTTATTTGCAAGGGAAAAAAGCTGAAGCTTCGGCAACCATTCCCCTGGCATTGGTCGAAGAAGTGGCTCTGGTTGGTCCTCTCGGCAAGATCACAGAAGATTTAACGAAATGGGAAGATACAGTCGTGACAACTCTTCAAGTAAGCGGCTCTCCTGCTCTACTCGAAACAATCGCTGAGGTAGTACTTTCATGAATTCAATCAATCCTCGAACTCCCGTCTTAGTTGGAGCAGGTCAATTTCTCCAAAAGCCCGAGAATCCTGTAGATGCAATCGAGCCGGTCGCCATGATGCAAGCTGCACTCCAAGCTGCAGCTCAAGACGCTGGGGCCGCTTCGCTTCTCACCGACGCGACTCATACCTGGATCGTTAAAGGAGCATGGCCATATCCCGATCCCGGCGGCCTTCTGCGCGATAGATTCAAAAACAATAGCCGCACAGGACTATCGACTGACGGAGGAAACACACCTCAATCGCTTGTAAACAAAGCATGTGTCCGAATCAGTAATGGAGAAGCAAACATAGTTCTTATAGCTGGCGCTGAAGGCATCTGGAGCCGCCGCAGAGCGAAACGGGCCGGTGAACGCATCGCCTACACCGACCAATCACCCACTTCTCCAGATGAGACTCTTGGCAAAGACGTAACCATGAGTCATGAGGTGGAACTCGAACGTGGTTTCGCAATGCCCATAAATTTCTATCCAATATTTGAATCAGCCTTCAGAGCGTCACGCGGCGAGTCAATAGAAGGCCACAGAAACCGAATCAGTAAGCTTTGGGCTACTTTTAACAAAGTTGCCGTTAGTAACCCGTATTCGTGGGTTCGCAACCCAATGACAGCTGAGGAGATAAAACAGCCAGATAATGGCAATAGGCTTGTCGGTTTCCCCTACACAAAAGCCATGAACTCGAATTGGGACTTGGATCAAGCGGCGGCTCTTATCTTGTGCTCAGCTGAAGCGGCAGAGGCAGCCGGAGTTCCTAAAGATCGATGGCTCTTCCCTCATGCGGGCACTGATGGAGCCGACACCAACTTCGTTTCGAACAGGCAGAATCTATTTTCGTCACCAGCGATCAGAGTCGCTGGAAATCGCGTCCTTGAGCTAGCAGGAGTAACGGCGAACTCGGTGGACCATGTCGATCTCTATAGTTGTTTTCCATCTGCCGTGCAGATCGCAGCTACTGAGATGGGATTGGACCTCGATAAGCAGCTGACACAAACTGGCGGACTAACTTTTGCAGGTGGTCCGCTCAACAACTACGTCACTCACTCGATAGCCACTATGGCAAATGTTCTGCGCGAAGACCCGGGAAGCGTCGGTCTTTGCTCAGCGAACGGCGGATACATAACAAAGCATGCTTTTGGGGTTTACAGCACAACACCCCCCTCTAAAAACTTCCAGCACGAAGACTGCCAAAAAGAGATTGACAGCTTCCCCACTAAGCAACTGGATGCTGATTACGTCGGCCCAGCTACCATCGAGGCCTACACCGTCATGCATGGCGCGACGGGTCCAGAAGTTGGACTTGCTGCCTTGCTAACACCGAACGGTAGGCAGTGGGCTCAAACCACTAACTCTGATCTGATGGAAACGATGATGGAATCTGAGCACGTCGGTCTGGCTGTGGAAGTTACATCAGACTTTCAGTTTCATCTAATTTAACAAGGAACAACGCTATTCCTTTGCATAGGTCCGCCACCTGAACCAATTCATTACCTATTCTCACTTATGTGCAAACGGCGCTAATCGAACTGAGCAGTAACAGCTTCCGTTTAACCGTGTCTGACGGCATCCACAACGTTCTTCAACGGAATCATCATTTGGGTTTAGCAGCAAGCGTTAGCGTGAACGGCGCCTTCACTCAACCAGACATAGATCAGGCCACTTTCGTCGCTAAGGAATTAGCCTTCGTCGCTGAAAATTTTGGATATGACCAAATAATGGTCGTTGCTACTGAAGCATTCCGTCTCGCTTCCAATGGAGAAAAGGTTGCTGAACACATCTCGCTCTCCACCGGCCACGAAGTGAGGATCCTCTCAGAGGTCGAAGAGACTGGCCTGGCCTGGGAAGCCATTTCATCTGAATTTCCAGCTCATCCGAACATTGCTATGGCAGATCTCGGCGGGGGCAGCCTGGGCTTAGCTTTCGGACCTACGAATTTGAATAGACCCCAACAACAGTCCTCACACCGGCTTGGTGTTAGTTTGCTAAGCCCTCGAACTCTTAAAAACGGAGTTCTTAGTTCTGATACTAGGATCAGGCTCGAACACCACATCGCGAGCGAGCTTCGGCCTGCAATACAAAAATCCAAAAACCAGCTTCCTCTGCCGACAGTTTTAGTTGGTGGAGCTGCACGAGGTATCGCACAGCTTATTTATGTGTCGCGCCGAGCAGAAATGCCCGAGACAGAGCATGGATTTGTTATCGATTGCTCAGATTTAGGGCATTTAATCAACCGTCTTTCAAAGTTTCCTTTGGCTTCTCGTCTAGCCATGCCGGGGATGAAAGAACGGCGGGCTGAAGCTATGCCACTTGCTGCCACTATTCTTCGACAGCTACTCCGATCTCTCGAAGTTCATGAAGCAGTAGTTTCCACTTCGGGGCTACGAGAAGGAATCCTTCAACGCTTAACAGTGGTTCGCAAAGCCGCATAAGTATTTTTCGAACTCACAGCTCTAAACCTAGAATGATCTAATTCACAGAATCTGTCGATTGTTCTCATATCAGTGGTATCTTTGAGACTGTGACCGGATCATTTAACGGATTGCTTCTTCTTAGATAGGCGAGGGCCACTATATGGCAGCCCTCGCCGAACCTCCTGTGCCTTCGGGCCGGGAGGTTCTTCTGCTTTTACAAGCAAGTATCGAAGAGCAAATTGTTGATGACCACAGCGGAAGGAAAGCAAATGGCGGACGTAAAAGGCATAAGCAAACAACAACTGAGCCCAATGCCATTCGATAAATACATTCACTATCCTTACGCGCCGACTCTCCTTGATCGCAGCTGGCCCAACAAAGTGACTACAGAAGCGCCACTTTGGTGTTCCGTGGATCTTCGTGATGGAAATCAGGCTTTGATTGACCCAATGGATCTGCCACGCAAACGAGAGATGTTCCAGGCCTTAGTCAATATGGGATTTAAGGAAATCGAGATAGGATTTCCATCGGCTTCAGCGCCAGATTTTGATTTTTGTCGCATGCTAATCGAAGAGGACTTAGTCCCAGATGATGTATGGATTCAGGTTCTTACCCAAAGTAGACCTGAGCTAATCGAACGAACCTATGAAGCAATACAAGGTTGCAAAAACGGAATAGTCCACCTGTATAACCCAACTTCAACGTTGCAGCGACGAGTCGTTTATGGGCTCGATCTCGAAGGAATTATTCAAATCGGTGTGGAGGGCACGCGCCTTTGTCGTGAGCTGCGAGACCAAGTAACCGATTCGAACATTCGATTCGAGTACTCCCCCGAATCTTTTACGGGAACTGAAGTTGAATTTGCTATCGAAATATGTGAACGAGTAGCAGAAGAATGGGGAGCAACCGTAGATGACCCAATAATTTTGAACCTTCCAGCTACTGTCGAAATGTCGACAGCAAACCTTTATGGCGACCTTATCGAGTACTTTGACCGTACTATTCGGAACCGCGAATCAGTAATCCTTTCGCTACACCCACATAATGACCGTGGCTGCGCAGTGGCGGCAGCAGAGTTTGGAGTTATGGCAGGCGCCGACCGGGTCGAAGGAACATTATTTGGTAATGGTGAAAGAACCGGGAACGTTGATCTAGTTACCCTCGCCCTTAATTTATTTTCACAAGGAGTTGACCCAGAACTTGATCTGAGCCATATCGATCGTTTAAGGCGTGTGGCTGAGTATTGCAACCAACTCCCAGTTCATCCCCGACATCCATATGCCGGTGACCTTGTATACACGGCTTTTTCAGGGAGCCACCAAGACGCAATCAAAAAAGGCCTTGAAGCACTTGATGAAAACTACACCATGTGGGAGGTTCCGTATCTTCCAATCGACCCAGCGCACGTTGGCCGCACATATCAAGACGTTATTAGAGTCAACAGTCAATCGGGGAAAGGTGGAGTTGCATATGTAATGAAAAATAACTTTGGGTTAGACCTGCCAAGACGATTACAAATTGAATTCAGCCGAGTTATTCAATCAATCACCGATGAGGGTGGCGAAATAGTTCCTGAAACCATTAGAAAGACTTTCGACGAAACCTACTTACATACCACCTCGCCTCTAACGTACCTGGGACACAAAAGCAGCTTCGACTCCTCGTCATCAGATGAATCATCGGTGACTGCAATGCTAAAAATTGATGGAGTAGAGAGTGAAGTTAGTGCTTCTGGCAATGGTCCCCTGTCTGCATTCAAAAATGCCCTAGAAGATAGCTGTGAACTCTCCATACAGCTAGTGGATTATCAAGAGCATGCTGTAGGTGTTGGCGCTGATGCCAAAGCGGCAGCATATGTCGAAATCGAGACCGAAGACCAGGTTGCCTTTTGGGGAGTTGGAGTTCATCCGAATATAGTGACTGCAAGTTTTCAAGCGCTGATTTCAGCGATCAATCGGTCACAAGCTCAGTAAACAACTTCTTACCTGGCTCTTCCTAGGACTACATGGCTCTTCGCACATTCGCTGACGGTTCCCTTTTCGGTGCCCGGTTTGGGACCGAGAATCCGCGAGTTCTCGCACTCCACGGATGGGGTAGAACGCACAGAGACTTTGAGCCTGTTCTTAGTGGGTTAAACGCTTTGTCTATTGACCTTCCTGGGTTCGGCGCATCGCCAGCTCCGGCTGGTCCGGGCGGAGCCTCGATGTACGCCAAGATGATCGAACCGGTGCTAGACGATTGCCATCTTCCTGTAGTTGTAGTCGGTCATAGCTTCGGAGGTCGAGTAGCTGTGCATCTCAACGAACGACGACCAGCCGCAATCGCAGGACTGGTACTAACTGGAGTACCACTTCTTCATAAAGCGCATAACCATGGGAAAATCGCGTATCAATACCGGTTGGCCAAATTTTTAAACCGTCTCAAACTAGTTAACGACGACTTCATTGAAAACTTAAAGAACAAATACGGCAGCGCCGATTACAGAGCGGCAGAGGGTGTCATGAGAGACATCCTCGTCACATGTGTCAATGAGTCATACGATGAACAGCTCAAAAAAATAATTTGCCCCGTTGATCTGATCTGGGGTGATGGCGATACTGCCGTGCCGCCAGAAATAGCAGCTAGAGCAGAAGCGCTAATCGACAACGTTCGTTTGACGATCCTCGGCAACGTCGATCACTTTGTGCCAACTATGGCGCCCCTGGCGCTTAAAGAAACTATACAGCTACAACTAGCAGCCTTAGATGACTAACTTTCTCTACTTCACACTTGGCTTAGTCGCAATTTTAGTTTCTTCGTTGCGTTGGCTTCGAGTTGCTCAACGCGAACACTACTTACCAAAGTCGACTTGCACATTCGCTATACGCTGGTGGCGATCTGATCGCGAGAACCTAGCAATATTTGTCATAGGCTTTGGCGCTTTGTTGCTCTCCTTGTTCTTTGCTTTTGGGCTTGTAGTTACCGCCTTTGTTGCTCTTATAGCTCCCCGCGGGCTCACAATTCGAGGACGTACCAGCAAGCTGGCTTGGACGCGCCGTCTCAAGACGGTGATGGGCACCTCCACTCTTTGCATCGCTATATTTATTATCGCTGCAAGTTTGGCTGACTATGGTCCTCATGCTGCTGGCGTTGCGGCTCTTCTTCTACCTGCATTTGTCGACCTTGCCTTATGGATTTTGTTGCCGATCGAAAATGCTCTCGCGGGCAAGTATGTCAAAGAAGCAAATAAAACTCTCAGCCGAGTGAATCCCATTCGAGTCGCTGTTACTG
>Ga0315322_10000367_pt1 | contig 33230 bp, 23 predicted proteins | sample M110021515metaG_FD_203461 | JGI IMG/M metagenome (GOLD analysis project Ga0315322, IMG submission 203461) | Ammonia-oxidizing marine archaeal communities from Monterey Bay, California, United States - M1 100m 21515 | ecosystem: Environmental > Aquatic > Marine > Intertidal zone | place: USA...
GGCTGGCAGGTCGACTGTGTTGGGTTTGGAACCAGACGGCGAGTCCAGTGCAAACAGATCATCGATTGCACGGGCGGTGCCGAAGTCGTCGGCATGGTGGGACTACCAAGATTACGCGAAGAGGAGCGACAACCGGGTTCGTATCTTTTCATGCTGGGAAAAGAACACGAGCCTGGACGCAATCAGATCAACAGGCTTTACGTCCATGGAGCAGACTCGACGAACTCTCGGACAGCAACCGAGGCCAATCTGACTGGACGTAAGGCCATTCTCGAACGTGTTCGCCAGAAGAAGCAGAGACTCATGCACATGCAGCCGGAAACCGGCTTTCGCGAAACCTATCGCATCGAGGGCGAAACAGTCATCACGGTGAACGATTACACCTCTGGTCGAGTCTTTGATGATGCCATCAGCTACGCGTTCTATCCTGTTGACCTTCACACCAAATCAGGTGTCCGCCCGAAACCGCTCAAGCGGGGTACGGTACCAACGATTGCGCTAAGCGCGCTGATCCCAAAGAACAGTCGTAATATCATCGTGGCTGGGAGATGTGTTAGCAGTGACCGTTTGGCAAACTCTGGCCTGCGAGTCCAAGCGTCATGCATGGGAATGGGTCAGGCAGCTGGGGTTGCGGCGAGCTTGGCTGCGAAAGCAGGATCCACACCACTCGAAGTTCCGCTGCCAGAAATTCACGCGGTGCTTCGTGAACATGGACAGATCGTTCCCGACAAAGCGTAGCTCGCGTTCCCCTGACTCATGTGCTCATGAAAAAAAACCGACGCAGCTTCGTCTCACTTCTGACTGCATCAAGCTTTATTGTTCTTGCGGTAACGGGAGTCGTGGCCTTCGTGCAACCATTCTCGATTGGAATCGTCGGACTGCATGCGCTGGTAGGTTTCGTGTTCGTCGGAATCATTGCGTTTCACGTGGCTAACAATCTGAGTCAACTATCCGTTTATGTGCGAAGCAGACTCCTGTGGCTGACACTGGCAATCACTGCAAGCATGACAGGACTCTTCTTCTGGCAACCAGGTCCCGTTCGATCGATCCTTTCGTTAAGTCAGAATCTGGGCCCAGCCATCGAACAATTCGCGATGAGGGAGGACGGCCTTGTATACCATTACAACCCAGCCAAAAACTACCAAATGGCCTTGAACATTAGGGCTGGAAAAACCTTTGACGTGAAAGCGCCGCCAGTTGTTGCCATCTGGCTCGAAAACGCGTCTTTCTACCACATCAAAACGCTTCACAGACCTGGTAACAGCGAAGCTGCCCGAGGCTCTCTTCCGTACTGGGATTTTAAGGTCCGTGGCTGGGAACGTGCAAAACGTCAAGCCAAGGAATCGGGTCAGGATCTCAACGAGCAAACGGCGGTGGACGGCGTTACCAGCGCAACGCAGAACAGTTCTTTCGATCCCGCCGATTACATTTTGCCTGCTGATCGGGAAAATCCTCTGCCCTATCGCTTACTCATCGAGATCGACCAACCAGACGACGACGAGGCATCACTCGTCTATGCCGTTGATATCGACAACGCCGAACCCCGCACTTTTCAGCTGCTTGATCTGGTTGGCTATCCGAAACGCGAAGAAGACGGTGACGAGGGAAAAGAAGTTTGGGAATTGTATTTCGTGGACGGTGGTTTTGAATCAACATTGGGTCTTATCGACAGCGCTCTTCTGACGATCGAACGGTAGAAGAAGAGCACTGTATCACGTTAACGTTGAAAAGAGAGCTGCCAACAGCGATGGACTTATGGTGAATTCAATGAAAACTGCTGTCGCTAGACTGATCTGCTTCTCAGCGATTGTGTCCACCACGCATCTCGGTGCACAGGAATCGCCAACGCCATACGCCGACGGTTTCCCTCGGACGCTCCCCAGTCCCAAGGCACCCAAAATCGAGTTGACGCCAAATGAGCAGGGGCTTCTTGTACGATCTGAGAAAAGTCATGAGCAGGCCGCGGAAAGGGTCAAAGAATACCTTCAGACCCAATACCTGCCGAAAGTTCGTGAGCACTACCCTGATCAGGATGCGACATCGATCAAGCTTGTGACCCGACCAACAACGGAAAGTCTTGAAGTTCATGAGAACCTTGCCTACACGCGTTGGGGCGACCGCGCCATGGTCCTCGACCTCTACCTACCCCGACTCGCAACCAGGAAACCTCAGCCACTTGCAGATAAAAAACGACTCCCTCTGGTCATCTTCATCCATGGTGGCGGTTGGGTGCGTGGCTCGCACTGTGGTTACCGACCGGCCGCCATCGCTTTGGCCAAGCGAGGTTTCGCGACTGCCACCGTGGAATACCGAGTCGCCGGCGAAGCGATGTTTCCCGCTGCAATTTACGATGTCAAAGCAGCCATTCGCTGGCTCCGCGCACACGCCGACCAGTTTCATCTTGACCCAGAGCGATTTGGCATCACCGGAGGTTCAGCAGGAGGCAATATCGCTGTTCTAACCGCCGTGACGTTTGGTGACTCCCGCTTCGATGCGCCTCAGGTCGTGGCATCTCAAGATGAGGAGCCTGCCCATCACCTTGATCAGTCCAGCGAAATCCAATGCGTCGTTTCTCTTTATGGAGCGATGAGCTGGACAGCGTCAGCGTGGACGAATTCCAGAAAAGGCTCCCATCTCATGAATGAGACGTTGCCCGATTTCCACATTGCCAACGGTTCGCATCTTCCTCCCATTCTCTTTCTCAACGAGTGGGACCGCCGCAAGGATCGTCGCTGGGGCGCCGACACCATGGAGATTATCAGGAAGGTCGGCAAAGCTGATCGTTCCGAACTGACGTTGATCAATGCCCCCCACGGGTTCATCTATTTCTCGCCGCACCAGAAGCTTGCACTTGATCATTTGGAGCAATTCTTCGGTAAGCACCTCGGACGGGCGAACGAATGATGTTTCACCAAGTAGAGGCAATGCGAAAATCCGTTCGCTCTACAAATCTCTTTGCACTGTAAATCTCTTTGCACTTTCGTTGTCTGTCCTCGACCCTCCCGTCTTTGACGAACGCGGATGTTTCGACTCCGGAATGAGTCGTGGTGCTTGGACTTCGAAACATCCAAAGCCGCTTCATCCCGTAAAGGAACCGAGCGACCTCCACTCCAACGCGGTCCTTCATTGCCAGATATAATGGGTTGGTAGCATGAGTTTGCTTAATGATGAAAATTGCAAATGATAAAAAACATTGACCCAAGATCTCTGATGATACTTAAAACAGTTTTAACACTTTCCGTTGCATTGGCTTTCATCCACACGAATGCCAATGCACAGGAAAAGAAGTACCTAGTGAATGAGTACAAGCAATATTGTCTAAAGGCTGGATCGAAGAATACTGACAAGCTGAAGATTGCCTCCGGGCCAACCACCGTAGCTTTAAAACGGGGCCAGTCACCCGGAAAAACTTGGCTGGTATCTTTGGGCAAGACTGATTTCCGCATTTCAATCGAAGATCAATCAAAAGCAAATTTGGCTGATGTTGCAGCCAAATTGGAAAGACTGCCTCCCCTGTACCGACGAGCCTTTGCAATTGTATCGGAGCCCGGGAAAGACGGTGTCGCAATCTACAAGAACCTGAATGGTGCTGCCGCACACGGTTCGCAAAATTATCTGAATATCATTCCACAAGCCGGTCCAGCCGTTTACATGCACGAAGCCGGTCATGTCATGGAACAGCGCGCTCGCAATCAGCAGGCAAACATTCTGGAACAATGGACCAGCGCACTGAAGGCTGATCAGGTTTCAGTCTCCCGATACGGCGATGGAGTGGCTCACGAAGATCTCGCTGAGTTTGCGATGTTATATGCAGGCTGTCTCAATGCTGGAAAATTGGATCAGCTGAAAAGAGATTCACCGAAGCGTTATGAACTATGGGAAAAAATCTTGAAGCTTGCGGATGCCAAATAGCGTCACCAGCGGTGACTAACCACAATGCACTGTGTTGAAAGAAGGTGTTTCTAAAGAAGGGGACGGGCACAGCTTCCTTAGCAAGCATTTCGTATGCTATTAAAAGCCCCTATTCCTTATTTCCGCTCCTCTCCAAAAGTGCCTGTCCCGATCTTTCATCAACTGGGTGAATCCATTCTGGCTACTCCTGCAGTTTCGCGCGGCGTAATGTTCTTTCGCACGCAAACAGTCTGATTGCAGTTGGAAAACAGCTGACACCGAAAAAGAAGTCAAAGTAACTTCGGCGGTCGATCGTTTCGCCGACTCGACCGGCACCACGAACTCATACTGTTGACCACGAAATCGGCTTCAGACCGATGAACCTTCTGTCGAGACTCTACGCTTTCTCTAAGTGTGATCTTCCCCAAATTTTACCAAAAAGCGCGATGGCGGAGCCTCTGATTGACGCTGATACCCCGTGTAGGCGGTGTTCCGCCACTTTTTTACTCTTTCACAAAAGGAGAAACTACATGCGTTTTTTGGCATCGTGGGTCGCAGCTCTTACGCTGTCCATCGGCCTTGCCTCTGCTCAACAAGCAGAGGCCGGTGGCTTCAGAGCTCGAGCCCAGATGAACCCGGCAACGTCCGGCGCTGGCTTCAATCCAGTCGACTTCTACGTTCTCGACATACCCCTCTATCTAGGATTGATGGACTTGGGACTGAGCGAAGAAGAAGCATTTGCCCTGTCCTGGGGCGGAGACTGGGACGAAGACATCGCTTCGGGTAGCTGGGGCTGGGAAGAAGACCTCATAGAGAAAGCCAATCCTAACGACAGCCCCGGACCCTGATCAAAGACCGGTTTTGTTGTTGGCTTTTTTCTTCTGAGTTTTTTAATTTTAACGGCCAGGATCCGGATTCAATCCAAGCCGGATTCTGGCCGGTGGACCGCGAATCCTGCCAAACATGACGTGAGTTCACATCGGATGCGAACACAAATCTGCCTCATCCAGCAGAGAGAACCGCGGACGGACAGGCTCACCTACCCTGTTTTTTGCAAAACGAATCTGTCTCATTTTCATGCTTACCTAGCTTTAACAAACCTTGCTGATCTCTGCCGACTCGCCGATAGGCTGCCAACGCACTATCATTCGTACATCATCCCTCTTGATGCTCTCGAGACTCTCAGCGAGCCACCCATGACCGACGTGTTCACCTATCGATGGCATTGCCTTTTCCCGACATTGATGGCTTGGGCATTACTTCTTTCGGGTTGCAATCCAAAACCCAACACAGAAATACAGTCAAACGCAGAGACCGCATCCACCAGCTTAACAGCGAACACTTCAGGTGAAACAAAGGAGTCAGGGAAACCAGAAAGTGACAACAACAACGTTGTGATCACGGGTGACCTGAACTCTGTAGATTGGCAATCACACGTTGGAAAGCAAGTCGTGATCGAAGGCGACTTGGTGATCGTCGACACCTATGATCTGGCTCGCCGTGGTCAAATCAAGGTGGCGCGCAGTCGTCTCCATGTCCCAACCACTCAAGTCGATCCCAATGATGCCAATCCTGACGAGACTTCCTTCGAAGGTGGTAGCAATGTCGCCAAAGTGACGGAAGCACAGAAAAAAAATGATGGTGCAAGAATCATCATTGATGATGGCACTGCGGATCAAAACGTCTTTCCCCTGCCGCTGTTTCCAGAGCTCGGTAAAAATCATCCAACGGTTCGCCTCGGATCGATCGTTCACGGGGTCTCCGGTCGCCTGACGAAACAGCAAAACAGTTGGTTGATTCAATCAGACAAACCGCTTCAGTGGTCACCCCAGCAGCGTCCCGAACGGCCCGATCTGGGCGATGCAGACATCACTCTTGCCAGTTTCAACGTACTCAATTATTTCACGACGATTGATGATGGTCAGAACGATGCCCGAGGTGCAGATTCCGACTCCGAACTGACTCGCCAGGAAGCCAAAATCACGGCGGCCATTCAGGGATTGCAAGCCGACGTAGTCGGATTGATGGAATTGGAAAACAACATCGATGCCGAAGAACGTCTCATCGCCGCACTGAACAAAAAGCTGGGAAAAAATGTCTACAAGGGCTGTGGAATTCCCAAAGGATTTGGCGATTTGCCCGGCGGTGACGATTCTATTCGCGTTGGGATCATCTATCGCGGCGATCGAGTCTCTCCCGTGGGCGACGTTTCAATTGTCGATGACAAGGCATTTTCCATTGCCCGAACGCCAATCGTACAAACCTTCGTTTCCACGCAAGGAGGCAGACCGTTCACCGTGATCGTCAATCACTTCAAATCCAAAGGCGGTGCGAGTAATGCCGACGCAGCAAACAAAGACAAAGGTGATGGGCAATCCGCATACAACGCGGCACGCCGAACGCAGGCACTGGCGATTTCCGATTACATCAAAAAGAATCATCAGAACACCGATCAGTCCCGTGTTCTCGTCATCGGAGATTTGAACGCCTACCAACAGGAAGATCCGATCGATGCCTTGCGTGCTGGCGGTCTGATCGACTTGCACGAACAATTCGGACAGGCAACCTCATCAGAATCACCCGGTTTGAATTATACGTTCGTCTATTACGCTCAATGCGGCAGTCTCGATCACGCTTTTGCTACCGCCTCACTCGCGGCAGACGTGACGGGCGTTTCAATCTGGCACATCAATGCAGACGAGCCTCGTTTCATGGACTACAACCAGGAGTACAATCCCGAGTTGGTCTACTCTGCCGATCCCTACCGCAGTTCTGACCACGATCCCGTGCTGATCGGAATCCGGAAATAGCCGCGTGACGTTTTCACCCAACCCCGTGCGCCAGACTGAGGCGTGCGCCAGACTGACCCGACTTGCGCAAGATCCCTGACGTATCAATGGGTACTGTTTTTCCTTTGTATATCCAAAGACAGCGGGATCTTACTGACGTACCGAGGTCACTGATTCGAGTGGGAATCGATCGTGCCGGCTTCGAACATTGGCAAGCGCAAAGCATCTCGATTTTAAAGGTCGCGCCGTAACCGAATACGGCTATGTGTCTTCAGTTTTCGCAGTCTGTTCCACGAATGCAATTCCTGAAAGCAACGCTGCAGCCAGATTGATAACCGTTCTTGCGACTGCGTTCGTCATGACGATTCGCTCCAACGATGATTCTATTTCTGTCTTTTTTTGTTGGAAAATCTGGCGGCTGAATAGCCTGCTCCACGTCGAGTGGATTCAAGTTGCCTCTTCATTTTTTCAAGTTGCCCGGCATGTTTCGAGTCCCGAGCCAGGTTGTTGAATTCACCAGGATCTTTTTTCAGATCATAAAGTTCCATGCCTCCCTTGCCATGGTCCCACTGCGTGAACCGCCACTGCGGGGTACGGATGGACTCACCACCATTGCGACTGATCGTGAAAGCAAGCTCCTTTTTCCAATCATCGGACTGGGGATTTTTGAGTAGCGGTAACATGCTATTCCCCTGCAGGCTACGCGGTGGTGTTAGCCCAGACAATTCGGCAAGGGTTGGATAGAGATCAATCAACTCCGTGATGTGTGTCGTAGCCTTGCCATGCTGATTCTTCATCCATGGAACGCTGACAATGAACGGCACACGTGTCGCCTCCTCAAACAAATGTTGCTTCTGGAATTTATCATGGTGTCCTAACAGGTAACCGTGGTCGCTTGTAAACACAACAATGGTATTGTCCGCCAACCCTAGTGCTTCGAGTTCATCAAGCACACGACCAACTTGTGCATCCATAAAGGAGACGCTGGCGTAGTAGGCCTCGAGCAGGCCCTTGTGCAGTTCGGGCGTGACTCCGTAACTGGTGCTATTGCGTTTGTAATTGCGAATGATTTTCGGAACATCCTCCAGATCACCCTCCGGCACCACTGGAGCAACCATAGCTTCGCGGTCATAGCGGTCAAAATATTTTTTGGGCGCAACCAGCGGCACATGGGGCCGCACAAAACCACAAGCAAGAAAAAACGGTTTGTCCTTATGACGTCGAAGAAATTCAATGGCGTGCCCGGCGGCCATGCCATCGGCATGCATCGGATCATCGCCCTCCGCGACGACGCCAGTAAACGTTTGCGAACTGCTGTTTTTGGGTGACCAGTTTGTCTTTTCTCCAGGAGCATTCTGCTCGGGAGCCTTGATGTTCACCACCTCATCCCACGAATGTGGATCGTCGCGTTCAGCGGTTCCCGCGATAATTTCATTCGGGATCCCCATATGGTAGATCTTGCTGATTCGACCAACATGGTAACCATTGTTTCGAAACAACTGCGACATCGTGAGCACGTCTGGCATGTTGCCCCGAAGTGTTCCAATGTTACCCATCGTTCCATTGGTGTAGGGATACAAACCGGACATCAGCGATGCACGGGACGCGCCACACACCGGATACTGACAGTGCATATTTTCGAACCGAATTCCGCGATCCGCCAGTTTGTCCAGTTCTGGTGTTTTGCACTGAGGATGCCCAAACCCGCTCAACGCTGTGTTGAGGTCGTCCGACATCAGAAACAGGACATTCGGCTGGTCCTCTGCCCACGACGTCGTGACAGTCATGCTTCCAGCAATGAGAGTCAGGCCCAACAGAAATTGAGTGAATCTGGTTCTTATCATTTTTAGTTTGGTCACGGTTCTCTGTGAGTTCGAGTTTCAATATTGTTCACGAGGTGCGACTGTTTTTGTCAGGAGCAACCTTGGTTTCAACACGCAGGTTCTAACGGTACTACCACAAAATGGGGCTGCTGTGTGACGTGGAAGCCACAAACGTGGCTCCCCTCATGTTAAGCGAAAAAGACTGAATGTTTCTCTCATATTGGAAAAAGAGACATGCAAAAGGAACATGGAAAATGGACTGACATGATCAATGCCACATTTTTGGCAAGATCAGCAAACGATGTCCATCTCCCTTGCTTAAGTATTCCCTCATCCTTTAAGCAGCGACACAATTAGGCAACAAACCACTCAGTGTCACCTACTGCGACAGAGATCTCAAAGTTTTGGCGCAGAAGTCGACCAAAGTAACATCAAAATCTGCTTCCTCGCTGATAACCAAAAGTTGTTGACCATCCACAACTGCAGTATTCTGGCATGATTGAGCCCGCGACAACATTCCTACCAACTGCAAAGCCATGGCCCGTCAATCCACCTCTCCAACGTTGCACCCACAGCGTCGACAGTTCTTGCGAGGTGCTGGGGTGGCAATGGCCCTGCCCGTGATGGAATCAATGATGTCTGGGTGTGCCGAGTCGCAGGCGGCGTCCAATGCATCGGGCGTGAAGCGTATGGTCGTCTTTTCAAACGCCTTCGGAATGTACCCCTCTGCTTTCTTTCCCAAGGAAACTGGTACCGCCTACCGCATGCCAGAATTGCTTATGCCGCTTGTGCGTCATCGCCATGAAATGACGATTTTTTCGAATTTGGATCATGGGCTCAACATTGGTCATGCTGGCACCCCGACTTTCCTGAATGGCATCGAGTCGAAAAATGCCCGCTACCATTCAGACGGAAACATCAGCGTCGATCAGCAAGCAGCCGAGTGGCTCAAAGCCACCACACGATTCCCTTCGCTACAAACCAGGGTCCGCGGCGCCAAGAACAGTTTGAGCTGGACCCGTAACGCGGTGAACCTTCACGGGATTGGCTGCAAGGATTTGTACAACAAACTTTTTCTCGATCTTGACGCAAACAGTCGGACCCAGCAGGATCAACGTTACGAGCAGGAAACGAGCATATTGGACGTCGTCCGCGAGCAGGCCAAAACGGTACACAAAGGACTTGGCAAGAACGATCAACGCAAGCTTGACGAGTATATGAATTCTGTCCGAAGTCTGGAAACGCGTTTCGCTCAGGAATCGCAATGGCTCCACAAGAACAAACCCCAGACAAAGTTGCGTGTGCCGCAAGACAAGTTCCAGAGGATCGAAGACGAATACGACGCTCATCTGGAGTTGCTGGCGCTTGCCCTGCAGACCGATTCCACCCGAGTCATCACGACTGAGTTTGGGATGAAACCAGGCGACCATGATCTGTCCCTGATCTATCATGCCTACTCGCATCACGGTGAGTTACCGGAACTTGTAAATGGTCTCATCACCATCGAAAAACACCAGATGGAATGTGTGGCCCGTTTTCTGGATCGCTTGAAAAGCACCGAAGATCCGCTCAATGGTGGAACGCTCCTTGATCATACGATGGTGCTGTTCGGCTGCGGTATGGCGACCGGGCACCACTCGAACCGGAATCTGCCAGTGTTTCTTGCAGGCGGTGGTTTCAAACATGGTGCGCACTGCGCTTCTCCCGAGGATAAAAAGCTCAAGGTACCACTGTGCAATCTGTTGCTCTCGATGCTCCAGAATTTCGGCATTGAAACCGATCAATTCGGGACGAGCACCGGAACTTTTACGCAACTGGAAATGGCGTGATCGTCATGTTGACCAACCAAGCGGGCATGGGTGAAAAAGACAACTGTCGACTACACACCGGCAGAACCAGATCTGTGCGCCATCTCGTCGCTTGGGCGACCGGTTTCGTGTTTTGCCTGGCCTCATGGACCGCGTCCTTCACGGTCGCATCCGACAATACCTTTGCTCCTCACGGTTTCCTGAAAACTTACTGTTACCAATGCCACGGTAGCGAAACTCAAAAAGGCGACCATCGTTTTGATACTCTCCCCTCGGATCGAATTGACGCCAGCGAAATTGCCAACTGGCAAGCGATTCTTGATGTCCTTCATCTCGGAGAAATGCCACCACGCAGGGACGGCATTGAACAGCCTCCCTTGGACCAGATTCGTGGTTTCATCGGCGAACTGGAACAACAGCTCGCAGCGGCCTATGCAGCGGAAAACAGTACGGGTGGCAAAACCATTTATCGCCGCCTCAATCGGTTTGAGTATCGCAACACGATCCGTGACCTGCTGGGAATCAACACAGCTTACGTCGATCCGACCGAATCATTCCTGCCGGATGAAGAAGAACAGGGCTTGGACAACATTGGCCGTACCTTGGTGACCTCGGACCATTTTCTGCAGCAGGCAATGCGAACAGCCGAGCAAATGATCCAACGGGCGACACACTTCGAGCAGCAACCGAAAACGATCCTCCGTTCCATCGACGGACCCGTGATGAAACGCAAGGGAGGAACACTCGCACAGGCGTCACGCTTGATGAATCCCTATGATGAAATCTTTGAACAGAGTGGCCGCGAATCTCAGGCGGGATACGTTGCCATTGAGGACCTGCCGAATGGTGTCAACGTATCGGGACGGTACCGCGTGCGAGTGACGGCGTCGTCAAACAACCAACGTCATCCCTGGGGCGCAGTGATCAAAAATGATCAGAACCAGGCACTGCAGTTGGGTGTTGTCATCTACAACGCCGAGAAAGGCTACGCGCCAAGATATCACGCGAGCGAGCAGGTAATTGGTGAGTACGCCATGCCCGAATCAGGCGAAAAGCGGATGGTGGAACTGGAAATCTGGCTCCAGCAGGGCTGGGCACCCAGGTTTACCTGGGCCAACGCACCCTTCAGAGCCTATCGGACGGGTGAGGGATTGTTGCAACAGTACCTTCCGGAGCTGTATCAACCGCGACCCGATCGCAGCCGTGGCACTCGCGTCAAGGGTGACTATCTTCGCTTGATTGCCGGTCGTCTGGTAAAGAACAATCAAGGGCCAACGCTACGCATTCATCACGTCGAAATTGAAGGCCCCTTGATTGATCAATGGCCACCGCGGGGTCACAGACTGATGTTCGGCACGGAGGAAGTTCGTAGCGAAGACATCGACCGGCACTTGCTACGGTTCGCGACCCAAGCTTTTCGACGACCTGTATCTTCCGCTGAAATCGAACCCTACGTGGGTCTTGCGCGTCGATACGAAGCAGCAGGAAAAACGACGGTGGAGGCCTTGCAGATTGCCTACAAGGCAATCCTCTCCTCGACACCCTTTCTGCATCTGCCTGAACTGAACGAGCAACTCTCAAACTATGAACTGGCCAGTCGCTTGAGTTACTTTCTGTGGTCTTCCATGCCGGACGATCCGTTGTTCGCTTTGGCGGCACGGGGCGAACTTCGGAATCCCAATGTATTGCGTGAACAGGTTGAGCGAATGCTCGATGATCCAAAGTCCGCTGCGTTCATTGAACACTTCCCCGACCGCTGGCTTCGACTGGACAAAATCGGCAGCATGCCGCCCGACGTAAAACGCTATCGGGACTACTACTCCGAAAATCTCGATCTTGCGATGAAACAGGAAACCCATCTGTTCTTTGCTGAGATCCTGAAAAACAATCTCGATATTTCAACCTTCATCCAATCCAATTTTACGTTCGCCAACCGTGGACTCGCAAAACTCTATGGAATGCCCCCGTTGGATGACGCAGAATTGGTCAAAGTTGCGATCGCGGATCCGCGTCGCGGAGGACTGCTGGGACAGGCCAGCGTACTGACTGCGACTGCCAATGGGATCGATACTTCGCCAGTGATTCGCGGCGTCTGGGTGCTGGAGAACTTGCTGGGAACACCGCCCTCACCACCACCGCCTGATGTCGAACCACTCGCGCCAGACCTGCGCGGCGCGACAACGATTCGAGAGCGGTTGGCGAAGCATCGCGAAATCGCCAGTTGCAATGATTGCCATGCGAAAATCGATCCCATGGGATTTGCCCTTGAAAACTATGGCCCCATTGGTGAATGGCGGAATTCTTATGAGCGACAGCGGGAACCGATCGATGCGTCAGCACAGTTCCCAAATGGCATTCGATATCAGGACATCACCGAATTCAAGACAGAGTTAATGAAACGCAAGCACTTGGTAAGACGAAACTTGGCCAAGAAGCTGCTGGAGTACGGCACAGGTCGAATCATGGAGGCCAGCGACCGCGCAGCCATCGACCAGATCAGCGATTCAAAATCGATAACCAGGAATGGCTTACGGGATCTGGTACATGCGGTCATCCAAAGCGAGACATTTCGAACGAAATAGTCAAACTCGTGAGCGCGTCAACACCAGACCTTGCAATGAACGCGACAGCTCTGATCCTGCAATCAAACCACGCAACAGGATCGGCCACACCCCATGTTTCAACGCATGGCAAAAGAGAACGCGACTATCTCGCCTCAGTCCCGTCAAAATTCAAGACCGGCAGCCCTTTTCGGATACGCTCATTGTTGGGATTGTTGTATCCATAACCCTGATGCCACAGAGGGTCGGGATCGAATCCGTGATCGTCGTCGTCGTCGATTCCCAGAGCATTTTCGATGATCGACTTGGCCATACCGTAGCCAACCCAAACAACACCAGTGAGCACGGCCTTGCCTGCCTTACGCAAACCTTTTTTCGACTTGTCGGCGACCAACTGAAAAGTTGACATGGATTCCTCGGCCTTCTCCGTCACGGTGGGCTCTGCCTCCACTGGCATTGCTTCGGAAGAGTCAGCCAATCGAACAGACTCGGGCAGTTGGAGACGATAGGAAACCGGGTGTTCAATCGCATCAAAATTCTCTGAGCGATCAAACAATGAGCAACCTGAGCCAAGCAGACACGCAACCCAAACGGCGAAAATGACGTGCCGAATCGGAACATTGGTATTCCTGACGTTTGATCTTACTTTCTGCAACATCGTGAAACTCCCAAAAAACACCAAGGCCGCTGCCCGTTACGATGTCGAGAAATAAAGAATTTTTCTTTGTCATGTCAAGCTTGGCGTCAACTGCTCCGTCGAATTGCCAAGTTATGGCACGCGTGATTCCAATCAAGTGATCGCAGAAAGAACACAGACACAAACGGAAGAAAGGGCAGCCACGTTTGTGCCACCCTTAGTGCCCCATCTCTTTATGCCAGTGGTTTGTGCCAACGTTTTATAACGCTGTTTCTTGCTAGTTTGCGGAACCGTGCCCTCTTTGCGAATCATCGACGACCTCCGGCGCATCCCAATCGCTACGGAACAAAACGATCAGTGTCGACCGAAAATTCGATCCACGAGCCACCATGAAAGCCACCCGGGACGAACCCGGAATTAAAGAAGTTTAAATCAAGCTTCTCGAAAACATCGCCATTGGGAGGTGTGGCAGCCACAATAGCAGCAGGGAGCAACTTCATCGGATTGACGTAGCGGTAAGTCACCATCATCGGCCCAGTACCCGGTGTAGTGACCAACCCGTTGGCGAACGTAGTTCCTGGACCAGAACCCAACGTGTTTAAGCCAAGAAGACTAACCCGGTCAAATGCGGTTTGACTGCCGGGCAACGAAATCTCTACGCGAGCGATTTCAAACAGTCCAGCTGCCAACGGTGTGCAACCCTCAAACACCCATGGAAGTCCTGAGGTGTTACCGGCGATCTTAAGTCGCCAAAGCGGTCCGCCGCCGCCTGGAATCTGGCCACCCTCTGCCAAGCCATCTAGGGGGCTGACTGGCACGACGACAGCGGAATCATAAACGACTCCCGAATAATGCGCAGCGTACCACACATGCACGACCGCCCCGGTTGTACCAGCACCAGTAACGTTTGGATAGAACTGCGTTACGGCAGACGATTTGCCCGTATCAGGCAGGGCAATCACATTGACTTGTGCAAATGCCATATTTTGCAGGGCGATACACATAGCGGCGAAAAGAAACGTCTTCATGGCTTTGATTCCGGCTGGAGATGCGAATTGACGAACAACGATGTTCGTGAGTTGCAAGAATTACCCAGCAACCTTCACGATCTTTCAGGGAATCCCAAAATCATTTCCAGTAAACAGGAAAACAAAACGGGGCAGCCATAAACGGTCCGCCGCTGTCGGGGAGAGCAGAAAGAGCTTCCAAATGCGGTGTTCCCTCTACGTTGAAGCACAGTTTGAGGACAGTTGCTTTTGGAAAGTATGATGGCTGAACGGCAGGGCAAAGCTACACGAACCGTTTTCCTTCACGCGACTCTTGAAAATACTCGATGGGTTTCGATCCCAGTTCGCGTCTCAACAGCCCAATGGCTCCGATGTGCACGTGTTCGTGATAACCGAGCCATTCCAGCGCACCGCCTTTTTGATCAAAAATTGGATGGTGATCAAATTCTCCTTCGAGAAACTTGCAAGGATCGCTCAACTCCTCTGCAGGCATCGCTCGTGTTTCGTCGAGCAGTGTTGTGTGAACGGATTCAAGTACGCCCAGTATTTCCGAGGGACTGGGATATGAATTCGGATCAGAGGTCGCAACCGAACCATATCCGAAAAGCTCAACATAACTCTCAGGAATGAAATCACCATCGCTCTCACGTGCACCGCGAACAAAGACAAGTCCCAAAAAATACTCGGCAATTGCCATGTGGCCTACGTTCCAGGCGACGTGTGTCACCCCAACAGGCATTTCAAACCATTGATCATGCGGAACCCGTTCAATCATCTGAAGAGACAACACACGAGTACGTTCCAGTTGATAAATGATTCTATCTTTGTCATACATGGGGTTCTTCAGCCTTTCATTGATGCGACACTTAAAGTCGAGTTGTTCAGTCTTTTGACCATCAGCGGGTTCGGTGCCGTCAAAACAACCAGCACTGTAAACAGTCACGCTTGCATGGAAAGGCCGATCTTACGATTACTGGATCAGATTTCTGTGCAACGCGGATTTGACCAATGGTATTTGAAAGATACACACCAAGCATCATTGCGCGGCTATCCAGCTACACAAACGTAGCAAATTGCTCAGTTTTGAACAGGCTTGACTGCCATCGACGTAGGCGGCTGCCAGCTGTTCGCAAAAACGGCAACTCTCCTCCGTTGCCTCTGATGAAGGAAAAACCACATGGTGGGCACGACTGCCGATGAGACAAGATTGCCGCAGAGATGGATAGCCACCGATGGCCCGCATCCGCCAACACAGAAACACAGCAAACGATCACCGTACTGAGCCTGGGGTTACCAGAGTTCGTTGTCGAACTGACGGAACCATCCTACGAGCAAGAAGAAGGTTTCAAATCACTTCTTGTGCGTGAAGGGTGGCAGGCAGAAAGAACAGGACAAGCAGGTAAGTGCGTGAGTCTGTCAATCAATATGCTGCTAGTGCCCCTTCGGTAACCTATTTATAGTAATCATTACGTTCACGGGTTATAATTTATTTGCCTGAATATCGATGTATCCACGCTGCGTTCAACTCCGTAATTATCGACAAGTTAACGGTGTACGCAAGACAAAGAAATTCAGTCGTACTTCCCTGCGGCGATCGCTCACGGCGTACCGCGGAACGACCCTGCAGAGAACAACAATCTCACCGATGTGCAATTAACCACATGATTCAAAGAATCTCCAGTTCAAAGTTGCAACGACTAACGTTTGTTGTCGGAGGAATTCTGCTGGCATGCATGCCAAGCTTCGCAAACGGCGACATTCAAGCTGACCTGAGTACGTTTCGTCGGCAGATCAAACCACTGCTTCAGAAGTACTGTGTGGAATGTCACGGCCGGCAGGATTTTGAAGGCAAGATACGGCTCGATAATATCGATCCGAATATCATTTCCGGTGAACACTTTGGAAAATGGGAAGACGTTCGAGAAGCTTTCAACTCCGGCGAAATGCCTCCTGAAGATCACCCACACCCGACGGATGCTGAACGATCGGTGATCACTCGCTGGCTGGACACCGAATTTAACAAATCGAAACAGTCTGGGAATCCAAACAAGCAAGGCAGCGTACGACGCTTGACTCGATATGAGCTGCGATATGCACTCGAAGATTTGCTGCAAATTTCGGTAGCAGATGAAATCAACGCCCTTCCCGAAGAGGGTACGAGCGTAGAGACCGGACTAAAAAACAGCTCGCGACTGCTCATGATCAGCGGGCCACACCTTGAATCGTACTTGAACGTTGTTCTGTCGGTCATCCAAAAGATGAAGCGAATTGCAGCGTTTAATCCCCATACCGAGAACGTCGATATCGAGAACCTGAACACCGAGCCCGCTGTGACTTTTGCGTCCGAAGGTCGCAAGAACAAACCGCCCGTGGACAAAATCGAACGTGCGGGCAAAGGGGTGTTTATTAATCAAGGTGGATACATTGATCTACCACTTCGCTCCATTTCCAAATACATGTTCCAAACATCTCTGTCAGCCAAAGCAGAGAAAGCTGGAAAGCTACAAGTCGCCATCGGCTTCACCCACTCAGAAGTCGACCCGCGACAGAAGACTGCGGTGCTCGGAATCATCGACATTGCAAAGAGCAATGAACTACGCACTTACACGCTGAACTCTTATCCGGAGATGCTACCTGCAGAGATGACACGAGCATTGGATCGCCCGTTTTTCATTCGCATTACCAATCGAAGCTCGCAGCCGATTTATCTTGAAGCGTTAGACTACAAGGGAAACGTCAACACGGAACTGACATCGACGCTGATACCGGCAGATATTCCCGAGTCGAATATTGCAGATCACATACGTCGGAGTATTTACGGATTCATTGAGAAAGCGTTTCGTCGGTCTCCAAGCGATTCAGAGTTTCAAAAGTATTACGGCGTCTATCAAACGCACAGTCAGAATGAAGACGCGATCACCGCCCTCTTGAGCACCTATAAGGAAATACTGTGTTCGCCCAGTTTCTTCTATCTCGGCATTCCCGGTGAGCTATCTGAGAAAGACAAGCAGAACTACAAGTTAGCAGAGAGGTTGGCAATTTTTCTGTGGTGTTCAGTGCCAGATCAAGCATTGCTGGAATCGGCGGCGGCAGGTGAATTGACGACACACTCCACCCTCGCGTCACACGTTGAACGGATGCTCAACGATGAAAAGTCGAGACGGTGGGTTGAACACTTCACCGACCAGTGGCTTCAGACTTCGAAACTTTTCAATGTCGCGGTAGACAGAAACTACTATCCGAAGTTCAAGGATCCCTTGAAGAAATTAATGCGTTGGGAAACGGTCGAGTCAGTAAACGACGTTTTCCGAAATGGTTCCTCCGCGCTTGATCTCTTGGATGCTGATCATGTTTTTGTGAATCAATCATTGGCTGCGTTCTATAACATCAAAGGGGTCAGAGGAACGGATTTTAAGAAAATTGCGGTGAATGAAGATGCTAATCGTGGTGGATTGCTGACGCAGGGAACATTTCTCGTCGGTAACTCAGACGGAATGAACTCACACGCCATCCTGCGAGGTGTCTGGCTTGCCGAGGTAATCCTTAACGACGCACCCCCAGAACCACCCAAGAACGTACCTCCCTTGGACGCGAGCATTCCAGATTTCGAGAAACTGACACTCAACGAAAAACTATTTGCCCACCGTAACAAAGCAGCTTGCAAGAGTTGTCATCAAAAAATTGACCCTTGGGGTATCCCTTTTGAGAACTACGACGCAAGTGGGGCATGGCGTGCGAAGGTGCTGGTCGTTTCCAAGGCGAATAACGGGCCAAAGAAGGCCAAAAAGCCGATGTTTAATCGGGACTATGTTGCGATTCACCGCAAATCGACGTTGCCGGACAAAGTGATCATTGATGGTGTTGGTCAACTCAAACAGTATCTCGTACAACATCGAAAACACGATTTTGCTCAAGGTCTTGCGGAAAGGCTTCTGGCTTATGCGCTGTCACGCGATGTCGATTACCATGATGAAGATCTGCTGAAACAGTTAGTCGCTCGTTTCGACGCAAACAATTTTTCTGTCCCCGTCCTGATTCGCGAAATCGTTCAAAGCGAGCAATTCCACCGAGGATATTAATGCAATGGCAGTGAAAACCTGGCATCTACAGCGACGAACATTTTTGAGGGGCACGGGCGTATCTCTTGCTCTCCCATTCATGAATGCGATGGCCGCGGGGGGAGAGGAAAAAGCACTCCAAAGTTTGCCAAAACGGGCAGCTTTCATCTTCTTTCCGAATGGAGTGAGTCTTCCACCGGAAAAAGATCCGCAACACGAGGATTGGTACTGGTTTCCGAGAGGCGAAGGAAAGAGCTATGAATTCAGAACCAGCCAAGCTGCGCTGAATCCGTACCGTGATAACATCTCTGTCATTTCCGGACTCTCACATCCACAAAATCGTAACAGCGGAGATGCGCACGTTAATCCCACAGGCTTCATGACATCCAAAGATATCGTGAAAGGAAAAACTAGCCTCAACTCCATCTCAATCGATCAGGTCATCAGTGATTTCCACAGTGGCCAAACACAGTTGGCTTCGATGCCTCTGTCGACAGTGGGAGGCGTCGGTAATTTGACGCGAACCTATACACTGTCGTTTGATAAGAACGGCAAAGGAATTCCCGCATGGTCAAATCTGAAAGAAATATATGAAAGGATGTACGTCGCAAACAGCCCCGCAGCCAAAGCCAGATTACGAGAAAAAAAACACCTGCTGAATGAAATCTATCGGGATGCCAAGGATCTCCAAAGAAACTTAGGGCAAGAAGATCAAGCGACACTCGACGAGTACTTGGCTTCCATTGCAGAGTTGGAAAGAAAAGTCGCAAACGACAAATTGTGGGCCGACAAAGGAGCCCAGTCAGCGCCTCCAGAGATGAACCTGGATATTGAATTCACAGATGTGCAGAACTACATACAGACGATGTACGACTTAATGTACCTCGCTTTCAAATCAGACATCACGCGTGTCGCGACCTATCAGATCGCATCCGAAGGTGGTACTGCACCTACCAATAACCTTTCCAAACATATTGGCATTGGCAAAGATCTTCATCAGTTGAGCCACTCTGCGGCCAAGGGCAAAGACGGTTTTAAAAGTTGGGGTCTGTGGGATCAATTCGTGGCCCAACAACTCGCTTATTTCATCAAGCGATTAGAAGACACAAAAGAAGGAGACGGATCTCTTCTTGATCGGTGTCTCGTCTTTCAGGGAGCGGCAACCTCCAAGGTTCACGACAATACAAACTTTCCTCTGATTCTTGCCGGTGGCAAGAAGATGGGACACAAAGCTGGACAGTTTGTCACCTACGACGAAAAGGCAAATGCCTTGTCGAACCTGTTTGTCAGGATCGCCAATTCGATGGACGTTCCCATCGAGAAGTTCGGAGACAGTTCCGCCATCCCCATGAACGAACTGTTTGCTTAACCCTTCTCAAATATCTCAGATCGAACGCTTTACAAAGTGTACGGCATAGCCACACCAAGACGTTAGCCGAACTCGTTCAGTGCGGTATCCGCAACCCTCACGCAGATGATCACCAAACGAATCATCATTGAGTGCGTAGCTATGTTCGATTTCGTGCGGTCTTAGAAACTGAGAATCGCTCAATACACCCGATATATGGGTATGCCCTTGCAAACAGCAGTGGTCAAATCGATGAAACAAGTCGGCCATCTTGGTGGGATTGTGGGCGTCCATCGGAAGCACGTATTCATTCGTGGGATCTTTCGGTGACCCATGTACAAGCAGCAGTGGTTCTTCCCGATAAGAGCGAGGAAGGCGTCTGAGGAATGTGTGATGTTCAGCGTGCAGTTGGTCACGAGTCCAGTCCACCGCCTGCAAAGCTAATGGCCCGAATTCATCGGGTTCGGCACCAGTAAAGATAGCCCCATCATGATTGCCTAGAATGCAAACCGCAACATGCTTCATTGCTTGGAGGCATTCGCGTGGGTTTGGTCCGTAGCCGACAATATCACCCGAGCAATAGACTTGGTCGATTCATTGTTCGCAGATGTCAGCGAGGACTGATGTCAACGCTTCATAGTTACTGTGAATGTCACTAACAAAGGCTCGTTTCAAAAGTCACCTTGCGATTCGGGTTGCGCAATCATGGTTTGACAGAGTTCTTAAACACGGATCCATCCGTTGGGATGCCGAGCATCGATGTGAATACAACGATCATACAGTTGAATACAACATGAAACATCGTTTCGAGAAAAAGGTGTGTAGTTCCATGCAGGAACGATCCCCAAGCAATGTTGCAATCTCGGTCGGCTAGGTCAGATTTCAAGTTGTCCGGAGGGCCGCCGTCTCAAACTCTAGCAAGACGTGGATCTGCCGAACGCCATCCTCAGCGCTATTACTAGGGGCTGGGTCAGCAGAGATACTTTTGGGGCAATGCCGGAAGATCCTACGACTTGCTATTCACGGGATTAGGGCGTGACCCCAGTTTGCGAAATAATCTCACAATCTTCATATTTCTCGCGATGGTTCCCGCCCTAACCATCGCTTAACAGCATGATGCAACTGAGACGTGTGACACCGATCACTGTAGCGCGTGGCCCCGTCAATTGTGCAAAAACCTTGAGTCATCAATCCGATTGAAGGTGCGAAAGTGCCCCAAAACACCCTCCAAAGACAACTCAGCTTTCAAAAGCGCCAACCATTCATTTGGCCGGCAATCAGCGCAACCGCACAAAAAAACCATACCAATTAGTAGGAATCACTGAAAGATCAAGCCTTCACCCGAGTAGCTGTTGTACTGGGACACGGTTCAACCGCGTGAATTGATCCAGAAATCTCATGTGAAACACTCGAACTGCTGCCATCCACAATCATCATCGAGACACCAGCCATGCTAACCAATGTAAATTCCCTTGATGCAGTCGAGTGCATGATGCAAGACGTTCTCCCGCGTGATCGTGCAGGTACAATGGCTCGCGAACACCTTGATACTGGGGGAACCCGAAGGCGGGCGAGGTTGGTGCTTGAAGCAGGTGAAGCCCTTGGTTGCGATGGAGACAGTCTAATCGCATGGGCAGCAGCCATTGAGCTCTTGCATAATGCAACGTTAGTACATGACGATATTCAAGATGGTGACACCACTCGTCGCGGGCAGTTAGCCACTTGGGTGCGATACGGCATCAATCAGGCCATCAACGTTGGCGATCTACTGATGATGTCGCCCTTCCTTGCTCTGGCCCAGATGAATTGCAGTGCCACCATCAAATGCAGGCTTACCCAAAGTTTGCCACAACGTTCATTACAAATCGTCAGTGGTCAAGTATTTGATATCGAACAGCGTGGTGTTGCAGATACGCCGTGGCGTTCCTATCAGCACGCAGCTGCAAGAAAAACAGGCAGCTTGCTTGCGTTGGCTATCGAAGGAGTGGCATTGATATCCGGATTTGACTCATTGGAAGCGGAAGACATCGGAGACACATTCCTGCCCTTGGGCATCCTCTTCCAAATGCAGGACGATGTTCGAGATCTGTTTATCTCCAAAGGCAGACAACGCCCCGGATCTGACCTCCACGAAGGAAAAACATCTGCGCTTGTGATCGCCCACCTCGAGCGTTGTCCCAAGGATGCACTGTGGCTGCAAAACCTGCTTCAGCGTTCGCGGTGCGAAACGTCCGAACTGGAAATTGAAACCGCTATCGATTGTTTCCGTTCATCAGGCGCATTGGGTGACGTTCTGGATCACATCAAGCGGATCTCAACGACTCACCAGCAAACGCTGTCTTCATTAAAAGTACCGTCGTTGATCACCATTGCCGATGCCTTTGTAGACGCCGCTCTTGAGCCTATCGACCATCTCATGCATTCGTGATAAGGCACTAACGACACACTATTGCGGCATCGGATCTGGAACTGAAATCCATTCGGGGTGTGACTTTGTCAATCACTCAACCATGCACTTCATTATACTGGTGGCTGCTATCGGTTCGGTTCCGATAATAACGTTTCAGTACCCGGTACAACCAGATTCAAGACTGCACAACAGCAGAAGCATTTTGATACGCGACTTTGACGTAGCGCTGCTGAGTGCATGATCATCTTTAGTCGAGCAGGGATGCTCGAATGCAAGTTCAAATCAGATCGAAGGTGACCGTTACGTGAGATCCAAGGACAATAATAACAACAGTGTCTGACTTACCTCGGGACAGGTCCGTTACACGAACACGATACCACTCAATTCCCACCATCGTTGGCCAAATGATTGGCTCATGACTCAGCAAATCGCGAGACGCGCCCAGCCGGCAAGCGGCTCTTTACGGTAGGCTTCCGCGCCTCAATTGGATCTCGGCTTCAAGATTTCGGACAACCAATCATTTTTGGATTCTTCACGAGTTAGATCCCAATACCTGAGACCCTGATAGTATTGAATCTGCACGGACTTGATTCGGTCATGATCCGAAATCAACAGTTTGATTGCATCCCCATTGACGGCGTTTTTAATCGAATCCAGCATGCGTTTCTCGCTCCATTTGTAATCGCCAACAGCAACAATGCTTAGCTGAGGAGCCAACATCGCTTTATCTGCAGGGCTATCCAGCAACACGTTACGAATCACACCCGAGGGTGAGATGGAAAGCCCAAGAGAATCAAGCAGGTCAACACCCGATCTCTGTCGAAATGTATTGGCCGGTATTTTTGGTTTTTGACTGGTTGCACCAAATCGATAACCAAGGAGGCTCGCGACTTCGGGATCAAATTGCTGTTGAAAAGACTCGATTCGACGGGCTATCAAACCATCCCAATCAAACCGCACCACAGACTGAAGTTGCCGGACGACTTCGCTGCGATCAAAGGCAACTGGTTGCTTGACCGACCGCTTGGCTTTGAAAAACGAATGACAAAAATCATCTAAAGATTTCTTTCCGTTTGTCAGATGCCGGATTCTTGCATCGGCTTCCAACCAAAATAACATGCCTTCCATGTAGTAATCTTGGCTCCGTCTTAATCCACCCCAGCTGGGGCTCGCTGCTCGAAGGGTATGTGATGCAGCCGCCGTGTCTGCAAGCGTGCGCCATTGCCGGCCCTGCTGGTTCGTCGCGTTTCGAAGTTCTACCAACAGCCGGTTCTTGAACTCATTGTGACTCATCAATCCGCACCTTGCCTCGACCAACTCTCCCAGATACTGAGTGAGCCCCTCGTAGACCCAAAGCAATTCGGTGTCTTTCGGGGTATGAAAATCGCTTGTCAACATTCCATCGGGGCGTCGATACTTGCCGCACCAGGCGTGTAGGTATTCATGGGGAACCAAAAGACGATCCCATCCCTTGAGCGCTGTCACCGATTTTAGTGAAGACGGCGGCAAAATATTAAAGGTTGATCGCGCATGCTCGAGGCCATTCTTAGGTAATGAATCGGTAACACCGAGTAAAATATCAAATCGATCAAAAGGATGAGAGCCGATCAAATAGGACGTCTGCTTTACCATTTCAGCATATTTCTTGACCACCTCGTCGCTAATGCTTTCTGCAGCTTCATCGTCAGAGAAGACATGAAGCACGTGCGGCGGAGAAAGAGAGCTGTTCGTGACCAAACCAACGCTGCGGTAGTGCTTGCCGAGCATCATAGGACTGTCAACGAGGGTGCGAAGGCTGACAGGTTGGAACGAGATTTCATTTTCTGCATTCACCTCGTTCTCAGAAGTTGCCAGTGCAGAGGCGAGTTGCCACTGATCGGGAAGTCGTACACTCACGCCAATTTTTTGTTCATCAATGTCAACGCCGTCTGGATAGAGCAGCAAGCAACTTGGACTCACCACCCCAATCGTGCCAGCAAAAAAACAATCGTGCCCAAAAGAGGTCGTTGTTGGCTGGTTCGTGACGTAGCGCAGCGAAACATGCACTTCTTTCGTTCCTGGAGGAACATCTACTTCTAATCGGTAAACTTCCCCCGGCGCACGCCTCCAGTTCAAACGCTCTCCAGCAATGTTATGCACTTGCAAGCCGGCAATATTCGCAATCGGTCCGCCTGGCCCATGTGAGCCGGGAACCCACTTCGGATACCAAAGCGATACCTTTCCAGCCTTCGACGTCACCGCAACAGGGATGGTCACCTTCGCTTCAATGAGTCCTCGTGTTGGTTTGCTGCAGTCGATCGACAGATGCATGGAACCGGCAGCATTGGACTTTTGGTGGGTCGAGCCCACCATCGTCCCAACACAGATCAACAAAAAAAGGGTCTTTCGAAGTAACAAATCATGCATGACAGTCTTTTGGCATAGCGGTAACAAAGGGTTGATTCACCACTTTGCATAGCAAACTAACAGGTTTCAACGAAAAAGGCTTGAATCAGTAGATTCTGTGCAAGAGATAAGATGCACAAGGTTTGATCCTGATTATCCAGCTTTCTTCGTATCAGGTCACAAGAACAGGAACTGCGTCCCATCCCCCCATTCGCTTTTCGATTCCATTGGGTTTGGCCGAGGCTATTGCAAGCTGACTGTTTCAAATCATCCGAAGCGCGAGACTCTGCAACCAGCGATGTCTTTTTACTGGTGTTACGGATTCACGCAGGAGTCTACTCACTGCCAGCAGCCTTTTTCTAACGTAAGCCAAAGCAAACGTTAGCACTTCACTCAAATCGTCTTGTTCTCTTTTTTCTTGGTCGGCGAGGGCATCCACCTTACTGCCAAGCCTTTTTGATGACAGATGGTGTCACCAGCTGCCACACCAAAACGAGCGCACCACCAACGTACGTGACAATGATTGATGCTGGCTCAACAAGCTCTACCCGGCCGCAATGTTATCCCGCATATTTGTTCATCATGGAAGGCTATCCCACGCTGACGTTTGCGTAACAAGAGTTCAAGTGATTCACTTCAAGTCTTTTCGGTCAAACCATACTTGCTCAATTTTTTGTAAAGCGCGGTACGGCTGATCCCAAGCGACTTAGCCGTCTTCGACCGGTTGTTACCGCAGGAGTTCAACACCTCCACTAAATGCTGTTTTTCTCCCATCGCGCGAGCGCCAGCGAGCGACTTGGGAATGACAGAAGGCACTACTAAACTAGTCGCAGGGATTCGTTCCACATTCGTAACGTGCCCATTGTCGACTCGTTGAATTCCCAACACAGTATCGGGAAGATCACGCAGTCGTATAAAGTCACCTGATGCGAAGGTCATTGCCTGCTCAACAGCATTTCGAAGTTCGCGTATATTTCCCGGCCACGGATGGTTGATTAACACATCTCGTACTTCGGGAGAAATTTTCCGTAGTGGGATCTGATTTTCGCTTGCGAATTCAGCAATGCTGGCTTCCGCTATGTCGAGAATTTCTTCAGGACGATCTCTGAGGGGAGGGATGCAAAGTTCGACAACATTAAGTCGGTAATAAAGATCAGCACGGAACGTGCCGGCAGCAACGGATTTGGAAAGATCCTGATTTGTCGCGACAATCAATCTGCCGCGAAAGAACTCTGACTTGTTCGAACCAAGCGCTTCGAATACCCGACTTTCTACCGTTCTGAGAAGCTTTGCTTGCGCTTCCAATGACAAAGTATCCACTTCATCTAGCAGCAGGGTTCCACCGCGGACGTGGGAAAACTTTCCATCCTGATTCTTATCTGCACCAGTGAACGCACCTCGTCGGTGCCCAAACAACTCACTCTCAAGTAGCATCGTCGGCATCGCAGCACAGTTAACGACAACGAATGGTTCGTTCTTGCGTGGTGAAATCTCATGGATCATTCGCGACAGACGCGTTTTGCCAACTCCTGTCTCACCTGTCATCAAAATATTTGTATTCTGTGGCGCGACCTTCTGTATTTTTTTAACGACGCTTGCAAGCTTGGGTGAACTGGCACAAATCGGTTCCGAACCATTAAGAGAAACCCATCCGTCCTTGGTGGTTTCCTGTTCGTCGTCGGATCCCCAAGTTAGCCGCCGTTCCACGGTCAACGAATCAAATAGAAAACGCATACGCTCCTGTTCGACAGGCCCGGAAACACAATCAGCCGCGCCGGAACGCAAGTATTCAATCATCACTTCGGGCTTAAGCAGATCAGTAATCACCAGCACGGGGGTTGGTGTGTGACTTTGAGTGCTGTTTTGAATGAACTGCTTGATCGCTTCTTTGTCGTGTCGCCCCGTGTCATGAACCACAGCAAGCGCCAGATGGTGCGAGTGTTCCATTGCCGACGAACAATCCGCTCGAGTCACCAGGTGAAACCCAAGCTCAGTTGCTAGTTTTCTGGTTAGTGTCGTGAGCCAGTCGTCTTCGCTGACCAGCAATACACTCAGCGGAACATCCAATAGTATTGCCCTGAAATTACGAAAAGGTGGTTGATGCGGTTGGTCGGCCAAAGCTTGAACGCTGGAAAAACACTCCTCCTTCGCTCACAGACTGATACAAAGAGTTACGCAGATCCCGAAAATCTTGGGTTGTCCCCACCTCCATCATTCTAAGTCCCCATCGGCGGGGTATCAATGAAATAACGCCTGAAACACCGCATTGTGGCATCTGAATGAGCTAAAAAGTGAACAAACGCATAGATGCCATCGCGGTCCTAGTAGAAAATCAGCGTTATTACTGGCCTGCACAACCGTTTCAACCGAACCCCTTAGAAGGGGTATTCAATCCCAAAAACATTTCATTTATCGCACAGCCTGAATTTCAATTCGTAGGTCTCAAGCCATGCAAAAGCTTCAAAGAATGCTGCTTGTAGCTGCGGGAATAGCGGCAATCGCTTGTGGTGGTTTAACGCCTGTTTCTGCCCAAACTGGCGTTCCCAGAGGCGGTCTGAAACCGTCTCTTCCGCTTGTACCTGAGTTTCCACCGCGTCCGGCAGAAACACCAGCAATACCTTGGCGTGAGAACCTGACCCCTGAAGAACAGCAGCCATCTTCGAGCTTCATCGACTCTATCAAGGTGAACGACGCAGCGATTGAGGTGGTCTTGGGGCAAGGTCGCCTGATCACGCTCGCTGCTCCCTTGGCCAACGAAGATGGTGTGCCCGTTATCGCTGTTGCAAATCCCAGCATTGTTGATTTTGAAATTCTACCTGAGCAACGAATGCTAAGGCTGGTGGCAAAGGCAATTGGGGTGACAGATTTGTCATTCATCAGCGCCAACGGTGAGTCGCACTCATACGAGATTCACGTTACCTATGATACTGTCCTGCTGGAAGCGCAGCTCCGACAGATTTTCCCAACGGCAATGTTGAATCTCAAGCAGTTACGTGAACACCTGATCGTGGAGGGCCAGGCCCGAAGTCCTGAGCAGGTGCAGCAGATCCTCACAACAATTGAGTCTTACCTCAGTTCCATCCAGCTCAATGAAACACCAACTCTGCGTAGTGGCGTGCAGCAGGATACAGTTGTCGGCGGTGGTCAGGACGAGGTGCCTCCGCAAGGCGATAATGATACTGAAGAGAACCTTCGATTTGCCTTCGAACCTGGAGAACGAGCACAGACTACGTCAACATTGACACGTCCTCAGCTGATCAATTTGATTCGTATACCGGGCAGTCAGCAAGTCATGCTGAAGGTGACTGTTGCCGAGCTAAATCGTACAGCTTTGCGAGAGATAGGGGTGAATTTGGATCTGGGCGACTTCTTCGAAAGTATGGTCATCACAGAAGGCAATGCAAAAATTACCTTCGGCGATGACGTGACGATGATCATGAAGGCCTTGAGAACCAATTCAATTGCGACGATTCTTGCGGAGCCTAATCTTGTCACTCTCAGTGGATTCCCAGCTACGTTTCAATCCGGAGGCGAATTCCCGGTACCACAATCAAGCCAGTTTGGTGGATTTGGCGGGACAACATTCAAAGATTTTGGAGTGCAAATATCGTTCACTCCCTTCATTCAGGACAACGGTCTCATCCGATTGACGGTTAGTCCTGAGGTGAGCAATGTGGATAAGAGCCTCAGTGTTTCCGTGATTGCGGGCGGGGATGCAGTACCTGGGGTACGAACCAGGAACACTTCCACAACCGTTGAATTGAAGCAGGGCCAGACACTCGCCATCGCTGGCCTGTTAAATCGGGAGACAAACGGCAACACATCCCGTATACCAGTCCTTGGTGACATCCCGATACTCGGTGCCTTCTTCAGCAACACATCGCATCAGGTGCAAGCAGAACAAGAATTGATGGTGACAGTAACTCCTTACATTGTGGGCGCGATTGACAGTGACCAGTGCATTCCGCTGCCGGGTACTGAAATCATGGAACCCAGTGATCTGGAAGTCTTTCTGATGGGACGCTTTTCTGGGCGAACCGGACTGCCTTACCGATCAACCACGAATTGGGACGATCCCCTTGGTTGCATTCGTCAGCAACGACTTGAAAAAAGTAATGTATACGGACCTTACGGGTTCTCCGAATGATCACCTTGCGTGACCATGAACTGCGAAAGTTTGCCATGTCTTGCGTTCAGCGTTTTCGACACTCACTTGCCATCCATTGCCTTGCGGTCTGCGTTTCTGCCGGATATGCATCTGGTCAGGAAACTGTGGAGGAATCAGGAATCACTTATTCCGTGGCCTCCTCGGCAGCAACCTATGTCGACATGGGTGCAGCGTTGGCAGATCAGGAGGCGGCGGGCCATGTAGAAACGGCGGTCGCGGAAAGAAAGCTGAGTGTATTCTCAAGAGTGATAAACTTCATTTTGCCGGTTGGCTATACCCAAGATCCGGAAACCGGAGATTCACAGGGAATCACGGAGTCAGGTGGGACGGAGCAATCACTTGTGGAAGTGGAATTGCTTCCCATCACTTCGGCCTCCGATGCCGAGCTGAACTCTGGAATCAACTTTGCTCATAGTACGCTCGGGCAATCTCAGAAACTGATTGATCCAGCGCTGTGTGAGCGTGCACCAAACTTCGACTGTGAAAACCCTTCGATCCTCGACGCGATGCCAGCTCCCTGCGGTCAGTGCAATGCCTGTCGTTCTGGTAATCCTCGACACGTTGCATGCGAGCGGGTCTCCAGCTTTGTGAAACGCACACGCTACATTTACGATAGAACACTTCTCGGCGATCCACGGTTATTCTGTGAGCGAAAGTTTGGCAGCTATCTAGACGCTGTGATGAATGCTCAGATTGAGTCTGGCAAACGAGAGCAGATGGCTCTGTACGAATATGATTTCGAGCAACACGTAGATGGCTCGCCAACCTCAAAGGTAAAGGCAACTTCTTTGCAACATTTAGAACAGATTGCTGTGAGGATGCTGCAAACAGGATCGCCACTTATTATCGAGCAAACAGGCAATGTTAGCTTGGACAATCGACGTCGCACTGTTGTTGTTCAGCAACTCACTAATATCGGTTTAAGAACGAATCCGGATTCTGTGATTTCTGGTAATCCACTTGCCCCAGGAACAAGTGGTGTTGAAGCAGAAATCCAATTCCGATCGCGCATGTTGAAAAGTTTACGTGGAGGCCAAACTCCCGAGGGTGCGTCCGGAAACGGTGCGGCATCGGGTTTCTCCTCAGGCAACTGAAATCAACGGTTTTAATGGACCCATTTTGAATGATGAACACGTTTGAAATGGATGGCACGCCTATTTAAACCGTTCTGATTCAATCATCTTCAGAGATTTCACATGAACTTGAAACGATTGCTCTATTGCACAATGCTGGTCATACCGGTCGGGTGCCAGACTCCTTCTTTTCTTGCTTCACCCGCGGGCATCTCAAGTACTGTGCTTGATACTCCAGCAGCTACGCCCACGAAAAACGATTCTGACGCCAAACGCCAAACATCGGCTTTGATACTTGCTGTTGCAGCCACTGCCGAGGCAAGAGGCGACGATCAGGTCGCGATCCAAAATTACGAAAAAGTGCTTCAACGAACACCTGACAATATGCAGGCGATGAGACGACTGGGATTGCTGCATGCAAGACGCGGCAATTCAGAAAAGTCGATTGAAATGTTTCGAACTGCCACCGCCCTACAGCCGGGTGACGCCGAGTTGCGTTGTGATTTCGCATATTCGCTCTACCTTGGCCGCGAATTTGATGAGGCCAAAACTCAGGTGCAGATGTCCATTGAAATGGAACCAGAGTTAATGCGAGCGAGAAATATACTTGGAATGATTCTCGCTCGAACCGGAGAAGTGAACTTGGCGATCGCTGAATTCACACAAACCGGGGTACCACAGTCTGAGGTTCACGCCAATGTTGCGTTTGCAATGCTTCTTAATGGTGACACCGAGGCCGCCGCATCAAGCATCAAGTTGGCCGAGTCACTTCAACCTTCGGATGACTTACAAATTCGCCTGGCCGGGTTTCGCGACTCGATTCATATCGTCCACGAAAACGATGCCGCGAATACAAAAACGATGTTCCGCTAGTCAATCCTGACCTGCAACAGGTAGTCACAACGCTGCGTTTTTTACAAACGCTTGGTCGCCACCCAAGAATGAGCATTTCCAAGACCAAGCTCAGCGGCCAGTACAGAGCCGGATACAGAAGGCTCACGTGAGAATGCACGTCATGCATTCATCAGACGAATCTACTGGCTCAAGAATCATCTCGGCAACTGCTAAACGCTGCCTTAATAAAATTGGATTGTATCAACTCGCCAGATGAATGATCCCCAGATGCTTACGTAAAATTTTGGACGCATCATCCGGAATGTTCTCGAGATTTATTACAAGCACGTTGCCACGGTATCTCAACATAGTGGCTGCCGCCATGAACGATACATTATTCACTCCATAGAGTGACAGTATTTCACCTTGGTGCAGTGACAGGTAGTCAGCCGCTTCGGCTTGTAACTTTGTAATCCCGTTCAAGGAAAGCCAATTGCCCCGGTGCTGACTCAGACTTTGTGCATCTGCGGCAGATAAGCTCGTGAGACCGTCAAGAGCAAGATCCGCACGGGTATCACTTAGAGCTCTAAGAGCTGATGATGAGATTCTCTTGAGACCGTTCAGGTATAAAACACCCTCGAAGTTGCTGAAATGTTCAGCAGCCTTTGTCGAAAGTCCCTCTAAACCATCCAAATGAAGCTCCAACGGTTTCTTGGATAGACTGGCAGCGGCTTGGTCCGACAGATGCTTCAGTCCAGTCAACCAAAGTTCTTCAGTTGTTTGACTGAGATGCTCGGCAACCGTATCCGAAATTTCCTGCAAGCCATTGAGCCAAAGTCCACTATTGACTTTCGCAAGATTTGCTGCTGATTCATCCGGCAGGTGTGTTAGTCCATTGAGGAACAGACCAAGAAACACATGTGAACCAAACAGATCTGCGCCCTCAATGCGACTCAGATTTGCAGCAGCATCAGGCGACAATTCCTGAACACCGTCGAGCCATAAATTCATGCCCCGGAATTTACCAAGGCACTCAGCAACAGCAAAACTGATTGAATCGAGACCATTGAGTGATAAATCACCAGTGATTCTGCTGATATAGGCACTGGCTTCCCCGGATATCGACTTGAGCCCGTTGAGTGAAACATCCAAATGCCCGCGAGGCGGTTTAATAAGTGAAAGGCTCTCGGCTACCTCTGTCGTAAGGATCTCAAGTCCATCCAGCGACAGTGAATTTCCGTTGAAGTTCCGCAATTTATAGGCAACCTCCTCGTCCAGCTCTTGAATACCATTCAATGAGAGCTCAAACGACTGATTGCAAGGTTGCAAACTGAACAGAGCTTCAGCAGCAGCAGGTGAAATACTAGTGAGACCATCCAGATACAGGTTGAAGCCCCGAAATTGTGCGAGTTGCTGTGCCGTCGAATGACTCAACGAATTAAAACTGTTAAGTGATAGCTCACTCGCATTCTCGCAAAGGCTGGCGATCGCTGTGTCTGATAGTTCAGTAAGGCCATTGAGGTATATCGATCCATCAAAATTGCCAAAGTGTTGAGCAGCACCATCGGATAAACTGGTAAGACCATCCAGGTCGAGAATCCGACGCTCGTCTTGGGTTTCGTCTCGCGAGGATCCATGAGAATAAGTTTCATCTTGATGTCGTGGATCTGTTTGCAGTGTCAGACTTACCAATTGCTCTGCAGCATCATCCGAAATCTCTGAGTACTCACTGGTATCGAAGTATTCGTCGGGCTCTGCATCAGTAATGAGTCGATTCAGTACGGCACTGCTCAGGAGTTTTGTCATTGCCACAGTATCTTTGATTGTTGCTTTCACTTGAACCTCAGGCTTTTGTAACCCTGCAGTCTCACACTCCGTTTCGGAATTAGATTCTGCAATAGGTGTTGTGGGTAAGCCCTCAAAGGCTCAATGGATGACAGATGTTCTATGCGTTCTTATATCCTGCGTTCGAATCGCCAAGGCATGACGCATTCGAACCTCAACCTCGAACACTGTGCAAATACAGAGCCGAAGAGAGCATCCAGCTTGGAATCCTAGAGATTTTTTGATTTGTGACTCAGCACCATTCCGCAAACAAGTCGCAGAAGCATTTCCTCCCACCTCAGTGGGTTTCTGGCCCCACCGAGCGTGGCATTACTTTCTACAATGTTCTGCGGCAGGGTTGACAGTTGTTGTAAACTGTTCGCGAAATTGACGGAATCGTGCAACCCGCAGGTTTGCGCCTTCTGGTATTAGGCAGGAAAACTTACTGTTTTGCGTTTGGCACGCTTATTGCATCTCCCCAAAACCATCAACGGCTCAACAGAGGGCCACAAACTTTTCAAACACACGGGGAAACCAATGCTCACATCACTTAAAAACTTTTGGACTGAAGAAGAAGGTGCCACAGCCGTCGAGTACGGAATCATGGTTGCCGC
>Ga0315322_10000370_pt1 | contig 33119 bp, 24 predicted proteins | sample M110021515metaG_FD_203461 | JGI IMG/M metagenome (GOLD analysis project Ga0315322, IMG submission 203461) | Ammonia-oxidizing marine archaeal communities from Monterey Bay, California, United States - M1 100m 21515 | ecosystem: Environmental > Aquatic > Marine > Intertidal zone | place: USA...
CTTCCTCCTCAAATAATTCAGGGGAGGAAAGGGCGGGTGATCCCATCACTTTGGCCAAACCCCAGTCCAAAACGTAAACTTCGCCGAATTTCCCAACGATCACGTTGGCCGGTTTGAGATCCCGGTGAATGACCCCGACGTCGTGGGCGTAGGCAATGGTCTGACAAACCTGAATGAGGATATCCAAGAGGCGGGGTAGGGGGAATTTATCCAAGACATCCGGGACTTCTTGACGCAGGTCGAGAAGGATCTGTCGAAGGTCCCGACCTTCGACTTTCTTCATCGTGAAAAACAATTGACCTGCGCGGTCTCTGCCTAATTCGTAAACCGGAAGGGTGCCGGGGTGTTGAATGTTCGCGGTGACGCGGGCTTCACGCAGGAAGCGCTTTGTCTCGATCTCCGAATCGCGCAGGTCGGCATGCAAGGTTTTGTAGGCAACGGTGCGGAGAAGATTTTTGTCGGTAGTCGTGTAGAGTTTACCCGTTCCACCTTCGGCAAAGTCCTTGAGATCGTCATACTTGAGGGAACCGCTTTTCCATGCGGAGGGGAGGACATGGTCGGTGTCTCGCGTATGGAGGGTTTTTTTTGCCTGTTCCTTGATCATCGGTTTCTGGCCACAACAATAAGGGCGATTTGGCAGATAATCAAGCGGGAGGGGAGGTTTTTAGGGCAGGTCTGGTCGTTGGCATCTTTCGCCCGATGTGGGTTTCCCGGCGCTTGCGGGCGAGTTCGACTTGGCGTTGGCGTTCGCGTAAACTTTCTCGCTTCGAGTCGCTCAAGTCCCCGTTGCATTTTGGGCATGAAACGCCCTTTTCATAATCCGGGGAGGACAGGTCCTCTTCCGTCAGCGGCCATCGGCAGCCAAAGCAAAGGACGGCCTCTCCGTCCTTCAGTCCATGGGTGACCGAGACCTGATGATGGAAGACAAAGCATTCGCCTTCCCACTGGCTATCCTCGGGGGCGATTTTTTCCAGATAATGGAGGATTCCACCCCGCAGATGATAGACCTCGTCGAATCCGTTTTGCAAAAGGTGGGATGATGCTTTCTCGCACCTGATGCCTCCCGTGCAAAACATCGCGACCTTTCGTTTCGGGGAGTTGCTCAGCGAATCCTTTACGAAATCGGGCCATTGGCAAAAAGTCTGGGTGTTCGGGTCAAGGGCACCCTTGAACGTGCCCAACTCAACCTCATAATCATTCCGGGTATCCACGAGCATGACTTCCGGATCGTTAATCAAGGCATTCCAATCCTCTGGTTCCACATACTGCCCGACGACTTCCGTCGGGTCGATCCCGGGAACGCCGAGGGTAACGATTTCGTCCCGTATTGCCACGCGCAAACGGTAGAAGGTTTGTCGGGAGGTGAAGGTGGCACGGTTGGGCATGTCGGCAAATCGTTCGTCTGCCCGGATGAAGGCCATGAACTTGCGAACCCCATCTTCCGGACCGCAGATGGTTCCGTTGATCCCTTCTTTTCCCAGGATGACGGTTCCGAGTACCTTTTCTTTTTCGCCAAGGTTTTCCATGGAATTCTTCCAGTCCTGAAAATCCGGAAGATCGGCAAATTGGTAAAAGGTAATGATTGTTCGTTCCATCTGGGAACCGCAGGATAGGCGAAAAGAGATTGTAGGTGAGTCGAAAGATCGGTCTTTCAGTCGGTCACCTCGATGATTGCTTTCAACACCCCGGAGTCCGGTTGGATCAAGCTCTCGAAACGATCGCTTACTTCGTCGAACCCCAAGCGATGAGTAATCCATGGAACGGTGTCGATCGCCCCGTCCTCGATCAAGTCTATGATCCTCGGGAAATCGCGGGGTAGGGCATTACGGGAGGCAAGGAGGTTCATTTCCTTGCGGTGAAGGGCAGGGTGGACGAAGGAGACTTCCTCGGTCGTAATGCCCACGTAGACGAGGGATCCGGTATGTCCGACGTATTCGAGGGCACCGGACATCGAGCGGGGATTACCGGTTGCGTCGGTAACGACATCAAAGAGATTCCCGTTGGTGATTTCCCTGCATTTTTCGAGTTCCGAACCGTCGCCCTTGAATTGAACGAGGTTCTCGATTCCATAGGTTCGACGACAAAACTCCAGCCTTTCCTCTGCCATGTCCATGACGGTGATATTTGCCCCGGTCAGGCGGTTGAATTCGAGTGTGGCTAGACCGATCGGACCGGCCCCGATCACGAGGGCATGTTCTCCCGTTTTCGGGTTTCCACGATCCGATGCATGGCAACCGATGGCGAGCGTCTCGACCAGAGCGAGTTGTTCGAAGTCAAGCTTGTCAGACGGGTGAAGTTTTTCCGCCCGAATGACCGAACGTTCACATAGTCCGCCATCCATCATGACCCCGAATACCTTAAGGTTTTCGCAACAGTTTTCTTGGCCCTTGGCACAGGCATGGCATTCCCCGCAATTCAGGTATGGTTCGACCGAGCAACGATCCCCGGGGCGGACATTGGATACGCCTTCTCCGACCTCGAGCACTTCCACACCCAGTTCGTGACCGGGAATGCGCGGGTAGTCGAAGAAGGGGAATTTCCCGAGGTAGCAACTGACATCGGTCCCGCAGATGCCCATTCTGGAGGTGCGTATGAGGGCTTCTCCGGGGGCGGGCTTTGAAGGCTCTGGTGCGTCAAAGGGCCTAAATGATTTGGGGGCAGCCAATTGGAGGGCTTTCATGACGTGTGGCAGGGTGGTTTTTTTCCCTTTAGGAAACTTGTATGGAATTGAGCAGAAAATGAGCCATCAGGGAGGCTCCGTGCGGACTCGGGTGGACGCCGTCTCCGGCCCAATGATTTGGGGGTGCGTATTTGACCGCCTCGTCGAACATGGATTGAAAGGGAACGAATAGGGCTCCATGGGCGAGAGACATTTTTTTTGCGGCGGCTCGGTACTTGTCGAATTCGGGAAACCACTTGTCGCTGACCGCTCCACACTTGAGCACGAAGGGTTCGCAGATGACCAGTTGTACTTTGGGCAGGGCTTTTTTCGTTCTTTCGAGCAGTGCGTTGAAATCGTCTTCGTAGGTTTTGACCGTCCCATCGTACTTGCCGTTGAGACCATGCCAGATGTCGTTCACCCCGATAAGGATACTGAGCACATCGGGTTTGAGTTCGAGGCAGTCCTTTTCCCACCTGTTGGCCAGTTGATGAACTTTGTTTCCGGAGATTCCCCGGTTGTGCAGAGTGAGCTTGTGGGTGGGGTTGGATATCAATAACTGGGAACCTGCCATCCAGGCATAGCCTTTTCCAAAGGATTTTTGCTCGTTCGGTTTAGGATCCTTCTTGTTGCGTCCGGCATCCGTGATGGAATCCCCTTGAAAGAGCATGACACCGCCCTTTTTCAAGGTAGCTTTTTCGTTGTCCGAGTGATGAGCGGCCATTGCCTTGGTAGCAATGGCGGGAGCAAGACCGGCAAGGGCGGCTGATCCGAGTAGTTTCCTACGTGAGAATTTTAATTCGGGCATAGGAATCTTGGTAGACATTTAATTCGATGAATCAATCCTGAAATCATCGCTCGATTGAACTTTTGACGCTTGATCACGGGCCAGGGTATTTTAGTTTGGTGGAATGACAGCAGAAGAATCTTTCGTGAGATTGGGTATCGAACTTCCCCTGGCACCGAAGGCCGCCGGGTTGTACAAGCCTTTGTTTGTTCAAGATGGACTGGCTTACTTTTCCGGACATCTTCCGCTTCTGTCCGATGGTGGCATGATTACGGGCAAGGTTGGGGGGGGGCTCGGCGTGGAGGAGGGGTTTCGTGCTGCTCATCAAGTCGGGCTGAATATTCTGGCCACGGTTCGCGAAAGCTTGGGCTCACTGGACCGGGTCGAGCGGGTGATCAAGCTTCTGGGAATGGTGAACGCAGTGCCCGACTTTACCCAGCACCCACAGGTAATCAATGGATGCAGCGAATTGTTCCGCGATATCTGGGGTGAGGACTGCGGGGTGGGGACGCGCAGTGCATTCGGAGTATCCGGATTACCTGCCGGAGCCTGTGTGGAAATCGAGGGAATTCTCTCGTTGAGGGAATGAGCTGGCGTAAAAAAGCACTTTGGGCTGTTTCGTTCCTGTTCCTTGTCCTCGTCTTTGCCTTGATTTTTCGCAAACCCTTGCTCACGGGGTATGCCCGCTTGTTCGGCGTTCATACGGCGACCAAGGGGGCGAACGCACTTGTTTGCCTTTCGGGAGGGAAGACCACCCGAGTGCCTGAAACGCTCAGGTTATGGAACCAAGGCTACGCACAGTCGATCTACTTGACCGATGCGAAGAAGGTGAACAAGGAATTCTCAAAACTTGAGATGAGTAACCTGGGTTTTGCCCGGGAAGTGGTGAGGAAAATGGAGCTTAATGCAACTTGGGAAACGATCCCGAGTTTGGGAGACGGTGCGACCTCGACCTTCGACGAAGCCGAGGATGTCTTATCCTACGGGAAGGGCAAGGGGTGGAAGCGCATCATCATCGTGACCGATGAATTTCATACCCGCCGGGCCCGTTACGCATTCGAAAAAATCTTTGACGACAGCGGAATCGAGGTGGAAGTGGCAGGTGCTTCGAACGAGGTTTTTTCAGATGATGACTGGTGGCAATCCGACAGGGGCATATCTTGCTATGTCCTGGAGACGATCAAGTTCCCGGTCTATCTCCTTTGGGATCAGGAACCGATCATCGTAAGAAACGATTAGGCGAGGATTTCCTTCACTGGCTTGGGTTTGCCACCGAGAAAGGACGGGCGTCCGGGCAGACGCCTGATTTTCGTGCCCGTCATCCCAAGGGCCTCCGCAATGGTGGCATGCAAATTTTTGGGTTCGTACTCGGGAAAGGGATCCCGGCCGTTCTCATCGGTCTCCCCCACGGCGATTCCGCCTTTGATTCCTCCGCCTGCGAGCATCGCTGAAAATCCGTTGGGGTGGTGATCCCGGCCACCGTTGCCCTTGACCTTGGGGGTTCGTCCGAATTCGCTCGTCACCACGATCATGGTCGAGTCGAGCATCCCGCGATCCCGGAGGTCGGTCATCAATGAGGAAACGGTACCATCCAGTTCGTTTGCCAGGTTGCCAAGGTTTCCCGATCCGCCGTGCATCGAGTCCCAACTGCGGTTGGAGGTGACTTCAACATAGCGAACGCCTCTCTCGACCAATCGCCGGGCAAGGAGAGCCCCTTGGCCAAAGGCGTGGTTTCCATAGCGGTTGCGCAAGTTTCCCGGCTCGCGCATGATGTCAAAAGGCTCGGCCATGTCACCGGACATGAATTTGACCGTTTGGTCGTAAAAGTCGGAATAGGCCGTCACTTCCTCGTGGGGGAAATAATGAGTGAAGGAGGAAGAGAAGCCCTGGGCCAGGCGAACTCTCTTTTCCAACTTCGCTTTGTCAATTTTGGGAAGCAGGTCTTTGATTCCTCTGGACGCATTGCCAATAGGCAAGGGGCTGTAGTCAGGGGCAAGGAAACCGGGGCCTGGGTTTCCGCTTGCAATGACTACGCTCGAGGGAAGGATTGGGTCGGATTTCCCTAGAAACATTTGGGCCCATGAACCGAGCTGCGGATGGGTCATGCCCGTTCTTTGACGGTAACCCGTGTGCATGACGTAGCGGGCACCCGAGTGTGACCCGGTTTTCGTCGTCATGGATCTTATCACGGACAGATCGTTGCCTTGCATGGCGAGTTTGGGTAACTTGTCGGAGAGTTGCAGGTCATCGCTTTGGGTCGCAATGGGTCTGCTAGGCCCTCCGATTTCCTGGGAATCCTTGGGGTCAAAGGTATCGATTTGGCTCATTCCTCCTTTCATGTAGAGAAAAATTACCCGTTCGCAGGGAGCTTTTTTTACCGCCTTGACAGGCTCAGCCAAGTCATCCGCTCCAAGTAGAAAGCTTGGAGCCAAGCTTACTCCCAAGGTGGTTTTAGCGGCATAAAGGAGGAATGCCCGCCGGGTCGGTTCATCGAGAGACTTGAATATATCTTTCATAATGATGGTGGCTCGCGTTTTATTTGATGAAGAAAAATTCGGGTGTATTCAACAAGGCCCAGATCAAATCCGAGAGGTCGCCTTCGGTCGAACCGGTTTGGTCGAGCAATAGTTTCTTTTCGGACTCCGTGGGCAGTCGGTTCAGGATGCTTAGAAAAACCACCTCGGCTTGTTTGCGGGGATCGGAAACGGAGCGGACTTTTCGAAAAAGAAGGGAATCCTGGCTCGTGAGAACTTCCGTGGGGAAGCCGTTCATCAATTCCATTAACTGAGGTACGGATCCGACCCGACTGGATGCCCCGACGACAAAGAGTCTTTCCGATTGCCCGAATTTTCTAAGCAAATGACCCGAGGGAGCAGGTTGAGGAAGTTCGGAGGCCCGTGCCAGAATCAGGTTGGTCTTTTTTTTGCCTTGCCCAGAGGATACGCTGATCTTTTGCTGCGAATAGGATGCCGTCCGGTCGTCTCCGTCAATCAGGACGCTTTCGCCTGTCTGGGAATCAACGAGCCGGTATTTGCCGTCATCCTTCCTGTCGATGAAGTCCAAAGCGGACTGCCCGTCGTAAACATCGAGCAAACTGGGTGGTCCCGGCTGTCTGTACCGGAGAGGGTCTTTAACCATGAGGGTAACGAGTGAATCCCAAATTTGCTCAGCCGACATTCTTCTTAGCATCGGGCCTGAGAAATGATAGGGTTTTCCTTCTTCAACTTGGATGCGGGAGGCCAGGCTGTTGTAGGCCTTGGTATGCAAAACGACCCATGAAAAGGCCCGTAGATCGAAATCCAAGGCGACCATGACTTCGGACAGGGTCTTGAGCAGGAGTGGGTTGCTTGCTTTCCTTATGTCGACGTTGTGCAGGGGTTCGGCCACTCCTTTTCCTAGATAACGGGCCCATGTCCGGTTGGCGATTGCGAGAGAAAACCAGCCGTTGTTCGGGTGGGCCAGCCAATAAGCCAACTGTTCACGCAGGGATGCGTTTTTGGGTCCGCCCAAGGCTTTGCCTACGATAAATGCCGGCTTGACCTTGTCTCCCGGCTTGGCGTCTTCGTATTGATAATCGTCAGGCAGGGTAAGGCTTGAAGTCTTGTCGTCAAAAACTGCGACAGTATCGCCTGCCGCAAGTTTTTTGAAATCCTGACGAAACTCTTTGATTTTCCTTTGGGCGATCTCGTTGTTGCCATACTTCCCTTTCACGGCCGAACTGAACGGCGGGCGATGAAAAAGCTTTTCTTTCTCGGCAAACATCATCTTTCTATCCTTTTGTTTGCCCAGGTCTTTGCCTTGACCGATTTCAAGCTCCCCGAGATAGGAGGCAAAGGCGTAGTATTGTTTTTGAGTCCAGTCGTCGGACGGATGGTCATGGCATTGCGCGCATGCTATGTCCTTGGCGAGGAAAGCCTTGGTCATAAATGCGACATGATCGAGCTTCATGTCCTTGTCCCGGAGGTGATATCCGGTGGCCGGGTTTTCCTGCATTGAGCCAGAGGAGGAAACCATTTCGTAAACCAAACGGTTATAGGGTTTGTCCTGATGAATGGAGTCTTTCAGCCAGCCTGTGAAAACTTCGGAAGTGGATTTGCTTCCGGTCATTTTCGTTTGGATGCGAAGAAGATCGGCGAAGTAGTTGAAGGTGTGACTGACGTATCCCTCGGAGGCAAGGAGCCTGTTGATGAGATAGGTTCTTTTGCTTGGCCGCTTGTCATTGGCGAAGTGAACGAGTTCCTCGTAAGTCGGGATGGTTCCAGTCAAGTCGACGTAAACGCGACGGGCGAATAAAAAATCGTTCAAAGCCGAGTTGTAGGCCAGTTTCTCCTCGGCGAGTTTCCGGTCGATTACTGCGTTGATAGTTCGTACGCTGGTACGCATGACCCCGACTTTTTCCTTGGATGGATTGAAGGGAGCCGGCTCCGGGCGTGCAGCCCAAGCTGAAGTCGAGCAGAAAAGCAGATGGGAAATCAGAAGAATACGATTCATGAAAACATTAGGGCTTGCACAAACATAGTCCCACCCCGCTTCAAAACGCAAGCGTGAGCGATGGATTTAAGCTCAGCCCCAAGCTTTTCTCTCCCCTTGCGCAAAGGAGAGTGCGGTAACGCAGACTTTTGGGCACGCTCCGGAAGTCTATACCTTTTGGGGTACTACGAACGGGGCACGGTAGTCCCGGGTAAGCAATGCGTTGGCTTCGTCATCCCCCTTGATCGATTCGGTCTTGGCATCGAATTCAAGGGTTCGTCCAACGACATAATCGGTCTCCTCGAGCTTGAGCCCGTTCTCCTTCAAGTGCTCCTTCATGCGCTCGAAATATTCCGAAGCCTTCTTGTTGTTGCCAAATGCGTTGGTCTTCTTGTTGAAGCCTTGTTTCTCTCCCAACTGATAGGAAACGTTCGCCAAGTGGCAAAGACCGCTGGAAACGTGACCTTCGTAAACGTGGGCATTGAGATCCTCGGTTTTCCTGCTGCGCACCGCGTGGATGAAATTTTCGAAAATGTCTCCCTTCCCACGATCGGATAATGGATTTCTAATGCCCTTCATGTCATAGCTTTTCGATGTCTTCTGGGATGCGTTCTTATCGAAGTAAGTCTTGTTGGAGACCCCCATGTTCGATTTGCCGGACAAGCCCCGCACGTCAAATACTAGGAGGGATTCCCCGTAATCGAAGATGGTCAGTTGGGTATTGGCAGTCTCTCCCTGGTCTTCGTATCCAAAACGGCCACCTACGCTCACCACGCTCTTGGGCCAGCGGGCGCCCGGAATCATCCAGCGGGCGATGTCCATTTGGTGGACACCTTGGTTTCCGATGTCCCCGTTCCCATATTTCCAGAACCAGTGCCAATTGTAGTGGACGAGGTTTTTATGGAAGTCTTCCTTCTGGGCCGGTCCTGTCCAAATGTCGAAATCGAGTGCGGCGGGAGGCTTTTCGGTATTCTTGAATCCGATTGAGCCGCGACGCTTGTGGCAGGTTCCTAATGCAACCTCAAGTTTACCATGTTTCCCAGCGGCAATGTCCTTGGCTTGGTCGGCCCATTTCTGGATCGAGCGGTTTTGGGTGCCATGCTGGACGATCCGCCCGTATTTTTTGGCTGCTTCAACCAGTTTTTTGCCCTCGAAAATATTATGACTCAGGGGTTTCTCGACATACACATCCTTGCCTGCTTGGCAGGCCCAGATGGACATCAAGCTGTGCCAGTGATTGGGTGTTGCGATGGAAATGACATCGATATCCTTGTTGTCCAGGACCTTGCGGACGTCCTGAACGCAATCAGGGGTATTCTTGAACTTGCTCGAGACGAACTTCTTGCGGCCGTCGTAGAGGCTGGAGTCGGGGTCGACCAAGTGTGAGATCGTTACGTTCTTTTGGCGGCCGTGACCACCGATATGGGAAGCTCCTCGTCCCTTGATTCCGCAAACCGCCACGTTAACTCGATCATTGGCTCCGATTACCTTGCCCGATGATTTGGTCCCGCTGATGGTGAATGCCCCGAATGCGGTGGAGGCAAGTGCGGACTGACGAATGAAGGATCTTCTGCTTTGGTTCATTCAAACATAGTAGCAACAGGAAACTATCACGGGGCAATAAAAATGTGCCCGATCCAAAAAGATTTTGCGGAGCCTAGAATTGATAGACGAAACCAGCGCTGAGGACGGGCCACCATTCGAGGTTGTTCAATTCCTCCTGAAGGTCGCGTTCTTCCTTTTGTCTTCTTGTCTCCAAATCGGTGGCGGTGTTTGGGGTGGTATTGGTTAAATTGTGGTTTACGCCCAAAGCCACTTTCGCCGCCCCAGAATAGATCAAGCCGACGTCGAAGGCAAAACCCCAATGTTCGTGATCCCCGAAGGTCGTATCCCAACCCACTCCCAGGTAGGGAGCCAAGCTATTGTAGGAAACGTCGAGGTTAATCGAAGTGATTTCTGCGGAGGTGTAAGTCTTCTCTCCGATATCGAAGCTTCCACTGGGCTTGGCCTTGCCTGAAAGACCGTTTCCGTTCAACAGTAGACCCCCGCTGATCCGGAAACTCCCTTTGAAGGGGTGAAAGTCGGCAAAAACTCCGAAGCTTTTCAATTCAAGCTCAAGATCATAGGCAACGTCTTCCTCGGTTGCATCGTATTGATAGGTGAAGTAATTGAATCCTCCCCGGAGGCCGAACCTGGGACTGAGCCCTTTCGCTACCTCGATTCCACCACCCAAAGTGCTTACGCGAGGGGCGATTCTGAAGCCGAGATGATAATTCATTTCGGCGGATGCCGCGGGAGTTCGGTCGTTTTGAGCGTAGAGGGTCGGGAAAAAGAGTAAAAGGGCAAGGGATGAAAAGAAAGTTTTCATTGTGCGTTCGCGTTTGTTGAAGTTGATCGGTTATTGGTATGTGATTCCGTGGAAATTATCACTGTTTGATTTGAATTTTCCGATAGTGGCATTCCAAGGGCGGGCCGCCATGGATTTGCAACCCGAGCCTGCCGGTCAGGGGGATTTCTTTTTGGGATTCGGTGAAGTCAACCGTTTGTTTGCCGTTTAGCCAAATTTTTATGACGGGACCCTTGGCAAATACCCTCAACTTGTTCCATTCTCCCTTTGGATTGACCCAGGAGTTGACTTTTTCTTGGGGTGCCTGAGCGAGCATCTTTCTCCGACGGGATTCGTCGTAGAGGAAACCCCAGATCGTTCCCTTGCTCCAACCTCCGATATCGCACTGGTAACCGATCATTTCGTGATGGTTCGGGATGCGCTGGCTTCTGAACTGGACACCTGCATTGTTTCCTTTTCCGACCAGCTTGGCTTCGAAGCGCAATTCGAAGTCGCCATACTCCTTATTGCTCACGAGGAATTCGTTGTGGGGGACTTTCTTGTCGAGAAAACCGGCCACGATGACACCCTTTTCCACCCGGAAGAATTCCTTCTTTCCTTCCCACCCGTCGAGGGTCTTCCCGTCGAAAAGGGAAACGAAGCCCTCTTCTTTTTTCTTTTCGGTTGCGCAAAGGCAGAAACCAAACAACAAAAGGAGTAGGGCGGGGCAGGTTTTCATGAAGGTCAGTGTTCGGAGGCTTGGCCCGAGCCCTTGGGTATTCGAATGTTCTCTACCATATCCTGCACTTCCTGTGGAGGGGGGGCGGTCAGTTTGCAAACGACGAAGGAAACGATGAAGTTAAGGATCATTCCCAGTCCGCCGATTCCTTCCGGGGAAATTCCGAAAAACCAGTTTTCCTTCGAGTTGGCCTCGGGATTGATGAACTTGAAGTAAATGATGTAGGCGGCGGTGAATACGATCCCGACGATCATGCCGGCAACGGCTCCCTCGCGGTTCATTCGCTTGTAAAAGATCCCGAGGATAATGGCTGGGAAGAAGGAAGATGCGGCCAAGCCGAAAGCGAAGGCGACGACTTGGGCGACGAAACCCGGGGGGTTGATGCCAAAGTATCCGGCTATGCAAACGGCCACGGTAGCAGCTATTCTGGCGTACAAAAGCTCCTGTTTTTCGCTGATGTCCGGCATCAGTATATTCTTGAGCAAGTCGTGGGAAATCGATGCCGAAATGACGAGTAGAAGACCTGCCGCAGTTGAGAGGGCAGCGGCTAGTCCTCCGGCCGCGACCAAGGCAATGACCCAAGGAGGCAAATTGGCGATTTCAGGATTGGCAAGGACTATAATGTCCCTGTCGACGTACAATTCGTTCGAGTTTTCGGTCGGGGTATTTTTGAGCAGGCGTTGACCCGTAAGGGGGTCGCGTTCCGAAACCTTTTCACCGTTGACTTCCTTTTCCCTAAAAACGGGTTTTCCATCGAAGGGCTTGCCCTTGGAATACTGAATCTTGCCATCGCGGTTTTTATCGACCCATGCCAAGAGTCCGGTATTTTCCCAGTTTGCGAACCACTGGTATTTCTTAAACTCTTCGTGCTCCTCCGTATTTCGTATCTCCGAATAGGGCCGATCCTGAACCGTTTCTATGAGGTTGGTGCGAGCAAAGGCTGCGATTGCCGGTGCGGTCGTATAGAGCAGGGCGATGAAAAACAAGGCGTAACCGGCCGAGATGCGGGCATCCCTGACCTTGGGAACGGTAAAGAAGCGAATGATGACGTGTGGCAGGCCCGCGGTTCCCACCATCAAGGCAATGGTAATGAAGAAGACGTCGATGGTTTCCTTCGTTCCGCTGGTGTAGGCGGAGAACCCCAAATCCGTATTGAGCTTGTCCAGTTTGTCCAGCAGGTAGACCCCCGAATCGCTTCCGGATTCCAAGACCGTTGATCCGAACCCGACTTGAGGGAATACGCGCCCGGTCATCGTCAGGGAGATGAAGATTGCCGGGACGAGGAAGGCGAAGATCAACACGCAGTACTGAGCGACCTGGGTATAGGTGATCCCCTTCATCCCGCCGATGACGGCGTAGAAGAAGACGATTCCCATGCCAATCAGGACACCGAGGTTAATGTCCACGTCGAGAAACCGGGAAAATACGACCCCCACGCCTCTCATTTGCCCGGCCACGTAGGTGAAGGACACGAAAATTGCACAAATGACCGCGACCAAGCGCGCTTGCTTCGAATAATAGCGCTCGCCCACGAAATCGGGTACCGTGAACTGCCCGAATTTTCTCAGGTAGGGCGCGAGCAGGAGGGCAAGCAGGACGTATCCACCGGTCCACCCCATCAGGTAATAGGCCCCGTCCCTTCCCATGAAGGAAATCAAGCCGGCCATGGAAATGAAGGAGGCCGCAGACATCCAGTCCGCCGCGGTCGCCATTCCGTTTGCCAAGGGGGAAACCCCCCCACCGGCTACGTAGAAGCCTTTGGTCGTCTTGACGCGTGACCAAATCGCAATGCCGATGTATAAGGCGAAAGTTGCCCCGACGATTGCGTAAGTCCAAGTTTTTAGTTCGTCCATGTGGGATTATGCTTTTGGATGATTTCGGTTACTCTTCCACTTCGTGCTCGCGGTCGATCTTATTCATTTTCCAAACGTAAAAGAAGATAAGACCGACGAAGACATAGATCGAACCTTGCTGGGCAAACCAAAACCCGAGCTTGAATCCACCGATTCGATACTGGTCCAATTGTTCCACGAAAAGGATGCCACAACCAAAGGAAACGACGAACCAGATGATCAGGAGACAGCCCACCAATTTCAAGTTGGCTCGCCAATATTCGTTTGCGGTATTTTCCGTGCTATTCATTGAGCAAATTGTTGTCAGGTTGAGAAAGGCGTCAGAATTCAACGAAAACACGCTTTCTACAAGAACATAATTTGCTTTGCCCACACTCCGTTTCGCTTTTCGTGTTATGCTCAAATTGCTTGCCAATGACTTCCTATTGGACAAGGGTAAGCGAATATTTTGCTAAAAGTTCCAAAGATATTGTCGATATTTAAAAGATACCCACTTTACTTGTCACATAATTCTCATATTTACCCCATTTACTATCGTTCAATGTAATTCCTTTTGAATTCGGATTGATTCTTACGATCACGCACTGAAATGCCACGCTTCCTTTTGATAGCGAGTTGTATTCTTGCATCCCTGCATGCAAGCATTGTTTTGCGTGCAAATTATCCGGCGGACGGCACCTTGAGCATGTCCGAAAGGTATCCTGGTAGTCCTCCCCCCACGACCCTTTCTGTTTCTTTGCCGACGCAATCGCAGGCCAATCTGGCCCATACTCTTTCGGGGCATTCGATTATCGGCATACCCACCAAGGGAGTTATTGCTCCCCATGTAGGGGCTTCGCTTACTTACACTCCCACTCAATACCAAGACGGGAACGACACATTTGCTTGGCAAGCCCTCAATGACACCACCGGTCTTGTCGAGCAATACACGGCTCAAATTACAATCACTTCAGTCAACAACCCTCCCGTCATTTCGCCCATTTCTGGCAATGCTTTTTCCTTCAACGAAAACCAGAGCATAGTCGGTACCGTAGTTGTCTTCGATCCTGATTCCTCTCCTCTCACCTCATCCGATCTTCTCCGTCTCGACATAAATGGCACGGATGCCAATAAGTTCGATGCAAACTGGACCTCCACCAGCGGTAACAACCACACTTATACGATCTGGTACACTCCTTCCTCTCAGCCCAACTTTGAGGCTCTTCCGTCGAGTTATCAAATCGACCTGAACACAACGGATTGGGATGCCGGCGGATCCATCGTCAACCAAGCAACTCCGCAGTCCATTGCGATTACCCTTTTGGATCAACCGGAAGCTCCCCTGATCGTATCGACGGAAAATCCAATCGAACGTCTTCCTTCACCCAGCGAATACCCCGGTTTAAACGAAGACGAGGACACAAGTACCAAGCTGGGTTTTACCCCCATGGAGATCGCTGCCTACGATCCGGAGATAACAAGCAATGCGATAACTTGGTCTTACACCAGCAATAACTCCGATATGGCCGGAGTGGTGAAGTTAAACGGAACGACCTTGGCCCAAGGGGCAACCAGCGGTTTCTACGACTCAGGTGCTTTGGTGACCGTAGACTACGCCCCCACTGCTGACTCATTCGGAACCGAGACTCTGACTTTCGTTGCGAAGGATCAATCCGGCCTTGTTTCCAGTGGTCTAAACATAGTTATCAAAGTCGATTCGGTAGACACCGATCCGATTTCTCTGAACGAATCTGCTCCGATTTTCGTAAGCTTTGCAGAGGAGGGGACCGCGACGGTCCATGATTTCAATCCGACGGACCCGGATTCCGATGCGGATCCCACCAAGCGTGCAGACAATAACTCTTCGACTACTGCCGGGGCAGAGATTTACTATATCCTCTCCGGAGCTGATGCTGATAAGTTTCAAATTTCGGCAACAGGCTTGCTGACTTTTCTGTCCGCTCCCGATTACGAAACCCCGCTCGACGTCGGGGGATCGATCGGAGACAATATTTACGAGTTGACCGTGGAAGTCAGGGACAGTGCGGGTGCTTCCTACACTTCGGACTCCCAAGCCTTGACCGTCACGGTTACTCCCATCAACGAATTGCCGATCCTTAGCGGAGGCTACACTTACGACATTGCGGTGGACGAGGACATCACTTGGACTTGGAACTCGGTTCTCTTTGACCTGAATGCTTCCGACGTCGATGCCGGGCATCAAGCAATTCTTGATTGGACTGTAAAGACTGGAGGAGGCGGACTTTACGGTTCGGCATCGGTTATCGGTACGGATGCAACCCCGAGTGCCTTTTCCTACATTCCTGATTTGGATTATGGAGGGGATGGCAACGCTAGTAACCCGGATGATGTCTTTGTCCTCGAAGTGTCTGACGGTGTTGGAGTAACTGAGGTCACTTTTCGTGTCTTCATGAACGAGATCGCCGATCCACCGAGAATTACGAACATATCTCCGTCTCCCTTGGAAAACATATCGATTACCCGGGACAGGTATACGATTAACCTCAGCGAAAATACCCCGTCCACCGTCCGTTTGGAATTCAATGAGGTCGACGGGAACGGGATTGGTGGCTTTGAAATCCGCAACGAGAGTTTGGACAAGGTGAAGTTCACCGGTTCGCCCTACTGGACTCCTGGGGCAACTTATGCGGATCTTAATTTCTCCAACCTTCACCTGCCGGATTTCGAGGACAACCAATCTTCGGACGGAGACGGCAACTATTCTTTGGTAGTCCGGGTAAGTGACGACGAACCGACCCCCAAATATCAGGACATTTATCTGGACTTCATCATTCAGAACATCGATGAGGCACCGGCTTTCGCGCCTGAAGTGGATCTCAATCAAACGGCATTGGAGAATCAAACTCATGCCGCTACCTTGTCGGCGATCGATCCGGAGGGCGTCAGTTCTTTTCATTGGGCCATAATCTATGGTTTTGACTCACCGAAATTTCAGCTTAGTTCAAACTCTGGTTCCACGGTTGATTTGAGCTTCATCGTGCCTCCTAATTTCGAAAACCCATTGGACGAATCGTCCTATGGAGACAAAAATAATACCTATGTCGTGAGAGTCCGTGTATCGGATGCCCTGTCGGGTGGAAAATCAATAACTCAGACTTTTGTGATCACGGTTACCGATGACAATGATCCACCAACGATTTCCCCCACTCCATTGAGCATTAACGAACCCTTGCGTACCAATGCGATGATGGACCTCAGTCAGTATGCCTTCGATGAAGACAATCAATCTGGGGCGGGTGGCGATTTGTTGGTTTGGACGGAACTTTCCGGCGACACGACCAGTTTTGCCCTGGATCAAAATGGAACCCTCCGTTTCAATCAGGATTCCGATTATGAGACGGACAGTAATTTTTCCATAGAAGTCAACGTATCGGATGGAAGGGGTGGGTTCTTCGATGCGAATTTCACCGTCGAGGTAAATGCCGTGGATGAAGCTCCTGAATTTTTCGAGAACAATGTCTCCAATACCAAGATTAGCTTTCTCCAGTACGAACTTGCGGAAGATACTTCTGTTAGCGTACATCTTAGCGCTTTTGCCCGTGATCCTGAAACCGGCACTTCAGTTGGGCTTACTTTTGGAGACAATTTCGTGGATTACAATGGTTCCAATCCGGAGGCCAACGGAACCCTTCTTCTCAACACTTTGACCGGTCTTTTCACCTTCACCCCCAAGCCCAACTATTCCGGTCTGACTTACATCGATTTCCTTGTTTCCGACGGTTTGCAAGTTGGCACTCTGCCTGTCGTCTTTACGGTTGCTGAGGTTCCCGATCCCCCAGTAGTGAGAGAGGGTAACAATACCTCGCTCATAACTGGTCTCGTAACCAAAGCGATCATCGAGAGCAATACGACTTTCGTGCTCGATCTGAATGCTTCCGATCCTAATGATACGCCCTCATCCACGACCTTTATCTGGAGTTTTGGGGGTCCCGATGCGACGAAATTCAAGATCGATCCCAACCCAGGTTCCTTGGCGACTCTCTCGTTGTTGCAGATCCCGGATTTTGAAAGCCCACATGACGCCGGACTTGACAATGTATTTGACCTTAATGTCTCTGTCACCGACGGCGGAAATTCCCTTGTCACCATTCCAATACAGCTCAATATCCTCAACGGTCCGGAAGACCCTTTCTTCGATTACGGCGACGGAAACCGGTCCGTCACGCATAAGTCTGCCGCGGACTTTGCGGAGCGTTCGTCCGGGGTGGTTTTTGACGTCAATGCCACCGATTTGGATGGTAGTCCGATCCTTTTCGGTTTGACCGGGAATGGTCCGGACGACGCCAACTTTACCATTAATCAGGCTACTGGGGAGGTTACCTTCATTACCTCACCCGATTTCGAGGCTCCTTACGGCGGGTTGGGCGACAACACCAACACATATGTCATCGAGGTAAACGCGACCGATGACAGTGGTAACCCAAACAAAATAAAGCACTTCGTCACTGTTGTGGTCACCAACATTATCGAGGCCCCGACCTTTGTCGATGGCTCAACTAGATCAATCAGTTGGAACGAGTCTGCCGCTAACGCTCAGGATGTGAACAGGACTTTCACGGAAGATGGTAACCAGAATCTGGTTTTGGAAATCTCGGGTGGCTCGGATCAGTCCTTGTTCTCCCTTAACGTGGCAACGGGAATCCTTTCTTTCGTCTCCCCGGCGGATTATGAAAATCCCGGCAGCACGGACGGTGACAACGCCTACGACGTGCAAATTAGAATTGTCGGAACTGCCGTTACCCAAGACCTTGCCATAACCGTTACGGAAGGAAACGATCCTCCGGTCGTTACCACTGCCAATCTGACCCAGCTTACCGTCGATGAGAACGAGGGCTTCGTGGTCGACTTGGACGTCTCCGACCAGGACTCGGGAGAAACCTACTTGGATATTCTTTACACGCGGGATTCCAATTCAACCCGGTTTGTCGCCCATACCGCAGTTGATTCCTCCGTTTCAGCCTTTTATCCTGCGGTAGCGTCCGGAATGGTGGACAACAATTTGGCGGCCGCTTCCTTTTCGGCAAGTGGGGATTTGGACGGTGATGGCGACGTCGACGTCATCTGCCTCGAAAAATCCGCAAGCAATATTCATTTCATGGAAAACAACGGATTCGGTTCCTTCTCGCGTAAGTCCGTACCTGCTTTTGCCGCCATTACGTCCGGTGAACCAGATCATGCCGTCATCACTGACTTGGATCAGGATGGCGATTTGGACGTGGTGGTTGTCTTTTCCAGTACCAGCGAAATCGGTTGGTTCGAAAACAATGCGACCGGAACTGGGGCCTTTGCCAACAAGGCGACTTTGGCCCATGAGTATCCGAATGCCGGTGGGGCGGATTATGTTGCGGTGGGAGACTTGGATGGTGATTCCTATCCCGATCTCGTGGTTGCGTACAGGAGTGTGGATGCCGTGGCATGGTACTCGAACCAAGGAGACGCGGACCCCGTCTTTACTTGGAAAGGAACCTTGGCAGACGCCAACGATTCACTGGATGCTCCCCGTTCCCTCGAGTTGGTCGACATGGATAATTCGGGAACCTTGGATGTCTTGATCGCCGCCAACGAAAACGTATACCTTGCTTCCAACCTGGGGAGCGACAGCTTGTTTTCCGTGTCCTCGATAACCAGTTTTGCCGGAGGAGGCCTAGTAGTGAAAGCTCAAGATTTCACCGCAGACGGCTTGCTTGACGTCGTCTATGCCAGTTACGTGGGAGCACCCAACGTCCTCATCCAAAACGCGACGGGTTTTGACGCCCCCATTCCTCTCCCCCCACATGCCGAGCCTGCCAAACAGATTGTATCTCCCACTGACCTTGCGATTTTGCCTGCCACCCAGACTACCCGCTCGATCATCGTGGTTTCCGACACCTCCACCCCTTACGTCAGTTTGTTCGAGGCGAAGGCTTCCTTGGACGGACAATTCGAGCAACCCGTTGTCGTCGATACGGGGGACCGGATCACTTCCCTTGAACTCGCTGACTTGAACCGCAAGTCGGATCCCCTGTTCTATTCTTTTGTCGGGGGCGAGGATCAAGGCGATTTCAACGCCACCCGTTTCAAGGACGATGGAAAGCTATATTTCAATAAGCCTTATCCCAACTTCGAAGCCCCTCATGATGCCAGTGAAATCAACCGGTATGACGTCATCGTCAAGGTTTTCGATGATCAGGGTGGTGAAACCATTCGTTCAGTCTCCGTGACGGTGAATGAAGTGAACGAGCCACCGGTCATTACCTCCTTGGATGGAAACCACACCGCTACCTATGAGCATAACGAGGGGAATTTGACGACGCTTTTCGATGTCATTGCAACCAATGACGAAAGTTCGACCCAAACTGTAACTTACTCGCTTTCTGGGGGTACTGACGACAGTAATTTTTCCATCGATTCGGTAACGGGCAGATTGACTTTTGTTACGGCTCCGGACTTTGAGTTGCCCTCTGATTCGAACTACGACAACATTTACAATGTGTTGGTTCGGGCGACGGACAATGGGCAGGGCAACGCCTATGACGAGCAGAATATTTCCGTTGTCGTTTTGGATGGGTTCGAGCCTGCGAAATTCGACTCGAATTTCAGCACCAGCTATACGATCGCCGAAGACACCTCTTTGACACCGTTTCTTTTGTCCGCGACCGACCAGAACGTGGGTGGTGGAATTGCGGGATATGGAATACAAGTAAACGGCAACCACGGTACTGCTTCGGTAACTGGAAATCGCTTTGATTATACTCCGGACGGTAACTTTACCGGTACCGACGAGGTGACGGTCGAAGTCAACAACACCTCAGGGCTAACCACGATCTTGCCCATTTCCATTACGGTCAGCTCCATAAACGATCTTCCGGTTATCAATACTGCTTCCATCTTGAATCATTCGGAAAACCAACCACTCATTGCAAACCTTTCTGCGGTCGACGATTCGGCTCTGCCGGTTTCCTGGTCATGGACCGACGGTACCGTTGAGGATCCCGAACTACAACTTACCACCAGCGGGGAATTGAAATTCCGGGTATCCAGTGGACCCGATTTTGAAGATCCTGATCAAAACAAGACGTACATCAGGGAAATTCGGGCTACTGATAACGATGGCAACTTCACGGATGGCAACTTCACGATCAATGTGATTAACCTAAACGACAACCCGCCACTCTCTCCTCACCTTTTTGCCAATGCAAGCTCCACATTCACCTTGGTTGAAAACAATAACACGATCATTGACTTGAACGCCAGCGACAAGGACAACCTGCTTGATCCCGGGTTCAACATCGTTAGCTACGCTATATCGGGAGGGCCCGACGGTTCACGGATTACCGTTAGCAGCACGGGTGTCCTTGCCATGACTCCTCCGGCTGATTTCGAATATCCGGATTCGGCTGATTTCGATAACATTTACCAAGCCATCCTTACTCTTTCCGACGGTGGTTATTCACGGGATTATCCCATTGTCGTAACGATAACCGACGCGGATGAAAATGCTCCTGTCATCATTAGTGACGGGGGAGGGGGGACCGCCAACATCTCGCTTTCCGAAAACACCAGAGTGGTCACAACGGTTCAAGCGACGGATGTCGAGAGCAATGTCTTTACCTTCTCGATTTTTGGAGGGTCCGACTGGGGTCTGTTCGATATGAATTCGACGACTGGCGAGCTTTCTTTTGTTACACCTCCTGATTACGAGGTCCCTACCGATAGTGATCAAAACAACTTGTATGAGGTTTACGTCCGGGTTTCGGATGGCTATTCCACCACCGACCAGCAAATTAGCCTTAGCATTACCGACGTGGATGAGATTCCGAGGGTCAGTCCGTCCATTCTTTACACTAACGAAGACATTCCGATTATTGTTACCTTTACGGTATCAGACCCGGAAGGAAAGATTACCGACTCCTCCCTTTTGACTGGTCCTGCATTTGGCGAGTTGTCCTTTGCATCCTACCCGCTGACCACCTCGAGCGATGTAAAGTTTACCTATACGCCAATCGCCAATTATCATGGTGCCGACCAAGTGGTTCTTCGCGTCTCCGATGGCACACTCCAGGGGGACGTCACCATACCCATCGAGGTCAATTCGACAGTAGACCCTCCTACTGCAAATCCCGACGTATTTATTTACGACGATCCGACGGTCGCGTCCATTTTCCTTGATGTCCTGGCGAATGACAGTAGTGCTCCTGATTCCAATACTTCGGATTCGCTTACTTTCCCCCCGAATGCTTGGACGCAGCCGAAGTACGGGGATTATGGACCCGCACCTCAGGGATCGATTTTTCCGGTTTACCTGCCTGCTGATGACTTTATCGGGCTCGATACCTTCCAATATACCGTGTTTGACTTGAATGATTCGCTGGAATCGACCGGAACGGTTACGATCATCGTGAAAAAGGCCAAGGGGTTGCCGAATTGGCGTTTTTCGGACAAAGTCGGTTATTACAATTTGACCGCGACCAATTGGGTTTATCATACCGATCTGGGCTGGCTCTATCTGGAAAAAGCAGGCGGACTGGAAACGACTACTTGGGTTTGGAGCGATGAGATCGGATGGTTTTGGACGGGCGAGGAATATGCACCCAATGTCTATTTGAACGATTTGTCCGGGTGGTTTGCCTTTACCGTGGAGGAAGCTGTCGGAGAAACCCCCAAGAAATACTTGACCTGGCCTATATACGACCAAACCAAGAGGGCATGGATGACTGCGGCCGATTTGAAAATCGTCAGGGTGAACACGGTGCTTTCTCAGTTTGATTCCTTGGACAAGGTGATAAGTTTTGTCTTGGACTCTGCTCTATTCACTCCGGCCGAAAAAAATGCCATCAAAACCGAACTTTTGTTCTCGGGTCGCTCGAAAACCTTGGAATCAATGGGCTTTACCTTGGGTCAGTAAAGCCATATGAATAACTCCAGATGAGAAAACAATCTAATCGTGTTATTACCCCCATGAGTGTAATTCATAAGTTGTTTTTGATTTGTCTTTGTCTCTTTGGTCCTTTGGCCGCTTGGTCTCAAACAGGAAACACATATGTCTCCCGGGATGCTTTTTACGATAGCCTGGAGGCACGGGCCAAGGCTCTTTCCCAAAGGTTGGCTGATATTTCAGGCACTGAGCCCATTCCTTTCGAGAGGCCTCCCCCGACTATTTTGTCGACCCGACCGCCTCCTCCCAATCCAGCTCAAAGAGCGTTTGACGCCTTGCCCGAACAAAACCCAAACCCGGCGGCAAGCCCATTGGTTCCAACGGTTCCGGGAACGGATGACGGCATCCTTTACCGGGCGGACGGGACTCCTGTCAAAATAAAGGAGGAGACCCCCGAACTACCTGTGAAAAAAGGTCCTCCCCGCAAGGAGATGCAAAGAGACCGGGGACAGTATTTCATTCAACCTTTCGTTGGCTTGGGCTTCATTTCATCTGATACGTCTTTTTCGCGCTTTACCGGAAATTTTGATGGAAGTGGCGATCCTATTTACTCCGATGTAGATATCGAGACCAAAGTCGGGCATGCCATTGGTGTGAGCTTGGGTCGAAGGTGGCAAAACTTGGAGGGCGAACTTCATTTCTCTTATGCAACGGTCGGCTATGATTCAGCTACGACTTCTAACGGTGGATTTACCGCTTCGGTACCTGCATCCGGCGAAATCGAACTTTTTCAAGTTGGAGCCAGAGTTGGCTATGGTTTGCCTGTCGGCGAATCAGGTTGGGTTCGTGCCGCGGGAGGCTTTGGATACGGCAAAAGACGTGATTTTCTTGCAATGGGCCCACCCTTGGGCGAGTCATACGGTAGTAGCGACAGTGCTTTTACCTATGATCTTCTTTTCAGCTTGGGCTATGAAATCGAATGGGGCTTGGACGCTTTTTTGGCCTATCGGCTTCTTGGCTCTTCCGGCAACGGTAATTTCAACAAGGTTGCGATGCATCTGTTCGAAGTCGGGTTGGGGGCAAATTTCTAGCTCTTTGAACTTTCCTCCCTCATTGACTTGACGAATACCCTGCCTGGGGATTCCCTAGCTCACTGTTCATGAGCAAAAAAGCAGAGGAGACCCCGATGATGAAGCAATACCGCGAGGCTCGCGAGAGCCTTGAGGAAGACACCCTGTTGCTCTTTCGTCTGGGAGACTTCTACGAGATGTTCGAAAGGGATGCCGAGCGGGGAGCGGCTCTCCTGGGGATTACTCTGACCAAGCGTCATGACATGCCGATGGCCGGGATTCCTTCCCATGCCGCGGAAGGTTATTTGACCAAGCTTTTGAATTTGGGGCACAAGGTGGCAATTTGCGATCAGCTCGAGCCCCCGACGCCGGGAAAGTTGGTCAAGCGGGGCATTACGCGCATTCTTACTCCCGGAACCGTCTTGGAGGATGGGCAACTCGATGGATCGAGTAATCATTTCCTGCTGTCTTTCGAATTGGATGGAAAGGGAGTCCGGGCGGCTTGGCTTGACCTTTCGACCGGTAAGTTCGTTCTTGGCGTTTGGGAGAGTCCGCATGATTTTCTTTCCCTTTTGAATTCTCTTTCGCCCAAGGAAATTCTTGTTCCCGAAGGCTTGGCAAGTCGTATGGAATCCGTTGACCTGCCCCTTTCCTTCAAGGACGAACTGGATCGGGTTCTGGGGGAAGTCACGCGGACCGAAAGGCCGGGTTTCGATTTTGATCGGCGTTCCGGGGCAAGGGAGGTCATGGAGAGCTTGGGGGTGATGAATTTGGAAGGGTTCGGCCTCGATTCGGAACACCCCGCCCTTGGCCCTGCTGGAGCGGTTCTCGTCTACGCTCAGGACGTCTTGCGGGGGAAGCCTGGGAATCTCAGGCGAATCGAGGAGTACCGGGACGGCGAGGCTCTCCTTCTTGACCCCGCGACCCAGAGAAACCTCGAAGTCTTTCGAACCACCTCGCAAACCCGAAAAGGATCCCTGCTCGATGCCATGGATCAAACGGTGACCTCGGGCGGTGCCCGTTTGCTGGAAAGGTATCTGGCAAGTCCGGAGAGAAACCTATCCGAAATTCGAAGAAGGCAGGGCTGTGTTGCAGAATTTTCCAAGGCCATCTCCGCGGTGGAGGAAATCGGTTTGATTTTGCGGACGGGGAGCGATTTAGAGCGCATCCTTGGTCGTTTGCGCAACCGTTTGGTGCGTCCCCGGGAATTGGGTGGGCTCAGGGCGACCGTCCGGGGGCTCCCCGGTATCAAGGATGCCCTGATGCGTTTGGGCGACCGCTACCCTTCGATCCAATCCTTGGCTGAGGGTCTGGACACCTTCGACGATTTGCGTGAACTTCTCGATCGGGCTCTCGAAGAGGAATTGCCTCCCGAGATCAAGGTCGACGTCAAGGGGGAGAGCGGAAAAGTCATCAAGGCCGGGTTTGACGAGGAATTCGATTCCTTGCGTGAACTGGGAAGCGGGGGCAAGAAGTGGATCGTGGATTTGGAAGCCCAAGAACGGGAAAAGACCGGAATTGCCAACCTCAAGGTCAAGTACAACGGGGCATTCGGATACTTTATCGAGATCACCAAGGCAAACTTGAGTCTCGTTCCCGAACACTATGTCCGCAAACAAACGATGACCAATGCGGAACGCTTTTATACCGAGGAGCTTAGGCAGAAAGAGAAGGAGATTGTCAATGCCGAGGAGCGAACCGTAGCCAAGGAACAGGAACTGTTTCTTCAAGTTGTCGAAACTACCCTCGAGTATGCCGATCCTCTTGCCAAAACGGCCGAAGTTTTGGCCGAGGTCGACCTTTTCTCATCCTGGGGATCGATCATGCGGGATCGGGATTATTGCCTTCCCGAATTCGTCGACGAAGAGAATTTCATTGAAATCGAACAGGGTCGTCATCCCGTCGTCGAGTCCGTGCTCAAGAGCGAAAGCCTTGGACTGGCTGGCACCCATGCTTTTGTCCCGAATGATTGCAACCTCTCTTCGGATACCAACCAAATCTGTCTGATTACGGGGCCGAACATGGCTGGGAAATCGACTTTTATCCGTCAGGTAGCCTTGATCGCCCTGATGGCCCAAGTCGGATCAGCCGTCCCGTCCAAGAGCTGCAAGATGGGTTTGGTCGACCGGATTTTCTCACGGGTCGGGGCAGGGGATGAACTGGCCCGCGGAAACTCGACTTTCATGGTCGAAATGAATGAAACCGCCAACATTCTCAATAATTGCACGTCCTCCAGTTTGATCGTGCTTGACGAGATCGGTAGGGGAACCAGTACCTATGATGGACTTAGCATTGCCTGGGCAGTGATCGAACATCTTCATGGCTCGGGGAAAGCTGGTCCCAAGACCCTTTTCGCGACTCACTATCACGAACTGACCCAATTGTCCCGTTCTCTTCCCCGTCTCCAAAACTTTTGCGTTGCGGTCAAGGAATGGAACGACGAGATCATCTTTATGCGTCAGGTGACCCCCGGGGCTTCCGAGCGGTCCTTTGGCATTCAGGTTGCCCGTCTCGCGGGTTTGCCTGACGAAGTGGTCGGCCGTGCCAAGGCAATCTTGTCAGGCTTGGAGCAAGGCGAACGAGAAACTTCTGGGCCGAAGTCCCAAGTCGAGGAAGTCGAACCGATTCCTTCATCGAAGGTCGAGCCCGAGTCCGAACCCATCATCGAACCCGAAGACGATAAAATCACCCCGAAAACTCCCAAGCGCAAACCCCGCGACCGGTCCGACCCTTCGCAACTCGAGTTGTTCTGATGCCATCCCCCGAGATCTTTTGCGAAGAGACGGGGAACCCGGCCTTGCCCAAGATCGTGTTCCTGCATGGATTGCTCGGTTCCTCGAGGAATTGGCGGTCCGTCTGCAACTCCCTGAGCGAGGAAAGGCATACCTTCGCTCTCGATTTGCGTAACCATGGAAAATCCTTCCACTCGGAGGATATGTCGATCCGCGACATGGCCAATGATTTGCTTCGGTGGCTTGACGAGATGAGCCTGCAATCCGTTGTCTTGTGTGGCCATAGCCTCGGAGGCAAGGTAGCCATGCGCTTTGCTTCCGATCATCCCGAACGCATGGACAAGCTCGTGGTGGTCGATATTGCACCCCGCGATTATCCGCCCGAGCATCATGTGCCTACTCTGGAAGCCATGCTCGCTCTTGATTTGGCAAAACTTTCCTCGAGAAAGGAAGCCGACGAAGTGCTTTCCAAGGCCATTCCGAACTGGGCCTTCCGCCAATTTCTTCTCACCAACCTAGGGCAGGAGAACTCGCAACTCGCATGGAAACCCAACTTGCGTTCGTTACGAAATTCCATCGGTGAGCTTTCGGCCAATCCGCTGGCGGGATCCGATCGATACGACGGGCCGACTTTGTTCGTCCGGGGAGGCAAGTCCGGGTATGTGAGAAGCGAACATTTTCCCTCGATCAAGAAGCATTTTCCGGAATCGCAAATCACGGTTCTTGCCGAGGCAGGGCACGACGCACATGTCGAGGACCGGGAGGGTTTCGTCCGGGCAATGCGATCTTTTCTTGTCGGTTAGCCCTTGGCTTGTTCCCGATGCTCGATGCTTGCCCCCTTGGAAGGAGAAAAGCAATGAATCTGCGGACAATGCCCGAACCGTTTTTCGTAGGAGCTCGCGATCTGATCCGCATCGGTCCGCTCAAATTCAGTCGTGGTCCATGCCAAGACTGCTCCACCGAAACCTCCGCCTGTCAACCGGGCTCCAAGAACTTCATCACGCTTGACAAGGGATTGCACGAGAGCGTCCAGTTCCGGGCAGCTGTTCTCGAAAAGTTCGGTTGAACTGTTGTGGGAATCAGTAAGGAGACGACCCAATGCCCGAGGGCTTGCTTTTTTTCCCAACCCTTCGTGAAAGAGGCGAACTCTTTCTTGTTCACGAACGACATGCTGGGCTCGTTTTCTTATCCGAGAGGGTAGGTTTGCTTTTTCAAGGATGTTTTCATCGGCTTGGGCCAAGCAGGAAAAGCTAGGCTTCAGTTCCCGGATCAAGCGAAGGGCTTCTTTGCATTCCTGGTTTCTGGTTGCGTATTGAGAATCGACCAAGTCATGCTTGATCCCCGAATCGAAGACCCAAATCATGGTTCGGGGGGGGAGGGGGAGGGTAGTGAAATTTTCCTTTTCACAGTCGATCGATACGAGCTGATCCTTCCGGCCATAGGCAGAGGTGGCTTGGTCCAGAATTCCGCAAGGCAAGCCGACAAACTCGTTTTCCGCCTTTCTGCACACCCTGACCAAATCCTTGCGGCTGAGTTCCTGCCCTGCCAACTGCGCCAAAACGAGGGCTGTGGCGAGTTCAAGGGCGGCACTTGAGCTTAACCCTGCGGAGACAGGTAAGTCGGACATAAATGACAAGGAGAAGCCTGTTTGGGGCGCCATCCCTTCGTCCTGCATTACCTTGAGTACGCCGAGGCAATAGTTCGCCCAGGAGGTCTTTCCGTCTTGCCGGGAAAAATCATCGAGTCCCGTTTCCACAACCGCATCTTCGAAGCTTTCGCTGAACAACCGGAACCCATCGCCTTTGCGTGGGGTAGCCAAGGCGTAGATCCCGGCGTCGATGGCGGCACCAAGTACCAACCCGCCGTTGTAGTCGAGATGGTTTCCGAGAAACTCGATTCTTCCCGGGGCAAAAGATGCAACCGAGCCCTCCGTTTCACGCAGGTAGGCTTTTCTGGCTTCTTGTTCGTCTTTTTTCATGGAAACATAAAAAAAACCCGTGGTTTCCCACGGGCTTTTTAAAAGGGTAGGTTTAGTCAAGCAATCAGATCGCAGCTTTGAGCTTTGCTCCAGCCTTGAACTTTACGTTCTTGGAAGCCTTGATCTTGATCTTTTCACGGGTTTGGGGATTGATCCCCGAGCGCGCAGCGCGCTTAACCACGGAAAAGGTACCGAAACCGATGATTTGAACGTTTTCCTTCTTAACGGCCTTGGTAATGGCGTCGAGTACTGCATTAAGAGCAGCGTCGGCAGCGGCCTTTGAGGTTTCTTTGCCCAAGTTTTTTTGAACGGCTTCGATGAGTTGTCCTTTATTCATGTATGTTTCCTTTTTGTTTGGAAGTATGGTTATGTTAGTTAAACAACTGATTAGCTCTGCATTTTAGGGCTCTCGGTCAAACGTTTTTTCACAAAAAGCCCATTTTTTCTAGGTTTTGGGGCTATTTTTCGTCAAAATCGCCTTTTTCATCGGGTTTGAGCAGTCCCTGAGCACCGTAAACGGAAAGTTCCAATAACCGCTGCAATTCGATGATTTTCGTAGTTTTGTTCTCAAGCGCCTTTTGTTCGGCGCGCTTGACCAATTGAGTTGCCATTCTCCGCGCAACGTCTTTTTCGGCTCCCATGTTTTGAAAAACCTTCGTCACTTGTTTAATCGAATCTTCGTCCTTCATAGTGTTTCGAACTTTCCCGGAGGTGCGTTCACGGGAACCAAGCCATCTTCCTTGAGGAAGGGTAAACCGAGTTCATGAACGAGGGCGATGCCTACCCCATCATTTTTCCTCATCATCAAACTTTTGAGTGTTCCGACTTTTTTTTCACCGGCAAAAAGGTCCGTGGGCGTCACGGGAGATTCGGAACCTGTCCATCGAACGGGGCAGGTCCGTCTTCTTGCCTTTCCCATGGCGTGCAGGCGGGCCATGACTTCCTGACCGAGGTAGCACCCCTTGTCGAAGTCGACGAAGTTTTCTGCCAAGCCCCCTTCCTGTGGCAACTCGGTCGGTCCAATCTCCTGGGGGATGGCGACCAAACCGGCCTGAATTCTCATTTGCTCTAGTTCCCCTTGATCATCGTGCCGCAATCTCTCTGGCAAGCCAACAGACCTTGAAGTCTCGCCTCGTGATGAAAGTATGGAGACGACGCCTTCGGGGAACCGAGAATCAAGGAAGGCGTAGCTGTCGCCCACTTTTTTCAGTTCTTGGGTTTCGGGCAAGGGGAACCCCAGATTTTCCGTCAGCCCTTCTCCCCAAACCGCCTGCAATTTCCAGTCCGCAGACTCGTCGCTGAAGTCAACTTCATCGGCAATTACGTTTTCCTCAAGTAATTCGATCAACGCACTTGGCTCCGTCCCGCGGCTTAGGAGAACGAAATCCTCCGGGCCGAACCTCATGACGTAGACGCCGGCTAAAACTCTTCCTTTCAAGCTGAGGCGCATGCCGTACCTGATCTCTCCGGGATTGAGATTTTTCAAGTTTATGGTGAGCTGGCTTTGGAGGTAGTCTTCGGCGTCTTCTCCGATAGCCCGAACGACTGTGATGTTTTTTTGGGTGTGCAAAACTATGTCCATATTCCTACATTCGTAAAAGTTTAGCTTGTTCATGCAAGCTTCCCTTCTATGGTGCTTCTCGTGGATACTGTTACCAACCTAAGAATTACCGATTCCGAAGCGCTGCCTTCACCGGCGGATTTGTGTGGCGATATTGCTCGCACTTCCGAACAGAAGATGCTCGTTGCGAAGTCTCGAAATGAAATGCACGCCCTTATTCATGGCGAAGACAAGCGTCTTCTTGCCGTAGTGGGCCCTTGTTCCATTCACGACTTGGATGCCTGCCGGGAATATGCCGGACGGTTTGCCAAGTTGTCGGAAGAACTCAAGGATCGGCTTCTTTTGGTGATGCGCGTTTATTTTGAAAAACCGCGTACTACGGTCGGTTGGAAAGGTTTGATCATGGATCCGAAGCTGAATGGAACCTGCGATATTCCGGAAGGATTGCGCATTGCCCGCTCTTTCCTAGGCGAGGTTCTCGATTTGGGTATTCCCACCGCCACCGAATTGCTCGATCCCATCACTCCGCAATACTTGGCCGATTCCCTTTGTTGGGCCGCGATCGGGGCCCGGACCTCCGAATCCCAAACCCATCGCCAAATGGCCTCCGGTCTTTCCATGCCGGTTGGTTTCAAAAATGTCACGGGCGGAGACCTCAAGGCTGCGGTCAACGGCATTATTGCCGCCACCCAGAGCCAGACCTTTCTGGGGATCACTGAGGACGGGAGGGCATCCGCTGTCACGACCGGAGGAAACCCCGACTGCCAGCTTATCTTGCGAGGAGGCTCGAACGGACCGAATTATGGTTCCGAACACGTTTCATCCGCTCGGGATGCGCTGGAGAAAGCAAGCGCCCCGGTGTCTGTCATGATCGACTGCAGTCATGCCAACAGTGGGAAGGACCCGTCCCGCCAACCTGCAGTCCTCGATGACGTCCTCTCTCAAGTCGAGCAGGGGTCCGATTGCATCCATGCCGTAATGATCGAGAGCCACCTGAATGCGGGAAGCCAATCTTTCCCCCGGTCCCTTGATCAGCTTGAATATGGAGTATCGATAACCGATGGCTGCATCGATTGGGAATCGACCGAGGCTTGCCTTCGTCGGGCAGCCGACGTAGTGGATAAAGCTCGTTTTTCTTAATACCGCTTCGTTCGGGCAACCTAACCACCTCAATCAAAGATATTTCCAATTATGAATGACAAAGCCCCCATCCGCGTGGCCGTAACCGGCGCCGCCGGTCAAATCGGCTATTCTCTTCTTTTCCGCATCGCCTCCGGCGCCGTCTTTGGCCCCGATCAACCCGTCGCTCTGAACTTGATTGAGATCGAGCCAGGAATGAAGGCTCTCGAAGGCGTGGTCATGGAACTGGAAGACGGAGCCTTTCCATTGCTCAAGGACATCCGGCCAACTTGCGATATCAACGAAGGGTTTTCCGGCGCCAACTGGTCTTTGCTGGTTGGTAGCGTTCCCCGCAAGGCGGGTATGGAACGGGGTGATCTTCTTGGCATCAACGGCAAGATCTTTACCGGGCAAGGGCAAGCCATCCAAAACAATGCCGCTGCCGACGCTCGCGTCCTGGTAGTCGGCAACCCCTGCAACACGAATTGCCTGATTGCCATGAACAATGCCCCCGATATTCCGCAAGACCGCTGGTTTGCCATGACCCGCTTGGACGAGAACCGCGCCGCCGCCCAGCTTGCCGCCAAGGCAGGCACCCAAGTTTCCGAGGTCTCGAACGTCACGATTTGGGGCAATCATTCGGCCACTCAGTATCCTGATTACTACAATGCGAAGATCGGCGGGCAATGCGCACCGGATGTCATTTCCGACGACACTTGGGCCCATGTCGATTTTATTCCCACCGTTCAGCAACGCGGAGCCGCCATCATCCAAGCCCGTGGAGCCTCCTCGGCCGCCTCGGCCGCCAATGCGGCCGTCGATACGGTCCGTTCCCTCGTCAACCCGACTCCGGAGGGTGACTGGAACAGCGTTTGCGTGGTTTCCGACGGTAGCTATGATACCAAGGAAGGGCTCATTACCTCCTTCCCGGTGCGTTCGGACGGAGAGAAATGGGAAATCGTCCAAGGGGTTCCGATCAACGACTTCGCAAGGGAAAAGATCGACGCATCGGTCAGCGAATTGGCCGAAGAGCGCACTCTAGTGAGCGATCTCTTACCAAGCTAACACCAAGCTAAGCTTTTTTATTCATTTTCAAGGCTTCAATCAGTATATGGTGCATGTAAGTAAATAAAAATAAATTGTATTTATGGAGTTAAGTAGTTATGGTTGATGATGAATGAAAATGAAAATCACTTCGACGTCATGGACTCACTCCTTCGGGTAGGGGGGATCATCGGCTTTCTTGCAGCGATCTTGACTGGGTTTGTTCTTACGGGAGGAATGCTCCACTGGTTAGTTCATCCGCCTGAAATGTTGGTTGTCCTTGGAACTGTCTTCTTCGGTTTGCTCTGTACGCACCGAACCCGTTTTATCGCCTACTTGCCGGAGGCATGCAAGGCCTGCTTCAGGAAGCCCAATTCGAACTTCGATTTCTGTCAAATTTCCGATACCGGACGAAGATATGCGGCCGTTGGGGGGGGATTGGCTGTCATTCTCAGTTTGATCAGCACCATGAGCAGCCTAGACAACCCGGAGCAAGTTGGACGTTTGGTGGCAGCGGCGATGTCGGGCGTTTTTTTGGCCATGCTCCTTTCCCAGGGACTTTTTACGTTTTTACGCTACAGTTTTTCGGAGAATGAATCCAAATCGGAGACCTTGAAGTGAATGTTATTGCACTCGTTCTTTTTTTGCTTTTTTGCCCGATCTTGGTCGTTTTTTTGCTAAGGCTGGGGAAGACCTTCGATGATGAATCCTGTCCATTCTGCAATCATCAAAAAAAAGAGGATGACTTTGAATGCGTGAAATGCGGATTTCAGTTCATGAGTAATCTCAGGCATGGAAAAATTTGGCTTTGGGGTATGGGCGCCCTCGGGTGCGTAGCCTCGTTGGTTCTCTGGATTGAGAGTCAGGCTTACGTCTGAGATAATCGAATTCTACTTGCCCATCCTGTGCTCGTAAATCCGAACGTCGTGGTATTCCCCGAACTTGTGTCCGCCCTGATGAAGGAGACCCGCAACTTGGAAACCGAGCTTGTCGTGTAGTTTTTCCGAACCCGGATTGGGCAGGACGACCAAGCCGTATGCCCGGTGGACGTCGTCGACTTTCTTCAATTCATCGAGCAATTCCTCGTAGATTCTTCCCCCAATACCCAGGCCAAGTTGGTCGGGCCTTAGGTAAATGCTCGTCATGACGGAAGGAGCGTAGGCGGGGCGCTGGTGAAAGCGCAGGCTGGCGGCGTAGCCTACGACCTCGTCTTCCTTTTCGGCAACGAAAAGCTGGTAGCGACCCTTGTCCGTAAATTGCGTGAACCACGTTTTGCGGTTTTCGAGCGACATTTCAACCATCTCGAAGGTGACGATCGAATTTGCGATGTAATGGTTGATTATGTCCCGCAGGGCGGGCATGTCGGACTCACGCCCTCTGCGAATGAATGCTTCCATGGAAAAGGATGGTTGGAATGGTACCCGGAGAGGGGGTCGAACCCTCACTCCCTCGCGGGAACTGGATTTTGAATCCAGCGCGTCTACCAATTCCGCCATCCGGGCATCTGAGAACCATTCAAAATGAGGAAGAACCCCAGGGTTGGCAAGTCTTGAGTTGGGGGAGTCCCAATCTTTCGTAAATCCCTGAAAAAGAATAAAATAATTGTAACAAAGGGGTGCATTATGCTAATAGCTAGATACAACAGGATAACCTCTACACGCGCGCCCGAAATGACCACTTGCCCGAAGTCTTTGATTCGTACTGTATTTTTTGCAGCTCTTTGCGTTCTCTTGGTGCCGTTTTCGAGTTGGGCTGCGGGAAAAGGCCCTGGTGAAACCGAAGACCCCGGGGATGCGGGATCGAAATCGGACGCAACCGGGGATGATGGATCGAAATCGGACGCAACCGGGGATGATGGATCGAAATCGGACGCAACCGGGGATGATGGATCGAAATCGGACGCAAC
>Ga0315322_10000371_pt1 | contig 33112 bp, 31 predicted proteins | sample M110021515metaG_FD_203461 | JGI IMG/M metagenome (GOLD analysis project Ga0315322, IMG submission 203461) | Ammonia-oxidizing marine archaeal communities from Monterey Bay, California, United States - M1 100m 21515 | ecosystem: Environmental > Aquatic > Marine > Intertidal zone | place: USA...
GGTCGGCGGCCAGCGAGAATGTCGTTGCCACGCTTCGTCTACCTGCTGGAGTCAAGTACTTGGGTGGCCTAGAAGGCGTCGTTGTGCAAGGAAATCTCCTCAAGTGGAGACTGAATTCTCTCAAGCCGGGAACCATGCAGAACTATCAATTCCGCTGCCAAATGACATCCACGGGTGAACATGTATTTGCCTTTGACTGTGCTGGCACCGCAGCAGGGACGAGTAATGTTTCCATCGCAACTCGAGTCGAGTCCATTGCTGACCTTGTGTTGACCGTTGCAGATCCACCAGCTCCTGCACCGATCGGAAGTGATGTGACCTACGAAATCGTAATCAGGAACCGTGGAAGCAAGGAAGCAACGAACGTAAGAGCTGTGGCACAATTTGGACATGGAATCGAGCCGCAACGAATTGAAGGGCACACCGGTGAAGTGGTGCCTGGTCAAGTGATGTTCAATGCAATTCCCCGAATCGGTGCGGGAGCCGAAGTGCGGTTGCGTGTGATCGCCCAAGCAGAGAAAGCCGGGCATCATCGATTCAGAGCTGAAGTTCATTCCGGCGATACGATGTTGGTTGCAGAGGAAGCAACCCATTACATGAGTTCACAAAGTGATCGTGTGAGTCGCCGAAGTAGCGAGGCCGGATCTCGCTAACTCAGCGGGATGGTCGGAAGCTCGGTCTGTGCGTTGACCTGATGCAGTATCTAAACAGTCGGTTTGGCTTTAGTGGGCTGAATCGACTGTTTTTCGTTTGAGCTGGTTGTTCCGCAGTAACGGGACTAAATCAACTCCGGCCACTCCAACGCAATGCTGGGCAAGTAGATCGTTTAGAATAAGAGCCGCCCTCGTGGTGCGTTGTTCTAGCGGTTCCCCCTTCTGCCCATTCATTGAGTCTGTTCCATGTCAGAAATTCCTCGCAATCATACACGCCGCTTATTTCTCGCGACAACGGCTGCAACAGCTTCCGCGACGGCGACCACTGCTTACTTCCCCTGGACCGAAAAAGCTTTCGCCAACCAGGCTAAGAATGATCGACCGCGGATTGGTGGCATTGGTCTCGGTGGGATGGGCAGTGGTGACTGTCGTCAACATGCGGGGTTCGGTGATATTGTTGCCATTGCCGATGTGGATCAACGACATGCAGAGCGAGCCAACGCAGATGGGCGGATCGGGAAAGGCAAGGCAGACATATACAGCGATTATCGTGAGTTGCTTGATCGGAAGGATATTGATGTCGTGAGCATCGCAACGCCGGATCATTGGCATGTCAAGATTGCGATTGAGGCTCTGCTGGCTGGGAAACATGTGTTTTGCCAAAAACCGCTGACTTTGACCTTGGAAGAAAATCAACTGATACGAAATGCCTGTCGAAAGCATCCCGATCAAGTTTTCTTCATCGGTACTCAGCAGCGAAGTGACCGTGGCCGATTCTTACGTGCTGTGAATATGGTGCAGAAAGGGCTACTCGGAAACATTCGCAAGATCACCGTAGGAATTAATGGCGGAAGTGTTGGAGGCCCTTTTCAAAAAACAGATCCACCTGCCGAGTTGGACTGGGATGCATGGTTGGGGCAGGCACCGAAGGTTGATTACATCAAGCAACGCTGTCATGGCCAGTTTCGTTGGTGGTATGAATACTCCGGTGGAAAATTCACTGATTGGGGAGCTCATCATGTGGATATCGCGACGTGGGCTATTGGTGCTGATGCTGATGGATTGGGGCCAACCACCATTGATGGAACGGACGCAAAGCATCCAGTGCCCTTCAACGATGGCTTTCCTACTGTCGATAACGCCTACAACAGTGCCAATGACTATGCCGTGATTTGCCGGTTTCCAAATGGGATCGAGATGAATATCACCAGTCGAGGAGAAAACGGCATCCTATTTGAAGGAGATAAGGGGCGTTTATTTGTGAACCGTGGGAAAATCACAGGCAAGCCCATCGAAGAGAAATGGGATGCGAATGAATTTGATGCTTCAGACTTGCAGCGTCTTTACAAAGAGAAGCCTGCTGAGGGACACAAGAACAACTTTTACCGATGCATCAGTGAAGGTGGCTTGCCCGTTTCGGATGTCTACACTCACGTCCAAGCGATGAATACTTGCCACTTGGCGGCAATCGCTGCAAGATTTGGAAGAAAAATTAAATGGGATCCAAAAACGGAACAAATTATCGGCGATGATCAGGCGCAAAGCTTGTTCGCTCGGAAACCTCGAGCGGGATACGAGATCCCACGTGTTTGATTTTCGTGCACTCAACTCAATTTAGCAGCACTACCGTCTGCTGCCGTGCAGGTGCTTGATTCCTGAGAATCGCTGCTAAAGAAAGGGTGCTGAAACGCGAGTTGTTGAAACGTAATATTCAGGGCTCGATGAATTCGAGCGGTTGGGTTTCCTTGACGTTCGCGACACGAATAGCCAAGTCGCCGGCCAGCAATCGTCGGAAGGTTTTTCCGACGATGTCGCCTCGCCATCCTTTCAGCAACGCAGGGGTTGGGTCACCCTTGCGGCGGTCCAGTTCGTAGCCCATGAGTTCACGGACGTCGTCTGCGTTGCCCACGATTGGTGGAGCGAGCTTCTGCTGTCGGCTGATGCAGGCGATTGAGGTGGAAAGGAACTGACTCAGCATCGGCGATACGACTCGCCTAGAACCCCGTGGACGTCGCGGCAAGTCATCGTCAGGCGTATCCAGAGCTGTCTGAATTGCGTTTGCGATGTCGCCATAGTGATCATTGAAGCCGCGTCGTTCCATGCCGCGGATGTTCTTGATTTTGTTTTGGTCAGTCGAACCACGTTTAGCCAACTCCACGATTAGGTCGTCCCGAAGAACACGTCGTGGCAACCGGTCAATGGTTTTAGCCCGATTCTCACGCCAGAGCCAGAGTTGTCGTACCGTTTCTAGTTGCCTTGCGTTGAGCCCTGACGAACCGCTGACCCGACGCCAGTTTTCGCGGGTTTCGGCATCGATGACTTTCTGTTGAAAAACAGCCGTTTCCTCACGTAGCCATGATTCACGTTCGAGGTCTAGAACCATGCCGGCAAGTTTGTCGTGCATTTCTGAAAGATCGACGACGTCGTTCAATGCATAGTTAATTTGGTCTTTGCTCAGGGGGCGGCGTCCCCAGTTTGTCCGTGTTTCACCTTTGGGCAGGGTTTTGTTGACCAATCGCTGCACAAGATTGCCTAGCGAGGCTGGATATTCCATCCCAACAAACCCAGCTGCCAGTTGCGTATCAAATAACCCAGCGATCGGCTTGCCTGTAAAACGGTAACAGAAGCGACATTCTTCGCGGGCTGCGTGCGCAATGACAATTCGCCCCGGTTCGGTCAGCAGATTCCAAAATGGGGTTGTGTCTTCGACGTATTCCGGATCAATGATCGCCAAACGACCGTCCGCGGCTACCTGAATCAAACAGAGCTGGGGACGGTACGTGTCTTCCGAGACAAACTCGGTATCAAAGCCGATATGTTTGGAGTTGGCAATTTCTGAACAAAACTGCTCGAGCTCGTCGGCCGTGTTTATGGAATCGTATTGCAACGTTAGGCTTGATGGCACAATGGAATTGGGGCGAATCGTTTAAGGAGAATAACCTCGATTCTGCCAATCGCCTATCCGGATCGAGTGATTAATTCCTGTTTCAAACCGATGTTTTTAATATGACTTCGTCTCCAAATCCAGAAATTTACGTATCAAACGGGGTTGGGTTGCCCTCCGAAAAGACCACTCGGCAGGATCTGGCTGATCTTCTTGTCAGCGTTCGGGATCAGGATGAGTTGCTCGAAGTGCGGAAATCACCGGTCCAAATCATTGATTTGAAGGAGCCAAGGCGAGGACCCTTGGCGCCTTCTGATGAGAGTTTGTGGAAGTTTGCAGACGAACTTTGGCGAGATTCCAACGGCGGGACCGCAGGATTGCTCTCGGCCGCTTTGGGTGAGCAAGAGCAAGCGAAGAAGGTCGCGTCGAGCCTTCCCCCTGCCTTTGCCTTTGCCAAAGTAGGACCTAGCGGCTGCGATACGGAGACGAGCCTCTGCACCCTGTGGGATGAAATACGACAATCGCTCTGCGACACCACTGATCTGGTGGCTGTTGCCTATGCAGATTGGAAGTCCGCCAACTGCCTTGCCCCGGAAGTAATCTTCCGATTGGCAGGGGCACACGGCTTCAAACGTTGTCTGATTGATACGTACCAGAAAGATGGGAGATCAACAGTTGATCATCTGGGCTACAAAATTCTCAGTGATTTAAATCAAATCGCTCGTCAGCAATCGCTTTGGTGGGCACTTGCAGGTTCGATTCGCAGGCCCATGGTAGACGAGTTGCAGGCTCTCGGTTGGCTGCCCGATTGCTTTGGCGTCAGGGGAGATGTCTGCAATGGCAACCGCACCACGACCATTGCCCACGACTTGGTTCAAGCTTGGTGTCAACGTTTGGTTGCGTAAGAATTCGACAGTAATCGATTCAGCAGCAAGAGTCACTCGGCCCAGTCTAGGCCTGTCAATTCCGTCAGGCGTTCTTCGAAAACGCCGATCAATCCTCCGACAAGCATCCACTTCGATTTGCATCTTAGTTCGATTTCGCCGTGTGGGTTGATTCGCAAGATCGAGTCACCCACTACACCAGCATCGTGCAGTTGCTTGAAATCGATCTCACCCTCATTGACTACATCGAGCAGTGTTTTGCCAGTCAGTTCAATGAATTGAGTTTTCATATTGGATACCGAAAAAGAGATGAGTGTTTCTGTATTGTACTTGGATGTAGAGAACGGGCGGCAAAAAATGAAATTTACCGATTTAACAGATTTGTTACTTGGGTTTCAAGATTCTGACCAGTGAAATTCAGGTCTTGAATCACCCCTTTTTCGTCCAGTATCGCGACGAAGGGAAGAGACACCATTCCAAAGTCGTGGGCAATTTGATTCGATATTTCTTCGGTTGCCGATGATTCTGATCGTAGGCTGACAAAGTCCAGTTGGTTCTTGTTTATAAACGGCTGCACATCAACGCCTTCCGGGTCGAGGTTGACACCCACAATAACAACTTGATCAGGGTGTTTGGCACAGATTGCTTTGAGTTGGGGGATGATGCTCAGAGATGAAGGAAAACCTTGCGCCCAAAATGGCATCAATACGACTTTTCCGCTGAATTCGGAAATCGGCATCTTCTTACCATCTGTTTTGGGCAGGTCCCAGGTAAAACTCTTGCCGATGACGTTTGTTCTTGCCTGTCGTGCTTTTTGGGCCAGTGTGATTTCTTTGTTGATTGCAGAAGACGAGTCTGTGAATGCATTGGTAAGTGATAGGTAAGTCGTGTCGACAAGGTCTTCGCGTTTTAAACCTTCAAATTCCAACGCAGCAGCGGCAAGATACTGAGCGGTTTGGAGATCAGGTGATTCTGCAATCAGGGTGTCGACGGATTGTGTCCACTGCTCGAGTGTTACTTTTTCCGCTGCTTCAGGTTCGCCGCTAACCAATGCAGCACGCTGCTTTTCGATCGTTTCAAAAGTGATGTTGCCGGCTAAGTTTGCTGCCATCTCTGCGATAGCTGGGTCTGGAGAATTCGCGTAAAACTCGAGGATCATTTCTCGTACTAATTGTGCTTGGTCGTCGTAACCTCCGCTTGCCAAATCTTCTCGTGCCATTCCCATGATCATCAGTGTCGGAACATCAGGCTTTGATTTGGCTTCCTTGATTTGTTGGAAGTAGTCGACGATGGTCTGAGCCGCGTCCTTCTTTCCATTTTTGAGAGATTCCAACGCAAATCCAATCAGAATCAATCGGCTGTCCGAGGCAAGATCAGAATCGTCAGATGATAGGTTTTTCTTCGCGATCTTCTCCAACTCGTTGGCGACTCTCACATTTCCTAACGATGCATGATGTGACATCGCCTGAAGTTCGCCTCGTGTACCCTCCGATTTTTCTGCGGGAGTTGAATCTTTATGGGTTGCCAGTCTTCGTGATACTTCAAGCTTCAGATTAATGTATTCAAGCATTTTTGAGCGGGCTTGCTTAGCATCAGGAATTTGAGATCGTCCGCTCATCAATACCCGCAGGTTGTAGTCAATGTCTGCCAATGATTTTCGTAGTTTCTGAGGTGAAAGCCCAGGTTGAATGACGGGTTTTTGCGCTGCCGGGGTCTCAAGACTTAATTCAGTTGAGGGGGCACCGGTACCGTTGGCTGCTGGCGTACTGGCGCCGGATTGAGAATCACTCAAGTTCTGAATCTGAAAAGTGCCAGGATTTGGTTCTGAGTTCATGCTGGTGTCAATTTGCATTGATTCACCTGCCGGTACTACTTCTACCGTCCCAGAAGTGGCGGTACCACTGCTAGCGTTGCCGGGTGCCTTGGCTATATCGACATTTGTCGAATCACTGCACCCAGTGAGGGGCAGTGCAACGAAGAGTGTTAACGAAAACACTAGAGTAATGTTATTTCCGACTTGCCTTGATGGCGTCCGAGCACACATGGGCTATGTCCTGTTTGTGAGAATCGTCACTTACTACGCGTGATGATATCGCGAAAACGTATTCCTGTCGGGATCAGCTTATGGAATCTGCTTCCCCCGCTGAGGAAAAACATTGCTTGGCAATCATGAATTCTTTGACAATTTCGCCACCAATTAGATGCTCTTGGATAATGCGTTCCAAAACTTCTGGTGTACATCGGCCGTACCAAACACCGTCAGGCACGATCATCACGATTGGCCCCGCTTTGCAGACACCACAACATTGTAGGCCTAGGCGTGTTGCACCTCCGTTTTGTGATAAGCCTTCTTCCTTGAGTCGTCGTTTTAGGTACTTCCACGACTGGGACATCTGTTGAGCGGTAGCGCATCCCGCCTCTTGGCGATCATTGCACATGAGAATTAGCCGTTTTTTTTCAGCTAGTTTACTTTTCTTAAGCTTCTGACGTGCTTGGTTCAACCTTCGCTCTACCACGTTATTGTTTTGCTCTCGATGTTCTTAGGAAAACGGCTCGATGTCGGAAAACAGTCTTTTGCTAGCAGTCTAATCGCAATTGAGGATCCAACTGAGGGTATGGCACAAGGCCCCCAAAAAAGCAGATTGTTGGCTGAAATCATGTTTCACAGCCTCAGTTCTTCTGAATTCCATCGCGGTTGGGCGTCTTGAACGGGCTAGGTCAGATCCTTGAGCAACGGTATTGCCTTCGAGACCTGCATTTTCCGATATTTAGGCAGGTCCAGTTTCTAACTACCACTACTGTCAGCGCATCCCGTGACCAAGATAGACCGGTACATTCTCGTTTTGTTTCTTAGGACGGCGCTGATTTGTTTCTGCTCAATCGCAGGGATTTTTGTAGTATTCCATGCGTTTTCGCATATGGAAGATCTGTTGCGACAGGGTCAGCAGCAAGGCAGTTTGATAACAGTGTTCGTCCGTTGCTATGGGCCGTACATGTTGCTGCTCTTTGATATGACGGGTGCGATTATCACGCTGATGGCTTTTCTGTTTACGGTTGGTTGGTTACGACGCACCGGTGAATTGACCGCGATTTTGTCTGCTGGTATCTCACATGGTCGTATTTTTCAGCCGATCATCTATGCCAGTTTGAGCATTATTCTTATTCAATTAGCGAATCGGGAATTGGTTCTGCCGAACTATCGCGACTCACTGTCATTCAAAGCCAAGAAGGTATTCGAGGATGGCGAGGAACCCGTCTCGCAACAGATGGACTACATGAATCGAGTCTATCTGGATGGCGATGGACTGAATGCGAAAACGAATTTAATCCACGGCCCCAGTTTTCGCCTTGATGGTGACTACGCCGGGTTTGGCGAACTCTTGGTTGCTGACACTGCCCAGTGGGTGGAAGCCGATGCGAATCACGATGCGGGATATTTACTGAATGCCGTTGAGTTCCCTGTGTCTATTGACGATTTGTCATCGGTAGGAGTAGAGGATCGGATGATTCTATTGGCTCCTAAGGATTTTCCATGGTTGCAACAGGGGCAGTGTTTTTTCGTGACCGCGGTAAGTCCAGAATTACTTAGAACTAACAATGAGGCGAAGACTCGTGCCAGCCTCGCTGATCTAATCAGTCGAATACGTAATCCCGCCATTTTTAACCCACCCAGTTTGGAAGTCCTGTTGCATGAGAGAATCGTGCGAGTTCCTCTGGATTTTGGTTTGATTCTGCTGGGGCTGCCCATTGTTATCAATCGTCATGGGCGCGCTCTGTTTTTCATGGTCGGTGCGGCCATGTTCACCGTTCTTGGATTCTTCGTTGTCAAGACGATTGGCACGACCCTCGGTTCGAATGGAATTTGGTTTTCGCCTTCCATGGCAGCTTGGCTGCCGCTGATTGTGGTGGCCCCAATTGCGTATGTTCGTTATCGCGAATCACATTTGGTATGACTCCTGCCGATATCACTGTTGTCATACCCGCTCTCAATGAAGAGCAGGCAATTATCAGGTCTGTGCGTTCAGCAGTTTTGGCTGGTGCTTCGGAAGTGATTGTGTCTGATGGTGGTAGCAGCGACCGCACCTTGGAAATGGCGAGCGAAGCAGGTGCTTCAAGTGTTGTTCGATCATTGCCTGGACGTGGAGTTCAAATGAACACAGGGGCTCATTTGGCGACCAAGCTGTTTGTTTTGTTTTTGCACGCTGACAATGAACTGTCCGGTCAGGCTCTCGAGCAAATCTGCGCCCATGAAACCGTCGCTTGGGGAGCTTTTCAGCAACACATTGATTCGCCACGAAAAATTTATCGTTTGATTGAGTGGGGAAATGACTGGCGCGTTCGATGGAGGAGGGTTCCGTTTGGTGACCAGGGCATTTTTGTGCGACGCTCGCTGTTTGAGGATTTGGGTGGATTTGCCGAGGTTCCCCTGATGGAGGATGTCGAAATTTCACACCGGCTACGAAAGATTAAAACACCTGTGTTGTTGCGTGGACCAATCAGTGTCAGTGCCCGTAGGTGGGAAAAGAAAGGCGTACTACGGCAAACCATGACCAACTGGTCAATTCAGCTGTCGTATTTCAGAGGTGTTTCTGAAGAACAGTTGGCTCGCAAGTACTACGGAAACTAACGAGCTCGCGGGTGGGCTCGCTCATACACTTGGCGAAGATTGGCAGTGCTGACATGCGTGTAGATTTGTGTGGTCGCAAGACTTTTGTGACCGAGCAACTCCTGCACGCTTCGGATATCAGCTCCTCGATCCAGCAAATGAGTTGCAAAGCTGTGTCGCAGCGAGTGAGGGCTGATCCGTGAATCTAGCCCAGCAGTGGCAATGTGTTTTTCCAGCATCCGCCCTACGCTTCGTGTCGTCAGGATGCGTCCAAAGCGATTGACGAATACAGGTGCTTTTCGCCCGAGGGACTCGGTTTGGGGATGCCGTATTCGCTTGCGGCGATACCTTTTGATGGCTTTGATGGCGTACGAACCAAGTGGGCTGATGCGCTCCTTTCTGCCCTTACCGCGAACACGGACAACTTGCTCAGATTCATCCAGATCGCTATCACGCAAACCAACCAGTTCACTGACACGCAGGCCTGCTGAGTACATCGTTTCTAGGATGGCCCGATCTCGCAGCCCTGATGTTTCGTTTGCTGGGGGTGAAGACAGAAGCCTGCCAATTTCAGCTGTTGATAGAACAAGCGGCAGTTTTCGTTGCTGCCGCGGATTTCGAAGCGGCTTGGCCGGGTTTTCGGTTGCAATGCCCTGTCGTATCGCGAACCGATAGAAGCTTCGTAGCGAGGCAAGTTTTCTAGCTATCGTGGAGCGAGCATATCCAGCTTCTTGCAGAGCTGATTGAAAAGCTCGTAATTCCTGCGGAGAAAGAGAGTCAGGCCGAGGAACTTGTCCACGACTCGTTTCCAGCCAGTCAACCAGCCCAAACAGATCTTCACGATAGGCTTTGATCGTCAAATCCGAGGCATTACGCTCGGTTGCGAGGTATCGAAGAAACTGAGCAATTCCAATTCGCATTGATTAATGAAAGTCGTCCATGGACAAACTGTCGAATTCTTCGCTTGCAAGCAAATCATCGTCACTTGGCACCGCATCTCGGATTTTTCGACTCAGCATCGCCGCGTCATACCAGCTGAAATCCAGTTCGGGGTCAGCCGCAAAGCGAGCGAGCTGCCGGAGAGTTTCGTCCCGATTTTCGTCATCGAAAAGGAAGATGAATTTTTCTTCCCCTTTGACCAACGCAAGTACGTTGACTTCTTTATCCATATTGGTGGCTGTCCCGAAGCGTTGAGCTGTGTATCGCGCAGGTATATAACCTGTCACGGCTCAATATCGGCTCAATGGCCACCGGAAGATGAGATCGCTTTCCTCTCTTCCACCTCGAGATTCAAGCATTTCTGTGATGTGCAGGTGACAACAGAAATGAATGAAATCATCGCTACGCTTTAAGTAACCCTGCCAGCTTGCCGGACGCGCATCATCTGAAGACTCAATGTAATTTGAGAGCCTTTCGGTGAAATAAGGGTCATCCCCCCGATAGATTCTGGTGTGGTTCAAGATCGGTTCGTGATTGACAATCATCCTGGGGGGAGTGGGTGACGGCGGATCTGGAATTAAGTCTGTTGGATTAGGCCAGTGCTCTGGTAGCAAAGGGCTGATTCCATCCATGGTTGCGTAGCCGCCTTGTGGATTGGGAGCAGGCAGGTGCAGTGACGGTGGTGGCGAGCCCGAAGGGAAACTCGGATTCGCGGGTAATGCTTCTGCTTCCCCAGAAGATAAGGCTATCTCACCTGCGACGGCTCCTGGATTAATGCCCCCGGGACCGTGTTGCCAAATCGCCTGACGCGAGTTGTCTGGTACGGGGGTTTGCGTGGCGAGTTGACTGCGGGCCAAATCGAACTGTGTATCACGAACGATCCGCGAAGGAATGTCATTTTCTTGCTGAGTTCCCCAAGGCAAGCCGTAACCATTTGGAATAGGGTGAAAACCCTCGTTGGCAGCATACCAGTGCACGGTCATTGCCATTCTTGGCGGGTAATAAGCATCAAAGTCAGTGACTGAACCGACCACCAAGGCTTCGACACCCATGAAGTCAGCCAGTTTCTGAAACTCTTCACCGTTCATTGGTTCACCAAACTGTTGGCTGTAGATCAGCCATTGGGTTTTTGTGACCCCCACTGGTAACACTTCAAAACCGGGGATTGCTTGCAAAGCTCCGTAGTACTTTTCAGCCACTAACTCTGTATCAACCGTCGGGTTTTCACTTTGGTTATAGAAAGGCAGGACTGCAACACGCTGCACTTGTGGGAACGGATTGTGGATCTGTTCCCGTTGATAAGTAACTGGGAAAAGAGAACATCCCACGCTGCTAAGCAACACGAGCAGTAGGATTGGGATAGAACCCAGAAGGTTGAGTTTCACGGAATTGCCAGCGCAAGGGTAGACGCGTGAATCCTCCACCCCGTTTGATGGTATCGGTCAATGCAGCCGCAGGCTTTAGCTGATCGTAAAAAACTTCCTATTTGACCAGCTTTCACAAATGGCAACTGAGGCCATCCGCGTTGAAATGGCTGTCGTGAGAAGTCAAAAACAGTCTTTGTTGACTAAATTCAGATTGTTTTCTGTTTAGCCCAGTGACCATCCGCTGCGTGGTTCGCGTTTCAGGAGTGGCAGTGCCTCAGGGCAACCAACGCACTCCATCGCATCCTTATCCCAGACTACTTTTTTGCCCAGTCGGTAGGCCACATTCCCAAGGTGATTGGCTTCCGTAAGTGGGCCTGCATAGCTGAAAGGACTGCCTGTGACCGCATCACCTCGACAGGCATCAAGCCATTGCTGATGGTGCCCTGTGGGTACAGGTAGAAAGGGTTTAGGGGGGGTGAAGTCTTTGAAGTCGTTTTCGGGGAGAAGTAAGTGTTTGCGATAATCTGACAGCAACATCCCTTTTGATCCGACGAATAGGACACCACTGCCCCATTGTGGGATACCACCTTCCTTCCATATTTCTGGTTTGTGTGTGCCTTGATACCAAGTCATGGTGACTGGTGGCCGTCTACCCACGTCGGGAATATCTCTCGCATCGTATTCGTATACGGCGGTCATAGAAGCTGGAGCGATTTCGGGATGCGCCGGTGGCCCACTTGCCTCTACCGTGCGTGGTGCATCCAGACGCAAAGCCCAGAAAGGCAAGTCATTCCAGTGGCTGCCCAAGTCAGACATGGTGCCATTGCCGAAGTCCCACCAGCGATACCATTTTGGCCCCGGAAAATAGACCTGATGAAATGGGCGATAGGGTGCCGGTCCCAACCATAGATCCCAATTCAAGTAAGCGGGTGGCTCAACCGCTTCCTTGGGGCGATTTGAAGCGGCGGATATGTCACGATTTTTTTTCGCTGCTTCCTGACTTTGCAGTCCCCAGGCCCTCGACACCCAGACGTGGACTTCGCTGACATCGCCAATGGCATCGCTTTGAATCAGTTCCACTACTCGATGATAGTTCTTTGATGCGTGGATTTGTGTTCCCATTTGGGTAGCCACACCTGCTTTTTCTGCAGCTTCTGTAAGGCGACGGGTTTCATCAATATTGTAGGCCAGCGGTTTTTCACAGTAGACGTGCTTGCCGAGTTGCAGAGCTGGCATCGCGGCGTACGCATGTATGTGCTCAGGTGTGCTGACGACCACTGCATCAATGTCGTCACCGATGGCGTCGTAGAGTTTTCGGAAGTCTTGAAACTGTTTCGCTTTTGGAAACTTGTTCCCAGCACTGGTCAAAAATCTGCTGTCGACATCACAAAGGCCTACAACATCGACCGTCTTGGTTCCCGCGATCGTTTGAAGATTGCTGCCTCCGCGTCCACCTGTACCAATGAATGCGATTTTCAGGCGATCATTTGGACTTGCGAAAGATGTATTTGGGAGCGTCGTTACTGCGGTCACTGCAGCAGCTTGAGCGAGGAAATTGCGACGAGTGGATTGAGGATTTGCGTTCTGCATTATACGCTCGCGTTGGTGGGCAGTTGGTTGGTTGGAAGTCGATGACCTTTAACGCACTTGACGGTCCAAGTTTACCGGATTTAGAAGGTGGAGAGGGTGGCATGGCACGAAAAAAGGGAGCCCCAGTCGATTGCCGGGATCTCCCTTTGAGTGCTTTCTCGTGACCTGCAGGCTAGGCAGCAGCGAGGCGTGTAGCAACTGCATCCCAGTCAACCACGTCCCAGAAAGCTGAGACGTAGTCCGGACGCCGATTTTGGTAGTTCAGGTAGTAGGCATGCTCCCAAACATCTAACCCGAGAATCGGTGTACCGCCGATGCCGGCGGTCTCGGCTCCCATTAGCGGGCTGTCTTGGTTGGCGGTGCTGCCGACTTTGAGTGATCCGGCATCGACGTACAACCAAGCCCAACCGCTTCCGAAACGCGTTGCAGCGGCGGCAGAAAATTGCTCTTTCATCGAGTCGAGTGAGCCAAAAGTGCTGTCGATCGCAGCGCCAAGGTCGCCAGATGGCGAACCTCCCTTTCCGGGGCCCATGACGGTCCAGAACAGTGAGTGATTCGCGTGGCCGCCGCCGTTATTCCGGACAGCGCCGAGCTTATCTGCGGGAACACTTGCCAGGTTTGAAACCAGATCTTCGATGGACTTGCCATCCAGATCCGTGCCGGCGATTGCGTCGTTCACCTTGTTGATGTAGGCCTGATGATGCTTCGTGTGATGGATCTCCATCGTTCTCGCATCAATGTGCGGTTCGAGTGCATCGTAGGCGTACGCCAAGGAAGGTAGTGTGAAAGCCATAACGTTTGACAACTCCGTATGCGGGGCGGATTGAAAATCTTTCACAGAACGATAGCGGGCCGGCTAGCGATCGCAAGAGGTTAACCCGCAGTGTTGTCGAGAATCTCGCCCATAAGATAGCTTTTTAGGCTCTCTTGAACCTGCTCGTAGCAGGCTTTCAAGGCCGCATTGCGGCGATCTCGATTGCGAATTGGCTGTAGGGAAATGTGTACGTTTGTTTTGCTCGGTGTGAGTGCTGTCGCATTCTCAACCGTGGCCTCGCTCAATGTCATTTCTACTCGCAGGGCGAATTGCTGATCAGCTCGCCGCCGGCCAGTTTGTTGCGAAATGGCATTCAGTCGCAGGGAAACGTGATTTTCTTCGACTCGTATGATTTCTGCCTGATGGTCGGCAATGAAACCTCGCAACTTTTCAATTGCGATATCGATTGGGACGCGAGTCACCACATCAAACTCATTTTCGCCCGAATTAATCTGAGACTCAAACCAACCTTTCCAGCCTCGTTTGCGCGTTGTTTGTCGGGGGATCGCCACGCTACCTGAGCCAAGTTGGATTACCCGATTTCGGCCGTTATCCTTTGCTTTTAGGAGAGCTCGATCAGCTCGTGCCAAAATCGTTTCATGCGTGTCACCAGATTGGAACTCCGTGACACCAAAGCTGGCAGTGACTGCCTCACCGCCTAGGCTCGGAATCGATGTGTCTTCGACCGCTTGGCGGATGCGTTCAGCTCGCCCGGCCGCAGTGGCGTTATCGCAGTTAGCTGCCAGTAAGAGGAACTCTTCTCCGCCATATCTGGCGACCAGATCGTCATCTCGACTGTTCACACTGAGAACTGCAGCAAAGCTGATCAATGCTTCGTCGCCAGCCGGATGACCGTGTACATCATTGACACGTTTGAAATGATCAATGTCACAGATGATCAGGCTGAATGTAGGACCTCCTTTGGAGGCTTTCGCTGTCAGATCTTCGACAACGGTATTGAAGTGTGATCGGTTCGAAACACCTGTGAGAACATCTGTGGTGGTTTGTTGATGGAGGGATTCTAGCTTCTCCTCCAAATTGGCTTGATCTGAAAGGTCGCGGAAGATCAGGGCTGCACCGTAAAAGCCAGGTTCGGGCCCGGTAACCGGTAACGCCTGCACGTGCACAGGGATCGGCTCAGCTCCTGGTCGTTCGATCATCATTGGTCGCGTGACCACCTGACCGCTGGAGAGGCATTCCTCTACCAGACTGCCCTTCTCGCGACGTGATTTGTCCTGTTCGCGAAGGCGGATGCATTCATTGCTCCATGTTTGTCCAATGATGGAGCTGCCACTGATGGATGTGAGTTGCTCCATCATCTGGTTCCACTGGCCGATCGTTCCTACGCTGTCAGTGAAGACGACAGCATCATGTAGATGCGACACCAATTCTTTGTAAAAGAGGTTGTCTCCTTTTCTTGTCTCGAAATTGTCGCTGGCGGGATTTGCGAACCAAAATGAATTGCTGTTGTCTCGTTGCAATTGTTGCAACCAACGATTCAAGATGGCGCCCTGCAACATTTCTGGGCGGTCCTCGAGCATGTGGTTGAAGTCGAGGGCAAGTTCCGGGTCGAATTGCTTGAAGCTACCATCAATCAACTGCTGTATGGCACGTTCGCGACTCATCGCTCTGCGGTAAACCGAGTCAGTGGTCATGGAGTCGAATGCATCAGCAATACTGAGCATCCGTGATCCTAATGGCAGGGAATTGCCCGAGGGTGCATCGCTGTCTCGGCGACCTTCGTACCAACTATTCGCTTGTGAGAAAATATCAAGCAATGCTGTGTCAGATGTGCACCCCCGCAAAATCCCCAGCCCATGCTGCAAAGAGGTGTCCATGATTAATTGCTCATCGACGGTCAGCTTACCTGGCTTCCTCAAGATTCGATCCGGGATGCCAATTTTTCCCACGTCATGCAATAGGGCCGCTACTTCTATGCGATCGCGTGTTGCATCGTCCAAACCCATCCGTTCGGTCCATGCCGAGCAACTGATGGCAACTCGCAGGCAATGCGCAGCGGTTGGGGCGTGTTTGGTCCTCAAAGCGTAAAAAAGTGAAGCCGCCATTCCCAGACGGACCACGACCAATTCATTTTCGAATCGCTCGGCAGTCTTTTCTGGGCTCACCGCAGTTGGGGCGGCTTCCTGTAAGCCAGCCAGCAATCGCCCCACTCTTTGTTGCCCTACTTCGACAGCCTCAATGGAGGATTGGCCTGCCATATCGCTGTTGCTTGGGGAATTTGTAGGGTTTATGTCCGTCATGACGGTTACGTCGGCTTGCTCAAAAGGCGTAGATACAACTCTTCCCAAACCTACGTCACGAAAAGGCAGGGAGCAAAAGTTGTTTGTCTTCGGAGACTAAAAGTTGGACGTCACCAGATGGGGGGATTTTGCTTCGCTGCCTTCGAATGGTTGCGATAGCGACCCGACCTACCTACTATGAGGTATGTCGGGTGGCTTGATTCCGCTGCCTATGAGGTGCGTGTACTTGTTGCACATAGGGAATGGCCCCGGCATACCATTATTCATTCGGCTGAGTTTCTCGCAGCCATTTCAATTCCAACATTGGAAATTTTGGCGTGAGTCTTTCGGATTTCGATCGCGAGCTTTTGCAGTGTTGCCTCGACCGGGCGCCCCGAGCTTGGCAGAATTTTGTGGACCGATTCCTCGGTTTGGTTATCCACGTCGCGAATCATGTGGCAGAGTCACGTGGAATCAAGCTAGATCAGGCTAGTCGCGATGACCTCGTCGCTGAGGTTTTTCTTGTTTTGGTAGCAGACGATTTTTCGGTGCTCCGCAACTTTCGTCGTAATTGCTCCCTCGCCACCTATTTGACGGTGATCTCACGTCGCGTCATCATCCGCAGATTGAATACTGGAAAGATCCATGTCGCGGCTGTCCGTTCCTCTGATCCGCCTGTCATTGATGATGAATCACCCAATCGGATCGAGAACGTTGAGGAAGTTCACAAGCTGTTATCTCAGCTTGACGAACGAGAGGCTGCGATCGTTCGCATGTATCATCTGGAGGGGAAGTCCTACGATGAGATCAGTCAATCAACCGGGCTTGCCGTGAATAGCATTGGCCCGGTACTGACCAGAGCTCGAGAGAAAATGCGTGGTGACGGGCAGGAGAGTTAGTGCTTTTCAACCAGTGGACAGTCTGGCTCATGGTTGAATCGTCAATGTGGAAAGTAGCGTTACGTCAGCAGGCTAAGCGTCAGTTTGTCGTGTGTCGCATTGGTAATGCGAACGGGAAGAAGATCTCCAACGTTTGGCGAATCGGTGCCCGCGTCTGTAGCCGTTGGTAACATCAACTCGCCCGGAGCATAGCGACAGGTTGTGCCACGTAGCAGTCGATCTGTCGCCGCGCCCGCCATGTTTGTTGACGGTTCATTAACACGCATCGTAGTTGTGTCCAGCTCCACTAAATCTCGCGACGATTCAACGAGTAGCTCCAGTTTCGACCCAACCAGTTGTTGGTAATACTCTGTGCGAAGTTCCGTTTCCAGCATCGTCAGACGTTTGACGCGTTCGCTGCGAACATGCTTTGCGATCTGATCTGGCATCTCCGCTGCCGGGGTACCACGTCTGGGACTGAACGGGAACGCGTGAATTTTTGAGAAACCTGCCTTTTGACAAGTGGTTAGGGTCTGTTCAAATTCTTCTTCGGTTTCACCGGGGAAACCCGCAATGACATCAGTGGTAATCGCCGGTTTGTCCAAAGATTCCTTTAGCAAATGGCATCGATCAAGAAACATTCTTGTTCCCCATCGGCGTCTCATGCGTCTCAGGACAGAATCGCTACCACTCTGCAGACAAAGATGAAGGTGAGGCACAATCCGATCTGCATGGTCACGCATGACCGAGATCAGTTCACGTGTTACTTCGGTTGCTTCAATGCTGCTCAGTCTGATTCGGAAGTTGCCAGGAAGTTCACACAGATCACGCAATAAATGTGCCAGGCGAACCCAATCCTCTTTCGGTTTGTTGCGGTTCCAATCAACTCCGTAATGCCCTAGGTGAATGCCAGTCAGGACCACTTCACGGTGACCAGCTTGGGTCAAGCGACTGACTTCATCGAGGATGTGTTGATAAGGGCGGCTTGTCAACTTGGGTCGGACATGGGGAATGATGCAATAGCTGCAACGAAGCAGACAGCCGTCTTGAACCTTCACGTAAGCTCGGTGTCGTCCGGAGAAACCGTCGAGACCTGTCGGAACATCAATGACTCCAAAGCGAGACATTAGATCGGGTAGTTCACGCTTGTCGGTTACGACTTCCGTTACGCCTGGCAACTCGGCTACCTCTTGAGGTGCGCGTGTTGCGTAGCAACCCATGACAACAATTTTAGCGTCGGGGTTTTGGCGATTGAGTCTACGGACTACTTGGCGGCTCTTGGAATCGCCCTCGGAAGTAACGGTGCACGTGTTAACGATGCACACGTCAGCCTTCTCGGAGTTATCGCAGTCGGTGTAGCCGACTCGCTGTAGTCCCTGTCGGACCAACTCAGTTTCGTATTGATTGACTTTGCAACCCAAGGTCGCGACGCGAAGTTTAGCGTTCATGCGGCCGAAATCACTCGTGAACGGGCTCAATGGTTGCTGACATGCTGCCCTTGCACCGAGCAATCAGGTCATCTTTTCCGAAAGCGTGGATCTGCTCTCGTTTGAGCTCGGCGTGCTCAAGAGTTGTGGTCAAGCAGATCGCTCGACCGCCGGAATCGACTTCCTTTGCGATTTGGAACCCCGTTTCGATTGGGTGCCGAAAAATCTGTTTCATCATCAAAACTACGTAGTCGTAACTGTGGTCAGAATCATCCCACAGAATGACATGGAAGCGTGGTTGCTTCTTTGGCCGTTTTTTTTGTTGTTTTTCGGTGCCAATTTGAGGATCGGCCACCGCTGTTTGCTGATCAGCCATTGCAGATCATGCTCCTTACGTTTCAACCCGACAGATCGCTGGGAAAAGACCGGTGATTCTCCCCCGCAGCGAAGCGCGTATATTGTAGCGCGAACCGATGCCCATCGGCAGTCCCGAATTGAATAAAACGTGAAGGCTTTAACGTAATGACCGCATCCAATGATTTACTGGGTCAACTTGCAGAATCCGCCCCTCGGCACCTTGAGGAGCTGGTCGAGTGGTTGCGTATTCCTAGCGTTAGTAGCGATAGTTCCCGTGTTAATGAGGTAAAACAGGCTGCCACATGGGTTGCCGACAAGCTGAAACGCGCAGGTCTATCAGTTGAAATTCTGCCAACCCAAGGGCACCCCATGGTTTATGCGGAATCTCCAAAAATTGAGGGTGCTCCGGTTGTTCTGGTTTATGGACACTATGACGTGCAGCCGGTTGAACCGCTGGATGAATGGGTCAATGGACCATTTGAGCCAACGATTCGCGATGGAAATCTGTACGCTCGTGGGGCCACCGATGACAAAGGACAGGTGCTCACACACGTCCAAAGTGTCTGCGATTGGCTCGCCAGCAGGCAGCCACTTCCACTCCAGGTCAAGTTTCTTATTGAAGGGGAAGAAGAGGTTGGCAGTGAGAATTTGGAGCGTATGTTGCCTGAATTGGCAGAAAAACTGGCTTGCGATTGCGTCGTGATCAGTGATAGCGGGCAGTATTCTGATGGGCAACCGGCAATCACTTACGGACTTCGAGGCATCGCTACTTACGAACTCTCTATCGATGGACCTAGTCAAGATCTCCACAGTGGATCTTTTGGGGGAGCCGTGATGAATCCGGCTATTGCCCTCTGTCAATTGCTCGGCAGCATGGTTGATGAGCAGGGACGTGTGCAAATTCCTGGATACTACGACAAAGTTCGAGAATTGAATAGCGACGAGCGGGAGCAGTGGGCTGGGCTGCCACAGAATGATTCTGAATTTGCATCCGCGATTGGCGTTGACCAATTGTTCGGGGAAAAGGGTTACACGACTGATGAACGGCGTTGGGCACGCCCGACATTCGATATCAATGGTCTCACATCGGGGCACCAAGGCGAAGGCGTTAAGACGATCATTCCAGCTTCCGCCAAGGCTAAGTTCAGCTTTCGGCTCGTGCCAGATCAGGATCCCAGAGAAGTAACGACCGCCGTTCAGCAGCACATTGAGGATCATTGTCCCGATGGGGTGCGATGGAATCTGGAGGCGGATCATGGAGCACCAGGCATGTTGGCAGCAACTGACAGCCGTTTTGTGCATGCAGCGAATCGTGCGATCGAATCTGCCTTTGGCGTTTTGCCCGTGCTGATCCGCGAAGGGGGATCCATTCCCATCGTTACCCGCTTCCAAGAAGTGCTCGGATGTGATTGTCTGTTACTCGGGTGGGGCTTGTCAGATGATAACGCTCATAGCCCGAATGAAAAATTCCGGGTAGAAGACTACCATCGCGGTATTCGTGCCTCAGCTATTTTGTGGGACGAAATCGGTAAACTCAACTAACTCACCAAGTGCTCTATGCTCGATCGAAAATTTATCATTCAAAATGCGGACCAGGTTCGCGAGAATTGTCAGCGGCGTGGTGTCTCTTGTGACATCGGCCAGATTGTTTCGCTGGAAAGTGAGCGGTTGGAAAAACTGAAGCTCGCCGAAGAACTCAACCGACAAGCTAACGAAACCAGTAAGCAAATTCCTAAAGCAGAGAATGCCGATCAACGCAACGAGTTGATTGAAAAAGGACGGGAGCTCAGGCTTCAGAAGGAAACGGTACAACGCGAACGCGACCAGCTCGACACCACGATCATTGATTTGCAGTCTGCCATTCCGAATATGACTCACCCCGATGTACCCACGGGCGGTGAGGATGATGCGAAGGAACTTTCGTTTGGTAAAACAGCCAAGCCAGATTTTGATTTTGATACGCTCGATCACGTCGAGCTGGGTGAAAAACATGACCTATTCGATTTTGAAGCGGGAGCGCGAGTTGCCGGAGCTGGTTTTTATTATCTAAAAAATGCTGCGGTTCGACTGGATCTGGCGTTGCAGAACTACGCCATCAGTTTTCTGGCAGACAAGGGATTCACACCAATTACAACCCCCGATCTGGCACTGACATCGATTCTCAAAGGCATTGGGTTTACACCCCGCGGTCCAGAGACCCAAATCTATAGTGTGGAAAATTCTGAACTGAATCTGGTCGGTACGGCGGAGATTACTCTTGGTGGTATGCTGGCCGGACAGACGTTGGATGCTGATCAGTTGCCTGTGCTGTTGTGCGGATTGAGTCACTGTTTCAGAACTGAAGCAGGTGCAGCTGGACGGGCCACAAAAGGGCTTTATCGCGTACACCAGTTCACCAAAGTCGAAATGTTTGCATTCACGTCGCCCGGTTTCAGCGACGAAATGCATCTGAAAATGCGTGACTATGAGTGCGAGATTTTTGATGCGTTGGAAGTTCCTTACCGCGTGATCGATACTGCCACTGGTGACCTCGGCGGACCGGCTTACCGGAAGTTTGATCTTGAAGCGTGGATGCCAGGTCGGGGTGACGGAGGTGCATGGGGTGAAGTCACAAGCACAAGCAATTGCACGGACTACCAAGCAAGACGTTTAGGAGTCAGATCCAAAAAAACTGGGCAGAAAGGAACTGAATTTGTTCACACGTTGAATGGCACCGCCGTTGCAACAGGACGAGCAATGATTGCGATTTTAGAAAACCACCAGTTATCAGATGGCCGCATCAGCGTACCCAAAGTGCTGCAACCGTGGGTTGGATGTGAGGTTCTAGCCCCTGATGCTTAATCAGACCTGATGCCTGCCTGAACCGAGTTTCGATACAGGTACTGCACCACAGCGGCTAGCCATGCGGTTGACAAACGCTTGACGCAGGATAGTGGTCGCCGGCAACAGGGGCGTTTAATATTTCATGCTGGGGCGTCTGCCTGTGGGGTTCCCAGCATCTGGGCTATTTCAGGCCATGATGCCCGATTTGATGGCTCTAACAGCCGCATCTGTTCTGTCTGCTGCATTGATTTTACGCAGCACATGTTGGACGTGCTCTTTGACGGTTTCAATGCTGATGCAAAGTGATTTGGCTATTTCTTTATTGCTGAGCCCTAAAGCAATGTGACGCAACACTTGGGCTTCTCGTGCAGTTAATGGAAAATCAGATGGTAGCATTCGTACATCAACGGTTTCCTGCATTGTTTTCTGAATCAGGCAGAGCAGGCTTTCCGGATCAGCAGCACGCCCCGTCGCGATGTGTTGCAAAGTATCCAACAGCGTTTTTGATGGAACACTCTTGAGCAGGTAGTCCGCTGCACCGAGAGCAGCAGCTCTCGCGATGTAGGTTGGGTTTTCGTAAGCACTGAATACAACAACTGGAATGTCTGCGTGTAATTTGCGAATCTGTTCCAGCAGTTTCAGGCCACTGCCATCAGAAAGGCGTATGTCCAGCAAGACTAAATCAATTGACTTTTCTTCGAGGCATTCCAAGGCTTCAGCAGCAGTCGGTACTGAACCAGAAACATTAAACGGAGGGCTATTGAGAAGCCAGCTTACACCTACTCGTGCGACTTCGTGGTCGTCGACGATTAATACATTCCAAGACACGAATCACTGCCCCTGACATGCTAACGGGTTGTTTGAATTTCATTGATGCCTCCCCGTGCGTTTGTAAACGCAAGATACCCCGTTTGATCCACTAGACATCAGCAACTCATTGAATAACCTCAGCACGAACTCGTGAAATACTGCTTTAACCCTGAGCGGGCGGAAGCATAATCACGAAGTTGTGTTTTCGAATATCAACGTACCGCTGGGCTCCAATACGGAACCAGTGAGCCAAGTTTGAAGGTACCCCATGTGCTAAGCGTGATGCTTTCGCCTCAGCTTACACGATTCTAAGCAACCTAGGCTGCCGATCTGCTCGGGAGTGTGTCAGATGCCGTTGTTTTTTGCAAGTGCTCTCGGGGTGCTAAAGTGTTTGCTGTAAAGTGGTTACGGACCTTGTGGGGGTGCTGGGCATGTCACTTTGGGGGTGTGCCTTCGGTTGGGCAGTTGGGAATACGACGGATTTGTTGACCATTGGCATTTCGTGACCTAGACATTCATAGGCGAGTTTCCTGTCCGTTTGACTTTGTAACGGAGGGAAATTCGCGCGGGCTGCCGAGTTGCACAAGCAGTCACCCGCTCTTGCTTGCCAATCCTACAACGTCCCCTGCTATGCCTGACTCTGCTTCGATTCTACTGGTTGATGACGATCGTCATTTGGTTGATTCCATGGCTCAATGGTTGCGGGAGATGTCTCACCAAGTGGAAACTGCCGCCACACTTGACCAGGCCAAAGCCGCTCTTAGAAAGCGACAATTTGATCTGGTCATCACAGATCTCCGTCTCGAAGCTGAGGATGGCTTTGAGCTGATTGCCTACACAAGCCAAAATTACCCTGATTCGTCGGTGCTAGTCGTTACTGGATATGCTACCCCGGAGACTGCAGTGCAGGCCGTCAGGGCTGGAGCATTTGATCTGCTGACTAAGCCGCTGATTGACGATGAGTTGACACTCGCAATCCAGCGAGCAGTGACCCAAAGCGAAATTTCAAAAGAGAACGCGTTACTCCGCGAGCAACTTGACCGCCGCAGTGGACTCGAGAATGTTCTTAGTCATGACTACCGGATGTTGAAAATATTCGATGTCATTGACAGCGTCGCTGATGCCAAGGCATCCGTGTTGATCACGGGAGAAAATGGAACCGGAAAAAGCATGATTGCCAGGGCAATTCATGCTCGAAGCGCTCGTCGGGGTGGACCGTTCGTCGAGGTTGCTTGTGGGGCTCTCCCTGACACTCTGCTTGAAAGCGAGCTTTTCGGACACGTTTCGGGTGCTTTCACGGGGGCAAATCAAGACAAAGCCGGCAAGTTCAAACTTGCTGATGGCGGAACACTATTCTTGGATGAGATCGCCACAGCAACTCCCGCCATGCAGGTGAAATTGTTGCGTGTTTTGCAAGAATTTCAATTTGAGCCATTGGGCGGCACGGTCACAGAATCCATTGATACCAGAGTGATACTCGCCACCAATGAAGATTTAGCGAAGTCTGTCATGGATGGAGATTTTCGTCAGGATCTGTTTTATCGAATCAATGTGGTCAATATCATGTTGCCGTCACTGCGGGAACGGGTAGGCGACATCCCTTTGTTGGTCGATCATTTTCTTCGTGAGGCATCCGAAACTTGTGGCAGACAGATTGACGGATTTGATTCGAAGGCGATGTCGGCGTTGCAAAGTTACTCATGGCCAGGGAATGTGCGGCAACTCGAAAATGTCGTCGAGCGAGCTGTCCTATTGTCCCGGGATGCGGGTTTGACGATGGAGGATTTGCCACCTGAAATAAGCGGCAGTAGTACCTCGGAATTCGGAGGATTGGTGGCTAATGCTCTGCCCGTACAGACGATCCCCGATGAAATCAATGGCAAGACGCTTCGTGAGGCTCTGGAGGGGCCAGAGCGTGAAATCATCTTGCAAGCTCTGAGGCTTCATAACTGGAATCGTGCGGCGACAGCCGACGCTTTGGATATCAATCGGACGACTCTCTACAAAAAAATGAAGCGGCTTGGCCTCGACGATCCTCGTCTACAGTTTGCCTAACCTGCGTGTCGATTCGCTGGTAATCTTCGAGATTAGGAAGACACCGAGATGGGCTGGGCTTCGTCACCGATTGTTCCGTTGTAACTGCGAATCATCTTTGCCACGCTCAGATCGAGCTTTGCTAGCGGTCATTTTGGCTTCAGGTGTCAACTTGCGCTAATCCTCAAGGTCTCGCTGACCGATACAACCAGACGTGTCTGGTTTTTCAAACAGCGTACGACTGGGACGTAGGACGAGTGTCTGATTCTGCTAATTCCCTTCATTCCACTCAAAAACCAGAGTCTGCCTTTGTGCGCTGGGTCAATCAGTGGGGATCAGCTGTTGTCGATGGCATCACCACCATTGGCGATATGACGCTGTTCAGTGGGCGGATGCTGAAGTGGCTCTTCACCCGTTTGCCCTGCCGAGGAACGGTGTTGGTAAATTTTTACCAGGTGGGCGCATTGAGTTTGCCTGTCGTTGCACTGACGGGCACATTCATCGGCATGGTTTTGGCCGTGCAAAGTTACGCTCAGTTTCACGCGATTGGATTAGATAGCCGTTTGGGCGCGGTGATTAATAGCACGCTTGTCAAAGAACTCGGTCCTGTTTTGGCCGCGACAATGTTGGCTGGTCGCGTGGGCGGTGCCATGGCTGCGGTGCTGGGGACGATGAGAGTTACAGAGCAGATTGACGCACTGACTGCGATGGGGGCGGACCCCATTCACTACTTGGTTGTTCCGCGTTTCCTTGCCTGCATTCTTTTGATTCCATCGCTAACAATCATGGCTGATTTCATGGGAATAGTCGGTGGTTATTTCTACAGTGTGATCATTTTGGGCATCGACCATGCAGCCTATTTAAATCACTCACGTGATGGCGTGACTGGATTTGATTTGTTTAGCGGGATCTTCAAGAGCGTATTCTTTGGTTCAACGATTGCAATAGTGAGTTGTTATCGAGGGTTCAATTGTGAGCCTGGAGCTGAAGGAGTGGGCAAGGCCGCAACAACAGCGTTTGTTTACTCGTTCGTCCTGATTCTTGCTGTTGATCTGTTTTTGACCATTGTCATGAACTCGATCTACTACACCATTTACCCCAACGGATCCTCTTTCCTATGAATGAAGTGTCCGAGCCAGTTGTTGGAGACGAAGTCTCTGCATCCGAAAATTCAGGTGAGCAAGTTGTTGGAACTCAGAACGCCCGTGACGAACAACCATTGATCGAGGCCAGAGATGTATCCGTTGTATTCGGTGATCAGGTTGTTCTGCAGGATATTGAATTAAAGATCACACGCGGTCAAACGGTAGCAATCATTGGCGAGAGTGGTTGTGGCAAAACTGTGTTCATGAAAACATTGGTGGGGCTGGTGCAGCCCACGCAGGGAGAGATCTACTTCGATGGCGAAGGCCTTCACCATATGGGGTATTCAGAACTGACGCAGACACGTCGCAGGTTTGGTTTTGTTTTTCAGAATGCCGCGTTGTTTGACAGTATGTCAGTCTTTGAGAACGTAGCCTTCCCGCTTCGGCAAAGCGAAGTCGTTTCTGAGGCAGTCGTTGAGGAAAGAGTGATGCAGCACCTCGCCGAGGTCGGGTTGCCGAGAAATGTTGCCTACAAGAGGCCTGCAGAGTTGTCAGGCGGTATGCGAAAACGTGTTGGCTTGGCCCGGGCCTTGATTTTGAAGCCCGAGGTTGTTGTTTATGATGAACCGACAACCGGGTTGGATCCAATCATGAGTGATGTGATTAATGAACTGATCCTTGATACGCGTCGACGTTATCCGGTCACAAGTGTCATTGTGACGCATGATATGCATACGGCTAGGAAAGTCGCGGATCGCGTGCTGATGTTTTATCCCCGCTCGCGGCTTGATGAAAGTGAATCACAGGTCCTGTTTGACGGACCACCAAGCTCTTTGGAGCATGCGGAGGACCGGCGTGTTCGCCAGTTTGTTCGTGGAGAAGCTGGTGAGCGACTGACGGAATTGGCGCACGGGTTGTCTGGTTAGTTGGATGGTTTTAAGCCTGATGAGAATGAATCATGGATGAAAACAGACTGCGATTTGGTGTTGGAGTGTTGGTGATTTCGGCAATTGGAATCGGCATCATTTTGACATTCCTGTTTGGTGCTTTTCCCAGCGTTTTGCAGCGTGACTATTCATTAACTGTTGATTTTAAGTCTGCTGAGGGCATCGGTGCCAATACCGCTGTTGTTCGAGATGGTGTGCGAATCGGGCGTGTATCAAGCATCGAACTGAAAAATGACGGGGACAATGAGGGGAATAAAGGCGGTGTTCGCGTTACGCTTGCGATGGACTCGAATAAGCCAATGTCCCATGCCTATCTCCCGCGGATTGGAACCGGAAACTTTGTTACCGGTGATGCGCAACTTGAGTTTGTACTTGGAAAACCTGCGGAGTTGAGAACGCTCGTCAAGCAGGACTTGTTGGCAGAGCCCTACAACGATGGCGAGTACATCTCCTATGGTGAAAACTCGGAAAGCCTGTTCGAAATGCAGTCTGATCTGCAGGAGACCTTTGAGGCGATCCGCAATGCGGGGTCGTCGATCGCTGTTGCAGCCGAGAGTATCAATAAATTGGCGTCCGGTATGGAAAAGGTCGTTGGTGGCACTGATTCTAAAATCGAGCAGGTTGCTGATGAGGCGGTAAAGGCACTTGGGGAATTCAACGGAGCTATGGCTGATATTCGCAGCATCGTCAGCAACAAGGTTCTTCGCGAAAATCTCGAAAAGTCGGTGGCTGAGTTACCTGGTGTGCTGACTGAAGCCAAGTCAACACTCGAGTCGACCAAACGGACCTTTGAGAGCTTTGAACGCGTCGGTAACGAGTTTGAAAAAGTTGGCGTCGCTGCTGTCGATACGGTCAACAGTGCGCAGCGGACAATAAAAAATGTTGAACAGTTCACCGAGCCATTGGCAACACATGGTGATCAACTGGTCAATCAGGTGCTGGGGACGATGACGCGACTCGAGAGTACTTTGGCTGAGGTAGATAAGTTTGCCAAAGCGGTCAACAACAAGGACGGTTCGGTACGTATGCTAATAGATGACAAAGAAATGTATTGGAAGATTCGGCGATCTGTTGAGAACATTGAGAGTGCCACCGCTCGAATCAGACCGATTCTTGATGATGTACGTGTCTTCACGGATAAAGTTGCTAGAGATCCACGACAGTTGGGGGTGCGGGGCGCACTCTCTAAACGACCTAGCGGATTGGGGCTCAAATAGGGTCGTGTAGAATTCGGCACATGCCGCTGGCTGGCCACTCAGTGCTGCCCGCTATGCTGGCACGCTGGACTAGCTCGATGCTCGAAGTTGACCCCGAGCACGGCGAACAGCGGTATCCTTGATTTGTGCCTCTTCGGGCGTGGCGCCAGACATTGCTAATGCATTGTCCAAGTCCTCATGAGCTTTATCACGATCGATCAAGTCGATTGGAGTTGAGCGACCAGTCAGCACGTTGATGACATCACCCTCAATGTGAGCGAAGCCACCATCCACGTAGTAACGTTCAGGACCTGCTGCCGTTTGCAGGCGAAGCGTCCCATAGCCCAGTCGACCGATCAATGGTGCTCGACCACCCATTACGCCCAGTTCCCCATCAAACATCGGGAGCGACACATACTCGGCCTCGCGGTCAAGTTCAGTACGTTCAGGCGTTACAACTACACAGCGAAGTGTCATGACTCTTAGCCCTTCTCTTCCATTTTCTTAGCCTGCTCTTCTGCCTGCTCGATCGATCCGACGTACATGAACGCCTGCTCGGGCAGATGATCCCACTTTCCATCGCAGATTTCTTCAAAGCTACGGATCGTGTCAGCCAATGGTGTGATCTCACCAGCCTTGCCGGTGAACACCTCAGCGACCAGGAACGGCTGGCTCATGAATCGCTCGATGCGTCGAGCACGATGGACAACCATCTTGTCACCCTCGCTCAGTTCATCGACACCAAGGATGGCGATGATGTCCTGCAACTCACGATACCTCTGAAGGATCGTTTGTACTCGTCGAGCAATCGCATAGTGACGATCACCGACGTACTGAGGGTCAAGGATACGCGAGTTCGACGCGAGTGGGTCAATCGCCGGGTAAATGCCTTTCTCTGAAATGGAACGCTCAAGATAAATGAAAGCGTCCAACTGTCCGAAAGCGGTTGCTGGAGCGGGGTCGGTCGGGTCATCAGCAGGCACATAAACGGCCTGCACCGACGTGATCGCCCCTTTCTTGGTCGAGGTGATTCTTTCCTGAAGTGCTCCCATCTCGGTTGCAAGGGTTGGTTGGTAGCCTACCGCAGAAGGCATTCGACCAAGCAACGCGGATACTTCCGAACCTGCTTGCGAGAAGCGGAAAATGTTGTCGACGAAGAGCAACGTGTCAGCACCGGTTGAATCACGGAAGTACTCCGCCATTGTCAGGGCAGACAGGGCAACGCGAAGTCGAGACCCTGGTGGCTCGTTCATCTGACCGAACACCATGCAAGTTTGCTCGATCACCTTGCGACCGGTGTCACCAATCTCGGTGTCCTGCATTTCCAGCCACAGGTCGGTACCTTCACGCGTTCGCTCACCAACACCGGCGAACACGGAGTAACCACCGTGACTGCTGGCGATTCGAGCGATCAGTTCAGTCAAGATCACAGTCTTGCCAAGGCCAGCACCACCAAAAAGTCCAGCCTTACCACCACGAACAAACGGCGTCAGCAAGTCAACGACTTTGATGCCCGTTTCGAAAACTTCAGTGTTGGTAGAGAGTTCGTTCACAGGAGGGGCTTGCCGGTGAATCGGCATGTACTTGTCTGCGGCGACAGGACCTCGCTCGTCGATTTCTTTTCCAAGCACATTGAACACGCGGCCAAGTGTTGCTGTTCCAACTGGAACGCTCACGGCTTTTCCAGTGTCGACAACGTCCATGCCCCGCATCATGCCCTCGGTGCTTCCCAAGGCAATCGCTCGCACCCGGCCACCGCCAAGATGTTGCTGGACTTCACCGACAAGATCGATGTCAACGCCTTTGTGCTGTGACTTGATCGTCACGGCGTTGTAGATGGGAGGCATGTGACCTTCGGGAAACTCGATGTCGAAAGTCGAGCCGATCACCTGGGTGACGCGTCCAACAGTGTTTTCGGTTGCGGTAGACATGTTCGTACTAAAGGCTGGGGTTAGCTAATTGGATGTGTTAATTTGAGTGGAAAACAATCGAACGGCAAGCATGGTTGGTGGTTAACCTTCCAGTGCTTCGACACCGCCAATGATTTCCATGATTTCACCCGTGATTTGACTCTGACGGGCGCGATTGTAAGTCATGGACAGTTGTTTGATCATGTCCCCTGCACTCTCAGTTGCACCCTTCATCGCGATCATACGAGCGACTTGCTCGCTCACCGCTGAATCAAGGAAACACTTGAAAAGCTTCGCCTTGAAACTGGTCGGTACGACCTCTTCAAGAATACTTTCGGCGGACGGTTCGAATTCATACTGTGTATTGGTGCCTTCGTCAGTCTGACTGACACCCTCATCAAGCGAGCCGAACGGGAGCAGAGTTTCTATCGTGACTTCCTGCCGACTCGTGCTGATGAACTTGGTGTAGATCACATCGAGGCGATCCATCTGTCCAGTTACGTACAGCTCAAGGTACTTTGAAGCGATTTTCTCAACTTCGTCATAACCGGGTTGGTCTTCGAACTGCTGGTAAGTGTCATTGGCGTCAACGCCACGAAACTTAAGTCCATTGATTCCCCGTTTGCCACTCACATCAACAAGCAAGTTGTTGACAGCCAATTTCATTTCATCGATGTGTGGCATCGTTGATCGGAGCACACTGGCGTTGTAACCACCGCACAAGCCGCGATTACTGCTCAAAGTGAGCAGCCGACCATGCTGTGGATTTTCTCGCTGCTCCAGCAACGGGTGTCTGACTTCGGTGCCTGAATCAGCCAAGCTGTTAACGATTTGCGATAGCCGGTCGGTATACGCCGTTACAGCAGCGGCACGATCCATTGCCTTTTTGTAGCGCGCTGTTGCAATCAATTCCATCGTCCGCGTGATTTTGCGGATGTTGCGAATTGATTTTCGTCGTTTGTCGAGGGCGCGGGCGTTGGCCATGAGTCAGTTGACGCGTTTCAGTTGGTAAAGGGGAAGATGAATTTCACTCGGGACTATAGTTCACTCTCGACGGGCTTGTAGCCTTTCTTGAATTCAGCGATGCAAGCTTCGATCTTCTCGACGACATCATCGCTCAAATCCTGTTTTTCGTTGAGCAAGGTAATGAGGTCGCTGTGCTTGTCGTGGGCAAATTGTTGGAAGTCGGCTTCCCATTGTTGGACTGCCCTGACGGGCACATCATCAATGAAACCTCTGGTTCCGGCGTAAAGGCTCAGCACCTGATCGGTAACGCTCATCGGCTGGTACTGAGGTTGCTTCAGCAGTTCCACCATGCGGTATCCACGATCCAGTTGTGCCTGCGTCGCAGCATCGAGATCCGTTCCAAGTTGTGCAAAAGCTTCCAATGCACGGAAAGCAGCCAAGTCGAGTCGTAAACCACCGGCAACTTTCTTCATTGCCTTGACTTGAGCCGCACCACCCACACGCGATACAGAAATACCGGCGTTCATGGCAGGGCGAATACCTGCAAAGAAAAGGTCCGGTTGGAGGTAGATTTGACCATCAGTAATTGAAATCACGTTCGTTGGAATGTAGGCAGATACCTCACCTTCCAATGTTTCGATGATCGGTAAGCTTGTGATCGAGCCACTTCCGAGAGCGTCTGACAGTTTTGCGGATCGCTCAAGCAGGCGACTGTGACAGTAGAACACGTCTCCTGGGTAAGCTTCGCGACCCGGTGGACGTCGCATCAGCAAGCTCATTTGACGGTAGGCTGTTGCTTGCTTTGACAAGTCATCATAGACGACCAGGGCGTGACCCCCATTGAACATGAAGTGCTCGGCCATCGCTGTTCCAGCGTAGGGAGCGACATACTGCAAGGTCGCTGGTGCTGAGGCACCGGCAACAATCACCGTGGTGTATTCCATTGCGCCGTAGCGTTCCAGGGAATCAACCACGCCGGCAACGGACGAATCTTTCTGGCCGATCGCAACGTAGAAACATTTGACGTTCTTGCCTTTCTGATTCAAGATCGCGTCAATGCCAATGGCTGTTTTACCGGTTTTTCGGTCACCAATCACAAGCTCTCGTTGGCCGCGTCCAATCGGTGTCATCGCGTCGATCGCTTTGATGCCAGTTTGCATTGGCTCGGTAACAGGTTGCCTTTCGGCTACACCAGTTGCGATGATTTCAACCGGGCGAGTGACATCGGTTTGAACTGGGCCTTTGCCATCCAGTGGGTTGCCCAGCGGGTCGAGCACTCGGCCAACGACTGCATCACCGGCGGGAACCGACAGTAGTGTGCCGAGGGCTTTCACTTCGTCGCCTTCCTGAATAGTCAGGTAGTCACCGAGGATGATCACACCCACGGAGTTTTCTTCGAGGTTGAATGCAAGGCCAATCGCACCGTTGGGGAATTCGACCATCTCACCGGCCATCACACCCGAAAGTCCATAGACACGGGCGATGCCGTCACCAACTTCAAGGACGGTACCGACTTCGCGAACATCGATCTTGCTATCGAATTGCTCAATCTCTTCTTGCAAGACTGAGGCGATTTCGTCACTGCTAAATTTCATGGGTCTGAATCAATAGTGTTGGCCCGGCAGTTTTGTCGAGCGTTGATAGTTGGTGCCGGCTGGCCGGCAAGTCAAAACCTATTCCGATGTGAGTTCACCAAAACGCTGCAGCAATTGGCTCGAGAACCCGCTGCGTGTACGACGTGCGAGTGTGTCCAGGCGATTGGAAACACTGCTGTCGAACACGCGGTCTCCCACGCGGATTACCATGCCGCCGATCAAATCTGGATCGACTGACTCTGACAACCGCACCTGCTTTTGCATGATGGAACCAAGTTGCTCTTCGATCTTGCTTCGAAGGGCGTCGTCCAGAGGTACCGCAGTCTGCACTGTGGCAACCAATCGACCAAGCATTTCGTCGTGGATCGCATCTGCCGCAGTACGTACTGCGGCAACGTGAGCCAGACGTCCTCGGCCTGCCATGACCTTAAGGAATTTTACCAATACAGGATCGAAGTCTTCGCCGAAGAGTCTGTCGATCACTTTGATCTTTTCACTGTCGTCAATTTGTGGCGAGGCGAACGCAGCACGTAACTGTGGGCTCGTCGCCAAGCACTCATCAACCACCACACCGAGTTGCTCAATGATCTTGTCAGCAATGCCAGCACTCTTCGCCGCACCGATCAACGCACGGGCATAAGTCTTGCCCAGTTGTTCAGCACCGGTGTCGAGCACCGTGTCGTGTTCAGCAGCTTCGTTCATGGATTACGCTCGGGATGAGCCCGCTGTCAATTGAGTAAGTGTTCGTGAAAACATCCGAATTGGTCAGTTGTTGCTGGGGAGCCGATCCAGCGATTGTCGGATCAACTCGGCGTGATCTTCAGCCTTAAGTTCTCTACCAATGACTTGCTGGGCAACTCCAATCGCGAGATCGGAAGTCTGTCCGGCAAGTTCAGCAAGAGCAACCTTCTTGGCTGTTTCAATCTCTGCGATGGCTCGTTCACGCTGCCGTTCCGCTTCCTCTTTGGCCTCGTCAACAATTCGCTGCCCGCTGGCAGTTGCATCGTTGCGAGCTTCCGACAGGATCGACTGAACCTCCGTAGCAGCACCGTCAAGCTTACCTTGATAGTCAGACAGCAGGCTCTGTGCGTCAGCGTTCGCCTTCTC